>Cebus_capucinus_imitator_PRJNA485217_SSR098__coassemble_1721_pt1 | contig 28172 bp, 28 predicted proteins | sample Cebus_capucinus_imitator_PRJNA485217_SSR098__metabat2_high_PE_001 | metagenome-assembled genome bin Cebus_capucinus_imitator_PRJNA485217_SSR098
CGATCTTCGTGCCTCTGTATCAACTAAAGCGAGGGCCTCCTTCGCGGCTCGCAAAGTTTTTCGAAAAAGTGCTTGCGGCCCCTCCACGATTCCCGTATAGTAATTCCTCGCAAGCGGACATGGCTCAGTTGGTAGAGCACAACCTTGCCAAGGTTGGGGTCGCGGGTTCGAGCCCCGTTGTCCGCTCCATCGCATGTTGAAGGGCGCCTCCGGGCGTCCTTTTTCGTATACATCTTCCCTGTTCAGCGGGGGCATTCCCAGGAAATCCCCTCGGCACAACATCTAGCCGGCCGGCCCCGAACACCGTTCATCGGCCGGCGTTTTGGGAATCTTCGCGAAGCGCGAAATGTACACATCGCGATGTTTTGCAGGTCGGCGGCACGGGGTCATTTCTTTTGCACCCCAAAATCCGGCGTGAGCAAATGAGCATCGCGATTCGCCAATTGCGCTGACCTGCAGGAATATCGGACAACACAACATATAGTGCAAACCGTTTGCGAATCCACATGATATGGTGAGCAAAGTAGCGTAAGATAATCCCCGCACAATCAAGACGGGAGTCCGACATGAAGATCATCAAGCGCAGCGGCACCGAGGTCGCATTCGATATCGAGAAGATCACCAACGCCATCGCCGGCGCCAACTCCGAGGTCGCCGAGGCCGATCGCCTATCCGACCGCGAGATCGTCTTCGCCGCGCAGAACGTGGCGGACGCCTGCGAGACCGCCGGGCACACCGTCTCCGTGGAGGAGATCCAGGACATGGTTGAGGACGAGCTCATGAAGCTCGACCGCTTCGAGGTGGCCCGCCACTACATCATCTACCGCTACGTCCAGAGCCTCAAGCGCACCAAGAACACCACGGACGACAAGATCCTGTCCCTCATCGAGTGCAACAACGAGGAGGTCAAGCAGGAGAACTCCAACAAGAACCCCACTGTCAACTCCGTGCAGCGCGACTACATGGCCGGCGAGGTCTCCAAGGACCTCACCCAGCGCGTGCTGCTGCCCGCCGAGGTGGTTGATGCGCATGTCGAGGGCATCATCCACTTCCACGACTCGGACTACTTCGCCCAGCATATGCATAACTGCGACCTCGTGAACCTCGAGGACATGCTGCAGAACGGTACCGTCATCAGCGGAACGCTCATCGAGCGGCCGCATAGCTTCTCCACCGCCTGCAACATCGCCACGCAGATCATCGCCCAGGTGGCCAGCTGCCAGTACGGCGGCCAGTCCATCTCGCTCACGCACCTGGCGCCCTTCGTTGAGGTCAGCCGTCAGAAGATCCGCCGCCAGGTGGTGGCCGAGCTCGAGGAGCTGGGCGTGGACGCGCCCGACGACAAGGTGGCCGAGGTCGTGGAAGGCCGCCTGCGCGACGAGATCCGCCGCGGCGTGCAGACCATCCAGTACCAGGTCGTGACCCTCATGACCACCAACGGCCAGGCGCCGTTCGTGACCGTGTTCATGTACCTCAACGAGGCGCGTTCCGAGGCTGAGAAGCGCGACCTCGCCATGATCATCGAGGAGACGTTGCGCCAGCGCTACGAGGGCGTGAAGAACGAGGCCGGCGTGTGGATCACGCCCGCGTTCCCCAAGCTCATCTACGTTTTGGAGGAGGACAACGTCCGCGAGGGCACGCCGTACTTCTACCTGACGGAGCTGGCTGCCAAGTGCACCGCCAAGCGCCTGGTGCCCGACTACATCTCCGAGAAGAAGATGCGCGAGCTCAAGCTCTCCACCGGTGAGAAGCCGGGCGAGGGCGATTGCTACACCTGCATGGGCTGCCGCAGCTTCCTCACGCCCGACCGCTCCGAGGGCGGCTACGGCAACATCGCCCGCGCCGGCAACTACGAGCCGGGCGTCCCTAAGTACTACGGCCGCTTCAACCAGGGCGTGGTCACCATCAACCTGCCCGACGTGGCGCTGTCCTCCCACCAGGACGCCGACAAGTTCTGGGAGATCTTCGAGGAGCGCCTGGAGCTCTGCCATCGCGCCCTGCGCTGCCGTCACGACCGCCTCAAGGGCACCCTTTCCGACGCCGCGCCGATCCTGTGGCAGTACGGCGCCCTGGCGCGCCTGGAGAAGGGCGAGACCATCGACAAGCTGCTCTACGGCGGCTACTCCACCATCTCGCTGGGCTACGCCGGCCTGTACGAGTGCGTGAAGTACATGACGGGCCACAGCCACACCGACGAGGGCGCGGGCACCGAGTTCGCGCTGGCCGTGATGCAGAAGATGAACGACAAGTGCGCCGAGTGGAAGGCCGCCGAGGACATCGACTACTCCATCTACGGCACGCCGCTGGAGTCCACCACTTACAAGTTCGCCAAGTGCCTGCAGCGCCGCTTCGGCATCATCCCGGGCATCACGGACAAGGGCTACATCACCAATAGCTACCACGTGCACGTGACCGAGGAGATCGACGCCTTCGACAAGCTCAAGTTCGAGAGCCAGTTCCAGCCGCTCTCGCCGGGCGGCGCCATCTCCTACGTCGAGGTGCCCAACATGCAGGACAACCTCAAGGCCGTCATCCGCCTCATGCAGTACATCTACGACAACATCATGTACGCCGAGCTCAACACCAAGAGCGACTACTGCCAGGTGTGCGGCTACGACGGCGAGATCAAGATCGTGGAGGACGACGGCAAGCTGGTGTGGGAGTGCCCGCACTGCGGCAACCGCGACCAGGAGAAGCTGAACGTGGCGCGCCGCACCTGCGGCTACATCGGCACCCAGTTCTGGAACCAGGGCCGCACCCAGGAGATCCGCGACCGCGTGCTGCACCTGTAGGGGCTTTTCGGCCGGGAGGGGCACGTCCTGCGCTCCGTCCGGCGCGTGCCCGGCGCTCGGTCCTCGCGAGACTGGGAAACGGCTGCCCGAAACCGCTGGAACGTGCAGGACGATGGCGTGCACCCGCTTCTTGCCGGCACGTCGCCGCTGCACGTTCCCACGGTTTCGCTTCGCCGTTTCCGCAGTTCGCTGCGGAGGTCGCGCCAGGCACGCGCCGGACGTGCGGCCAGCCCCCTCCTCCAAGGGAGACTGCATGAACTTCGCCAACATCAAGTTTTTCGACATCGCGAACGGCGAGGGCGTCCGTACCTCGCTGTTCGTCTCGGGGTGCCGTCGCGGTTGCCCGGGGTGCTTCAACGCGCTCGCTTGGGACTTCAACGCCGGAGAGGCCTTCGATGACGCCGTGGAGGAAAGGGTCCTCGACTCGCTCGCGCCGGGATACGTGGATGGCCTGACCGTGCTGGGCGGCGAGCCCATGGAGCCCGAGAACCAGGAGGGCCTGGTGGACTTCATCGAGCGGGTGCGCGCCGTCTACCCGCGCGGATGCGGCAAGACCATCTGGATCTTCACCGGCGACGTGTACGACCGCGAGCTCGTCCCCGGCGGGCGCCACTACGTGGAGGGCGTCACCGACCGCCTGCTCGATTGCGTGGACGTGCTGGTTGATGGCCCCTTCGTGGAGGCCAAGCACGACATCACGCTGCGCTTCCGCGGGTCCTCCAACCAGCGGCTCATCGACCTGCCCGCCACGCGCGCTACGGGTGAGGTCCGCCTATGGGACGACGGCCCGGTCTACACCTCGCACGGCATGTGAGGAATTCTCCGGGGTCGCCGAGCGCCGTGGTACCATGGCCTGCGGAAATACGTGAGAAGGGGTGGCGCATGGTCGATCAGGAGAAGGTGCGGCGGGCGGTGACGCTGCTGCTCGAGGGTATCGGCGAGGACCCGGCGCGCCCGGGCCTCATGGAGACGCCCGACCGTGTGGCGCGTATGTACACCGAGCTCGTGGCCGGCATGGGCTCCGATGCCTCCGACCATCTCTCCAAGACCTTCGAGGTCGCCTCCAACGACCTGGTGATCGAGCGCGACATCACCTTCTACTCCCTGTGTGAGCACCATATGCTGCCGTTCTACGGGCGCGTGGCCGTAGGCTACGTGCCGAACGGGCGCGTGGCGGGGCTCTCCAAGCTGGCACGCACGGTGGAGACCTTCGCCCGGCGCCTGCAGCTTCAGGAACAGCTCACCGCCCAGATCGCCGACGCGCTCATGGAGCACCTGGCACCGCAGGGCGCGATCGTGTGCCTTGAGGCCGAGCACATGTGCATGACGATGCGCGGGGTGCAAAAGCCCGGCGCCAAGACGGCCACCTGCGCGCGGCGCGGCGTGTTCGAGACCGACCCGGCGCTCGAGGAGCGCTTCTTCCGCATGTTGGGGCGCGACTAGTGCCCGTGGACAGTTGCCCGGGGCATTCGTCCACGGTTATGCCGCGGGTGGATGCCGTCGCGGCGCATCCGCTCTTCCGTGCGGAGCTGGCGGTCATCGAGGCTGCCGAGGCCGAGCGCGCCTTTTGCCGGCACGGCCTCTCCCATCTGCTCGACGTGGCGCGCCTGGCCTGGATCCGGGCCCTGGAGGAGGGCCTCGCGCTGGACCGGGAGCTCGTCTACGTCGCGGCCCTGCTGCACGACATCGGTCGCGCGGAGCAGTACCGTGTGGGGACTCCGCACGATATGGCGGGGGAGCGCGTAGCCGCCGAGATCTTGGGTACCTTGGAGGACGGTGACGGCTTTTCCGGGGCCGAGCGTGAGCTCGTGCTCGCGGCGGTGCGCGGGCATCGTTCCCATGGCGGTACCGCGGACGGCGGGGCGCTCGACCTGCCCGGGCTCATCGTCTGGGCCGACCACGCCTCGCGCCCGTGTTTCGCGTGTCCCGCGGCGGACGCGTGCTATTGGCCGGCGGAGAAGCGCAACCTGAACCTTGAGATCTAGGGAGACGATGGCCATGGCGAGGGAGCTTCCGGAAGAATCCACCGCGATCGAGGGCACCGACCTGGTGCGTCGCGAGGGCGGCCTGCCCGCGCCGGCGCACGCCCACGTGCATGTGGGAACCGAGCAGCTGGAACATGCGGACAAGGTGCTGATCGAGGGATTGGAGGTCTTTGCCAACCATGGCGTCTACCCCGAGGAGACGCGCCTGGGACAGAAGTTCACCATCTCCGCCACGCTCTATTGCGATATGCGCCGTGCCGGCGCGACCGATGACCTGGACGCCGCGATCGATTACGGCCGCGTGTGCCACGACATCGACTCCTTCCTGCGCGAGCACACCTTCAAGCTGATCGAGGCGGCGGCGGAGAACCTCGCGCGCCACCTGCTCGACCGCTACCCGCTCATGCTCGGCCTGCGCCTGCGCATCGATAAGCCCTGGGCCCCGGTGGGCCTGCCGCTCAAGTCCTGCGGCGTCGAGATCCTGCGCGTTCGCGGCTAGGGGAGGGGTTTGCCGGCCTTGGCCGCTTCCGCGACGCTCCGGGCGCTTCGCCTGAGCAGGGCCGTGGCGGCGCGGTTTTCGGGATAGAGCCCGTCGAGCAGCGCGTGGAAGCGCGCGTTGTGGCTCGGCTCGGCCAGATGGCAGAGCTCGTGGGCCGCGACCGCCTCTAGGCAGGTGCGCGGGTAGGCCGCGAGGCGCGTGTTGATGCGGATAGCTCCCGTGCCTGGCGTGCACGAGCCCCAGCGCGTCTTCATCTCGCGGAGCTGCCAGCGGCTCGACTGGGTGCCCATGCGTGCCTCGAGGGCGCGCGCGATGGCGGGGAGCTCGCGCGCCGTCTGCTCGCGGTAGAGGCGCGAGATGCGGGCGTGGAGCTCGTCGTCCGTGAGCGCGGCGAGCTTGCCCGCGTTCATGCCGAGCGCCTGCGCGGTGTCGACGAGAGTGCCCCAGAGGGGGATGGTTTGGCGGCAAGGGTCCGCCGCCTCCGCCTGCGAGCGCTCCTCGCGCCGCCGCATTCGCACCTCGATCCACGCGGCGTGCCGGTCCAGGAAGTCCTGGGCCCGTTCCCGGGAGGTCCGCACGGGCACGCTCATGGCGAGTGTGCCGTCCGGCCGCAGACGCAGGTTGAGGTTCCTGACCCGTTTTCGCGTCACCGCCGCGCGGGCCACGCGCCCGCCGGATAGCCGGACCTCCAGCTCGAACGTCTCCATGGGTGCCTCCCACCGGTGCTCGGAAAGGGCGATCCGGTTGGATTTCTCATCGCCCGGCCGTGCGCGGGCCGCGTCTGGCCCGGCTTCATCTATAGTGGACCAGATGATACCCGACCCGCACGGAAGCGAGGAGACATGTCCAACGACGGCAAGAAGGTCCGCACCCACTACCGAGGTACCCTGGATGACGGCACCCAGTTCGACAGCAGCTACGACCGCGGCGAGCCCATCGAGTTCACCTGCGGCGCCCACCAGATGATCGCCGGCTTCGACGCCGCGGTCATGGACATGCAGGTGGGGGAGAAGAAGACCGTGCATATCCCCGCCGACGAGGCCTACGGACAGCGCCGCGAGGACCTGGTGCTCGACTTCCCGGCCGAGCAGGTGCCCGACATGGAGTCCGTCTCCGTGGGCGACAAGCTCTTCCTTACCGGCCCGGGCGGCCAGCCCATCCCCGTCGTGGTGGTGGAGAAGACCGAGGCCGGCGTCAAGCTCGACGCCAACCACGAGCTGGCCGGCTGCGACCTGAACTTCGACATAGAGCTCGTCGAGGTCCTCTAACCAAGCAAAGGAGGCGCCATGTCCGCGCCCATCTACGACGCCTCGCGCGTCACGCTCATCGACCACCCGCTCGTGCAGCACAAGCTCTCAATCCTGCGCAGCGTCGATACGGGCACCAAGCAGTTCCGCGAGCTCGTGCGCGAACTGGCGCTCTTCGAGGGCTACGAGGCCACGCGCGACTTCCCGCTGGAGGATGTGCCCGTGACCACGCCCATCTGCGAGACCACCTGCCGCCGCATCGCCGGGCGCACCGTGGCCATCGTGCCGATCCTGCGCGCAGGCCTGGGTATGGTCGACGGCATGCTCGACCTCATCCCCTCGGCCAAGGTGGGCCACCTCGGCATGGAGCGCGACGAGGAGACGCACATCCCGCGCGAGTACTACGCCAAGGTGCCGCGCGACATCGCCGAGCGCACCTGCCTTGTGGTGGACCCCATGCTTGCCACGGGCGGCTCCTGCATCGACGCGGTGGCCTACCTGCGCCGCGCCGGCGTGCGCGATATCCGCCTGCTGGTGCTGGTGTCCGCGCCGGAGGGCCTGGCCGCGGTGACCGAGGCCGACCCCGACGTGCGCATCTACACCTGCGCCATCGACGAGCGCCTGAACGAGGCGGCCTACATCGTGCCCGGCCTGGGCGACGCCGGCGACCGCATCTTCGGCACGCTGTAGCGCCACCTCCGCCTTTTCATAGATCGTACTGGGACCCGCCGCGGCGGGTCCCGCTCGTAGAGGGGCCCCGACGTACCCGCCCCGCTGCGGGCGGCATCCCCGCGAGCCCCTATAATCGTTCCGTCAAGCCATGTCCCGGCGTCCCGAAAGGACCTTCCATGCTGAACGTCGCCATCATCTTCGGTGGTATCTCAACCGAGCACGACATCTCCCTCAAGTCCGCGGACAACGTGATCCGCTGCCTGCCCGCCGACCGGTTCAACCCGGTGCTCATCGGCATCGACCGCGACGGCGCCTGGTACCACTATACGGGCAGCGTCGACGACGTGGTGACGGGCGCTTGGGAGGAGCACGACGCCAACCCCGTGGTGCTCATCCCCGGGCGCGGGCGCGCCCGCGGCGGGTTCATGGAGCTCACCGACAACGAGTTCTCCGAGCTCGAGGTCGATGTGGCCTTGCCCGTGCTGCACGGCCAGGGCGGCGAGGACGGCACCGTGCAGGGCACGCTCGAGGCCTGTGGCGTGCCCTACGTGGGCTGCGGCGTCATGGCCTCGGCCGTGTGCATGGACAAGGACGCCTCGCATCGCCTGGCCGCGGCGGCCGGTGTGCGCTCGCCGGAGTGCCGCGTGCTCTACCGCGGAGCCGGCGATGGGGCGGCCCGCGCCGCCGCGGCGGCGTGCGGCGGATTCCCCGTGTTCGTGAAGCCCGCGCGCGGCGGCAGCTCCATCGGCGTGTCCAAGGCCGTGGACGATGCCTCCTACCTCTCTGCGCTCGAGGCCGCCTTCGCCCTGGACGAGAAGGTCGCCGTAGAGGAGGCCATCACGGGCATCGAGGTGGGCTGCGCCATCACCGGCGACGCCGCGCGCGGCATGGAGATGGGCGAGGTCGACGAGATCGTCATCACCGGCGGCGGCTTCTTCCGCATCCACCTGGAGAAGGACCCGGGCGCCAACACCGAGCTGCGCTGCCCCGCCGAGCTTCCCGTCGAGGTCATGGAGCGCGTGCGCGAGACGGGGCGCGCGGTGTACGCGGCGCTCGGCTGCGAGGGCTTCGCGCGCGTGGACCTGTTCGTGACCGAGGAGGGCGAGGTCGTCTTCAACGAGGTCAACTCCACGCCGGGGCTCACCTACTACTCGCGCTTCCCGGCCATGATGCGCGCCGCCGGCCATGAACTGGGCGACGTGCTGGCGCGCCTCATCGACGCCGAGCTCGCCTAGGCGCGGGGCGGGGGCGCCGTATGCTCTGCCGGGAGGTCCTGGGAAACATCAACGACCCGTCCGCGGTGATCGCGCTGCGTCGCCGCCTGGGCGGCGACTTCTCCGTGGATCCGGTGGACCTCGAGTGGCCCCAGGTGCGCGAGCGGGTGCTCGACGCACGCTCGGCCGCGGGTCGCGCCGTGGAGGTGCGTTTGCCCGCAAAGGCCGCCGACCGGGGGCTCTCCGACGGGGACGTGCTCGCCTGCATGCTTGCGGGCGAGGCGGGCGGTCCGTGCGGCGTCGTGGTGGCGGTGCGGCTGCTCTCGGCCCGCTGCCTCGTGGTCTCCTGCGACCCCGCGGTGCCGGGGGCACTCGCCAGGGCCTCGTGGGAGGTCGGCAATGCGCACGTGCCGCTCTTCGCGGGCGATGACGCCCATGAGCTGGTGGCGCCCTGGAGCGGCACGCTCGAGCGCGTGCTGCGCGGCGTTCCGGGCGTCTCGCTCGGCTGCGGCGAGCGCGCCCTGGACCCGGCGCGCCGCCTTTCCAGCAACGGGCTCACCACGGTGGTGCGCCTGGCCGCCGACCTCAAGGTCACCGTGCGGCGCTGAGGTCCGGGTCGGGGCCCGCGCGCGACAGAGGCGACGCTTCCCTTCGCCCATGGCGGCGGGTGGAGCGTCCCCTTTCGCGCCGCAAGCGGCAGCCGTGGCTAACTTGTGCTAAAGTAAGCACGTGCTAACAGTTGGGCGGCTGCGTGGCCGCCCGTTCCAGATAGAAGGTACCCTATGGCCCTGCGCGAATCCGGCGAGGATTACATCGAGACGATCTTGGTGCTCCAACGCGAGCGCGGGGTGGTGCGCTCCGTGGACATCGCCCAGCATCTCGGCGTGACCAAGGCGAGTGTTTCCAAGGCCATGGGCCTGCTCGAGGGCCAAGGCTATGTGGAGGTCGTCAAGCGCGACGTGCGCCTGACCGAGAAGGGCCTGCGCCATGCGGAGGCTGTGCTGGAGCGGCACCGGTTCTTCAGCGACCTGCTCGTGGCCTGCGGTGTGGACCGCGAGGTGGCCGAGGAGGAGGGCTGCCACATGGAGCACATCCTGTCCAAGGACAGCTTCGAGAAGCTCCGTGACGCCGCCTATCGGTGCGGCGTGGTGGGCGACGGCTTTCGCGACAAGTAGGGGTTGGTCCGGGCCATGGCCGTGGGACGGGCGCGAAGCTCGGACGCCTCCGGTCTGCATCTCGCTGCCGAGGCCCCCTTCCCGTTACCTGAACGGGTTGCGCTCCCGCTCGATACGCCCGCGGATACGGACGTACTCCATCAACAGCAAGACCAGCAGCAGCGCCATCACGGCCACATAGCTCACGACGGCCCCGGTGAGGCCGAGCAGGTTCACCAGCGCGAGGGGCAGCGCCATGCTCGCGGCGAACGCTATCAGGTAGATCCGCGTGACGTCGCCCGCGCGGCGCAGCACGCACACGATGGCGTAGATGAAGTCGATCGCCGCGGTGATGCCGCCGGCCGCCACCATGAGGTAGGCGAGCATGCGGAACCGCTCGAAGTCCAGGCCGTACACGACGCCCATCGCTGAGATGCCGACCCAGCCCATGAGCGCGCCCACGCCGAGGGTGAGCGCTACCACCATGGCGAGCACCGCCGCCACGATCAGGTCGAAGCGTCCTCGGCGGCGCGGGTTGGCCCAGATGCTCGCCAGGCGCACGAGTTGCGGCTTGTAGAGGAACCCGATGGCGAGCAGGATCGCCTGCGCGGGGAAGAACAGCGCGTTGAAGTAGAGCTGGTTCTCGTAGGCGAGCGCGCCCTCCATCACGAACTTGGGCATGGACTCGATAAGGTTGAACAGCAGCAGCGCCGCGCCGAGCGGCAGGCACTCACGCAAGATCGCCGCGACCTCGCCGAGGCGTGCACGGCGTGACTTCTCCGTTTCGAGCAGGGCGAGCGGGACCGTCACGAGCGCCAGGCTCGCTACCGCCGCTACGGCCATGGCGGCCGATGCCACCGCCACGCTGCGCAGCAGGAAGAGCGCCACCGCGAAGGCGCCCACGGCGGCCGCGGAGCGCAGCGTCTGGCTGATGCCCGCGAGGTAGAGCTTGTCGGCCTGCTGCAGGCGCCCCTCGTACACGTCGGCGACGCCGTCCACCACCTTGTACACGTAGACGCCCGCGCAGGTGGCGGCCATGGCGGCGTCGTAGCCGCGCAGCCGTATGTAGGCGGCGCCCACCGCCAGCGCCGCCGCGCCCGTGAGCCAGCGCGCCACCTGGTAGGAGGAGAAGCTCGCCTCCTCCTCGATGTCCGACACCTGGTGGGTGCGCACGCCGTAGTTGGCGGCGATCATCAGCAGCGTGCCGGTGACGAAGGCCATGGAGAAGCGGCCGGCGGCCTCGGCGCCGGCGAGCTGCGTGGCGATGATGGTGAGCAGCGGGAAGCTGAAGCCCCAGACGGCCGTGCCCGCGGTGTTCCACAGGTAGTCGCGCTGCGTCTCGTGCTCGGTGTAGCGGGCCTCCTGCCCCGAGAGCGTGCCCTGGTACACGGAGGTGAGCAGGCGGTCCCACCAGGCCGAGGCTAGACGGGCGAGGGCCGAGGGCTCGCGGCGGCGCGGGGGGCGTCCGCCCGGGCGGGGCCCGCGGGCGGGGAGGACGGCGCGCCGCTCGGCGATCTTGGCGCGCACGGTGTCGAGCGGGGTGTGGGACAACGGTGCTCCTTAGCGTCTCGGGACACGCGCCGGTGGCCGGCGCGCGCGTCCGCACATTATAGTCCCGCCTTTCGGGAGGGCATACGCGCCATCCGCCGATTCGGCGCGCGCGGACGGCGTCCCCTGCGCGAAAATCGCCCTATCGCTTGCGTACGCGCCGCGCTCGCCCGCGTGGGGATCGACCGAAAGGAGCCCATCATGGATAAGGATATCGCCAAGGTGCTCGAGGACCTGGGCGTTCGCACGGACGGCGGGCAGGATGCCCCCGCCGTCTACATGGACCTTCCGCCGGCGGCCCTCGCCGAGCACGCGCTGCGACGCGGCGAGGGCGAGTTTCTGGACAACGGCGCCTTCGCCGTCGCCACGGGCGAGCGCACCGGCCGAAGCCCCAAGGACCGCTTCATCGTCGACGACGACCGCATCCACGACGACATCTCCTGGGGCGGCGTGAACGTCCCCATCGACCCCGAGGTCGCCCGCTCGGTGCGCACGGCCGTGGCCGCCCACCTCGTGGGGCGCGAGCTGTTCGTTGTGCGTGGCTTCGCCGGCGCCGACCGTCGCCACACCCGCAAGTTCCTGGTGGTCTGCGAACGCGCGAGCCAGGCGCTCTTCATCACCCAGCTGCTCGTGCGCCCCACGGCCGCCGAGCTCGCCTCCTACGGCGCTCCCGACTTCACCGTGCTCGCCGCGCCCGACTACCTCTGCGACCCCGAGCGCGACGGCGTGAACTCCGAGGCGGCCGTGATGATCGACCTGGCCGAGCGCGTCACCGTGGTGGCGGGCACCGGCTACTCCGGTGAGATCAAGAAGTCCATCTTCAGCGTGATGAACTACCTGCTGCCCGCCGAGGACGACATCCTCACCATGCACTGCTCCGCCAACGTGGACCCCAAGACCGGGCGCTCCGCGGTGTTCTTCGGCCTGTCCGGCACGGGCAAGACCTCGCTCTCGGCCACCGTCACGCGCCAGCTCATCGGCGACGACGAGCACGGCTGGGACATCCACGACGGCCTGTTCAACATCGAGGGTGGCTGCTACGCCAAGTGCGACGGCCTGACCGAGGAGCGCGAGCCCGAGATCTACCGTGCGGTGAAGTTCGGCGCGCTCACCGAGAACGTGGTGTACGACGAGGCGCGCCACCCCGACTACGCCGACCTCTCCCTCACGCAGAACACGCGCGTTGCCTATCCCGTGGAGCACATCCCCAACGCCAAGGTCGACGGCGTGGGCCCCGTGCCGAGCATCGTGTTCTTCCTGACCTGCGACGCCTTCGGCGTGCTGCCCCCGATCTCGCGCCTCTCGCGCGAGGCGGCCATGTACCACTTCGTCACCGGATTCACCTCCAAGGTGGCCGGCACGGAGCAGGGCATCGTGGAGCCCGTGCCCACGTTCTCCTCGCTGTTCGGCGAGCCGTTCATGCCGCTCGAGCCCATGATGTACGCCGACATGCTGGCCGAGCGCCTGGACGCCGGCGAGACCGAGGTCTACCTGGTGAACACCGGCTGGGTGGGCGGCGGCTACGGCGTGGGTGAGCGCATCCCCATCCAGTACAACCGCGAGAGCATCGACCGCGCCTTCGACGGCACGCTCTCCCAGGCGCGCTACGTGCACGACGACCTGTTCAACGTGGACATCCCCACGAGCTGCCCGGGCGTGCCCACCGAGATGCTGAACCCGCGCGAGTACTGGGAGGACAAGGAGGCCTACGACGAGGCGGCCAAGAAGCTCGCCGGCATGTTCGAGGCCAACTTCGAGAAGCGCTTCCACTACATGCCCGCCGAGGTCCGCGCCGCCGGCCCGCACGCCTAGGGCCGCCTGGCCGCATGGACTCGAAGCCCCGCCGCGAGAGCGTTCCCGCGACGGGGCTTTCCCTTGCCGGTTACTTGCGCATCCCTAGTATGCAGAAGGCGTGATAATGGACAGACAGTGCTAAGGTGTCTCGTAATGAATCCGTTTGGGAAGGGGACGCCATGTCCGTTCATTTCATCGTCGACTCCTCGAGCGATATGGTCTCCGGCGAGGACCCGCGCCTGACCGTGTTGCCGCTCTCCATCGCCTTTGGCGACGCCATCTACCGCGACGGCGTGGATATCACCAACGAGCGCTTCTACGAGCTGCTCGTGGAGAGCGAGGGCCTGCCCACCACCGGCCAGGTGAACCCGTTCGCCTACTCACAGGCCATCGAGGCCGCGCAGGCCGCCGGCGCCGATGAGGTCCTCATCATCACGCTCTCCTCCAAGCTCTCGGGCACCTACCAGAGCGCCTGCATCGCCGCGCACGAGGCGGGCGGTGAGGCCGCGGGCGTGTACGTGGTGGACAGCCTGAACGCCACGGTGGGCGAGCACGTGCTCGTGAAGTACGCGCTGGGCCTGGCCGATCGCGGGATGGGCGCCGCGGCCATCGCCTCCGAGCTCGCCGTCATGCGCGAGCGCGTGGTGCTCGTGGCGCTGCTCGACACCCTCGAGTACCTGCGTCGCGGCGGGCGCGTGCCGGCGGCCACCGCGGCCATCGGCAACCTGCTCGCCATCAAGCCCGTGGTGGCCGTGGACGCGGGCGAGGTGGCCCTACGCGGCAAGGCCCGCGGCTCCAAGAACGGGCGGAACCTCCTTACGCGCGAGGTGGAGGCCGCCGGCGGCATCGACTTCTCCCTGCCGGTCGCCATCGGCTACACCGGCCTGTCCGACCACCTGCTGCGCAAGTACATCGAGGACTCGCGCGCCCTGTGGGAGGGCGAGGTCGCCGAGGAGGACGTGGACGTCAAGCTCGTGGGCGCCACCATCGGCACCCACGTGGGCCCGGGCGCCATCGCGCTGGCGTTCTTCCGCCGCGCGTAGGCGGGCTTTGCGCCCGGGCCGCCCGACCTGTCTTGGCGTACCATGCTGGGGCTGTGAACGAAGACCCCGCGGGAGGATGGCCCATGATCAAGATCGCGTTTTTCGACGTGGACGGCACGCTTTTGAGCTTCAAGACCCACGCGATGCCCGAGTCCACCAAGCGCGCGCTCGCGGCCCTGCGCGCGGCGGGCGTCCGCACCGTCATCTCGTCCGGCCGCGCCGACTACCAGCTCGCCGGTGGGCTGCGCCACGGCTTCGACGCCTACATCACCATGAACGGGCAGCTCTGCTACGACGAGGCCGGTTCCTACCGCAGCCATCCGCTGAACGACGCCGACGTCCGCGCGGTGATCGACATGGCGGTCGCCGAGGGCTTCGACCTGCTCGTGGCGCACGCGGACCGCACCTTCTCCACCAACCGCGGCGCGCGCGTGCGCGGCATCGAGGAGAAGGTGGGGCTGCACTACCCGCAAGAGCCCGTGGAGAACGCCTTCAAGCAGCCCGTCTACCAGTTCTGCGCCTGCGTGGGGCCCGAGGACGAGCCGAAGATCCTCGAGGCCACCGAGCACGTGGCGCTCACCCGCTGGACGAACCTCTTTTGCGACGTGGTGCCCGACGAGGGTGGCAAGTCCTACGGTGTGGCGGCCACGCTCGAGCGCTACGGCATCGCGGCGGAGGAGGCCATCGCGTTCGGCGACGGCGAGAACGACCTCTCCATGTTCGAGGCGGTGGGCACGGCGGTGGCCATGGGCAACGCCTGGGACATGGTGAAGGAGCGCGCCGACTACGTGACCGACGCCGTGGACGACGACGGCATCTAGAACGCCTGCGCGCACTTCGGCCTGGTGTAGGGCCCGATGGGCAAGGGCGCTTTGGTTCCCGACCATGAAAAAGGTCCCGCGTCCCGATGCCGGGGGGCGGGGCCTTTTCCATGGGCGGGCGCGTGTCAGGTGGGGCGCGGCTATCCGTGCGCGATGCGCGCGGGCGCCCTTACGCCAGCTTGGCGCCGAGGGAGCGGCAGGCCTCCTCGGCCTCCGCGTCGGGCGCGTCGTAGCAGATGAGGGTGTCCACCGGGTTCACGCCGGCGTCCTCGGCGTCGGCGCGCCAGGTGTCCATCCACTCGCCGTCGGCCCACTCGTAGCTGCCGAACAGGGCGACCTTCTTGCTGCCGAGCTGGCCCTTGGCCTCGTCCCAGAAGGGCTGGAACTCGTCGTACTCCAGCTCCTCGGAGCCCATGGCCGGGCAGCCCAGAGCGAAGGCGTCGTAGGCGTCGAGGGTGGCCAGGTCGAAGTCGGAGACCTGGAAGAGCTCCGTCTCCGCGCCGGCGTCCTTGGCGCCCTCGGCCACGAAGCCCGCCATGGCCTCGGTGTTGCCCGTGCCGCTCCAGTAGATGACCGCGATCTTAGCCATGTCCGTTTCCTTTCGTCTGTTGCCGGGACGCCTGCCGCCCCGGCGCCGTTCTTCCTATGCGCACGCCGCCGCGAGCTCCGCGAGCCCGCCGCCGCGTCGATAGCCCTCGAGGCAGCGGGCGCTGCTCTCATGGATGCGCGCGAAGGTGCGCCGCGCCGCCGCCGGGTCCGCGTAGACCTTCCAGGGGCCCAGCAGCACGTAGCCCTGGCCCCGGCTGCGGATGAAGCCGGCCACGTCCGCCGGGGGATATCCCAGCAGGTGGCCCACCTCGTGGGGGAAGTCCGCCGCGCGCCGGCACCCCGTGCAGGGCGGCATCGACCCCACCGCGAGGGGTGCGCCGTCCCCGGCGAGCACGGCGCTCTTGCCGCGGGCCGCGATGCGCGCCGCCAGCCGGTCGAGGCAGCGTTCCGGGTCCCAGGCGGGGTAGCCCGCCGCGATCAGCGGCAGCGCCGTGGCCGGTCGGTGGAGGTGGCGCGCGAGCAGGGCGGGGCGGTAGGCGTAGACGAGCGCCCCGCAGCCGCGCCAGACCATGAGGCGCAACGCCACACCCGCGGGCGCGAGCTCCCGCGCGCAGGAGGCGAGCTGGCGCTCCAGGGCGTCGCGCGCCTGTGAGACCTCAGCGGCCTCCGCCTCGGTCCGTGTCACGAAACGCCCCGGCACCGTGAAGAGGTTCGCGGGCATCACGCCGGTGAGCGTGGGCGCCGCGTTGCGCACGAGCGCCTCCGCCAGGGTATCGGTGCCGACGTCGCGCATGGACCCTCCTCAAGTTCGCTTCAGCTAACAGTTAGCTGCTATTAACTTAATGGATTGGACGCTCGGGTCAAGCGGAAAGTCAGCTTTTGTAAACTTCTTTACGAAACGGTTTCGGGCGGGCGCGCGGCGGCGTATCATGGGACCGACACCGGGAGGGGGTATCCAACGGTATCCGACCCTCCCATCCGCGAACGAGACGGGCTCCGCGCCCGGAGAGGGAGGAGTCCCCATGCAAGACCTGCTGACCCCCGGCAACATCGTGGTGGCCGTGATCGTGGTGGTGGCCCTTATCGTGGGCGGGCGCAAGGTCGTGGGTGGCCTCGCGGGCACCCAAAGCTGTTGCGGCGAGCATGAGGGCGCGCGCCGCAGCCGCCATGTGGAGGTGGCCGACACCGACGAAGCCAACTATCCGTACGCGACGGAGCTGCTGGTGGGCGGCATGAGCTGCGAGGGCTGTGTCGCCAACGTGGAGAACGCGCTCAACGCCCTGCCCGGCGTGTGGGCGAGCGTGGACCTCGCCGCGGGCACGGCGCGCGTGCGCTCCAAGGAGCCCGTGGACGCCGCCGCGCTCGAGGCCGCCGTCAAGGGCGCCGGCTACTACGTGCAGAAGCTCTAGGATGCGGGCCGCGTGCCTCGCGGGCCGGTGCCGGGCGCGTTCTCGCGCGGCGTACCGGGTGCGCCCGGTGCGCGGGAGACGGCCGCCGAGGCGCCGCCCCGGCGGCGGTAGCCGGCGCCTAGCCCCGCGCGCCGACGGCGGGGGAGCGCACCAGGCGCGCGATGTCGTCGAAGGGGATGACCATGTCGCCCAGCACGAGGCGCCGGAAGGCCGTCTGCACCTCGGCCACCACCCCGGCGCGGGTGGCGTAGTGGTCGCGGTCGTAGAAGGTCACGCGCACGAGGTCGCCGCGGCGGAGTTGCACCATGGCGCGTGAGAGCTCGCCCGCCTCCTCCTCGGTGAGCTCGTGGCGCGGTTCCACGAGCCGCTCCTGGGCGCGCGCCAGCTCGTAGTAGCCGGTCAGCGCCGCGAAGGGCATGAACTGCGCGGCCCGGTCCGCGCGCGGCCGGCCGCCCTTGGTGTAGCTAGGCATGGTGTCCCCCCACCTGCTCGTTCCTCTCGCGCCCGGTGGCACCGGGCTTGAAGCTCGTGCCGCGCAGCAGCGCGTTCTTGCCGTAGCGGCCCTTCACCGCGTTGACGGTCCGGGCCAGGCGCCGCTCATCCTCCTCGGCGGCCACGTCCGTGAAGAGGTCCAGCTCGGCCATGTCCTCGGGCACGAGGTCCGTGAAGCCCACGCTCAGGCGCCGCACGGCGCGGCGCGGGTCCACCGTCTCGTCGAACAGGCGGCTCACCTCGGCCCAAATCTTGCGGAAGGAGTTGGTCCGGCCCGGTAGGCGGCGCTGCCCGCCCGCGTGCCCGAAGGCCCCACGGGCCGCACGGCGCCCGTGCTCGCCCACGGCTCCCGCGCCTCCAAGGGCGCCGACCCCGGCCCCGTCCACGAGGCCGCCCACCTCCTCGCCGGTCCACTCTCGGGCCACGCGCGCCCGGCGCTCCAGCATCACCGTGTCGTCGGCCGCGCTGTGGCGCGTGGGGTCCACGCAGGTCGGGACCTCGCCCGCCGCCGGCGCGGCGCCGCGGCCGTAGCCCACGTAGAGGGAGAATCCGCTCGCCACCGCGCCCTTGGCCACCAGGTCCAGCACGCTGGCGTCCACCATCTCGCGCAGCACCGTGCGGGCATCGGCCGGCGCGTAATCGCGCGAGAGCACCTGGCCGTTCATCTGCGAGGTAGCCGAGGGCCGGTAGGCATGGATGTCCGCGATGGTGCACGGCTCGCGCCCATGCGCGTGGTCTATGAGGTACTCCGCGTTCACGCCGAACTCCCGGTATAGGATGTCCTCGCGCAGGGCGGCCACGCCCATGAGGTCTTCCACCCGGTACTTGGCCAACCGCCGGGCGATGCCCGGGCCGATCCCCCAGATGTCCGTGATGGGGCGGTGCCGCCAGATCTGCCGGCGGAAGGACTCCTCGTCGAGCTCGCCGATGCCGTCCTCAACGTGCTTGGCCGTGATGTCGAGCGCCACCTTGGCCAGGAAGAGGTTGGTCCCGATGCCCGCCGTGGCCCATATGCCCGTGCGCGCCCGCACGGCGTCCATGAGCTCGCGGGCGAAGGCGCGCGGCGTGGTACCGTAGAGCCGCAGGTATCCGGTGGCGTCGATGAAGCACTCGTCGATGGAGTAGACGTGGATGTCGGCCGGGCTCACGTACTCCAGGTAGATACCGTAGATGCTCGCCGAGACCTCCATGTAGTGCCGCATGCGCGGCCGGGCCATGATGTAGTCGATGCCCTGGGGGATCTCGAACACGCGGCAGCGGTTGCGTATCCCCAGGCGCTTCATGGCCGGGGAGATGGCCAGGCAGATGGTGGAGGGCCCGCGGTCGGGGTCGGCCACCACGAGGTTGGTGGTGAACGGGTCGCGCCCGCGGTCCGCGCACTCCACCGAGGCGTAGAAGGTCTTGAGGTCGATGCAGATGTAGGTACGGTTCCGTGCGTCCAACTCGCGCTCCTTTCAGGGCCCAGTATACACGAACATGCGTTCCCGAACGGAACAACCCGTATGTTAGGGCTCCGTCAGGACACGGTGACGCTTTCGTAAGGGGCCTTGTGCGGGGGCGCCCGGGCGCCCCCGCGGGTACAATGGCGAGATTGCGGGCGCGTCCATCGCGCCCGACCGTACCCGATGCGAGAAGGGAAGAGCGTATGGACACATGTGAGCCGCGCGGGCCTATAACCCCCGAGGAGCGAGCGGGGTTGCCCGCGCGCTTGGCGGGGCTCGTCGCCGCCAACGCCCGCCTGCTCGTGGTGCTCGCGGCGGCGGCCCTCTTCCTTTTCCTGGCCGACGAGGTCATGGAGCCCGAGGCCATGCGCATCGACGTCGTGGCCTACCGGTTCTTCGTCCAGACGCTGCGCGCGGACTGGCTCACCCCGGTGATGGAGAGCTTCTCGGCGCTGGCGACGCCGGTGGTGCTCGTGGTGCTGCTGCTGGCGATCGCCGCCTTCGCCCCGGGCCCGCGCTCAGGTTGGTGCTGCGCGGTCAACCTGGCGCTCACCGCCCTGCTCAACGTGGTGCTCAAGACCATCGTGCAGCGGCCGCGCCCCGAGGGCTTCCGCCTGGTGGAGGAGACGGGTTTTTCCTTCCCCTCGGGGCACTCGATGGTGGCCATGGCGTTCTTCGGGCTCATCATCTGGCTGGTGTGGCGCTACGAGGCCAGCCCGCGGCGGCGCCTGGCGCTCACGGCGTGCTTCTCGCTCGTGATTCTCATGATCGGCATCTCGCGCATCTACCTGGGCGTCCATTACGCGAGCGACGTGCTGGGCGGCTTTTGCGCGAGCCTGATCTGGCTGGCGCTCTACACCCGCGTGGGCGTGCCGCTCATCATGGGCCCCAAGGCGGGATGAGGGTTCCTGGGAATTCCAACCGGATGGTTTTTCTCATCGTGACGTCTCCTGGCGGCGCGTCATGGCGCCTCGTTGCGGGCCATCGCGCGCAGCGGGCCCGTTTTCGGGCCGGATACGGAGTGCGAGATCGAAACTCCCGACTTTTGTACCAAAAAACGCCGGACGCTCGAGTAGCCGCCGGCGTTTTCCCAGTTGGCGAGTTCTGACCGACCCCCTAGATATCGTACATGAGCGAAAAGATGGTACAAAAGTCGAGAGTTTTGATTTCCGACCCCCTGTAAAGGCGGAAAGGGCGCGCCCCGCGGCGGGGTGCGGGTCCATTCCGGCGGTGCCGGCGCGCCATCCGGCCCCTTCCGACCCATGGCGGCGCCGAAACGTCCCGACGAATCACCGCGCGGTGCCGCGCCGGATGGGGTATGCTCATCCGGCGCGTTTCCCTATCCCCGATTGGAGCCCCATGAAGATCAACCACGCCATCCTCCACATCCTCGACTTCGACTCGGCCGTGAACGTCATGAGCCAGCGCGAGCTCGACCTGGACACGCGCGCGGTCAAGTCTTTCGTGGGGACGCACCTGCGCCGCGCCCGCACCTCGGGCGACAACCGCCGCGGCTCCTTCGCCGAGAACTCAGGCTTCGCCGGCGAGCTCCGCGGGTTCCTGTTCGGCGAGCGTGACTTCATAGACCTCTCGGTGCAGATCGCCGAGTTCATCGCCGCGGAGCTCGCCAAGGCCGAGAAAGCCGAGTCCACGGACATCCTGGTGGCGGACTTCGAGGACGATGACGACGTGCGCTGGTTCGCGATCCTTTTGCTCGGCAGCCGCCAGGCCTTCATGCACGAGGTGGCGCACGAGGCCGGCGAGGTGCGCAACGACATCGCGCGGCACTACGCGATCCTTCCCAACCCCTCGCAGAAGCTCACGAGCTACGCCCTGGTGCGCGCGAGCACCATGGAGGTCTTCTTCCAGGACAAGAAGCGCAAGATCGCGGGGGAGGACACGTTCCTGATCCCCGACGGCCTGCTGCAGTGCACGAGCGGGGTCTCGGGCAAGGAGGTCATCGACACCGTGACGCGCGTGGTGGAGCAGGCGGCCGCCGACCACGGCGCCAACACCGCGGTGGCGCTCGCCAAGGCCAAGGCCGCGGTGGCCGAGGCCGTCGAGGAGGACGAGGAACTGCCGCCCTGGGACGTGGTGGACGCCGCCTTCGAGGACGAGCCGGTGCTGCGCGACGCCGTGAAGGCCACGCTCGCCGAGGAGCAGGTGCCCGAGCGTGTGCCCGTGGAGCGCGCCCAGGTGGAGCGCGCCGCCGTGCGCAACCACAAGATCCGCACGGACACGGGCATCACGGTGAGCTTTCCGGCGGAGATGGGCAACAACCCCGAGTTCATCGAGTTCGTGAACGAGCCCAACGGCCTCATCAGCATCGCGCTCAAGAACATCGGCAGCATCGAGAACCGGTAGGGGGCGCCTCCCGGCGCGCCCCGCGTGGCGGAGTGGACGTTTGCCCGGGGAGGGTGTCCACACCCCGTGTGGACGCCCTCCCCGGGCAAACGTCCACGAAAAGACCCCCCGGACGGTGACGCCCGGGGGGTCCACGCGCATGTGGGCGGGAATCCCTACAGCTTGCGCAGGCCCTCCTCCAGGCCCGTCTTGCTGTCGGTCTTCTCGTCGCGCATCTTGATGACGCGGGCGGGCACGCCGGCCACCACGGCGCCGGCCGGGACGTCCTCCACGCAGACGGCGCCGGCGGCCACCACGGCCCCCTGGCCCACGCGCACGCCCTCGAGCACCACGGCGTTGGCGCCGATCATGACGTCGTCCTCAACGATCACGGGCGTGGCGCTCGCGGGCTCCACCACGCCGGCGAGCACGGTGCCGGCACCGACGTGGCAGCGCTTGCCCACGGTGGCGCGGCCGCCCAGCACGGCGCCCATGTCGATCATGGATCCCTCGCCGATGACGGCGCCGATGTTGATGATGGCGCCCATCATGATGACGGCGTTGTCGCCGATGGACACGCGGTCGCGGATGATCGCGCCCGGCTCGATGCGGGCGTTCACGCCCTTGAGGTCGAGCAAGGGCACGGCGGAGTTGCGGCGGTCGTTCTCCACGTCGTAGCGGTCGATGGCGTCGGCGTTGGCGTCGAGCACGGTTTGCAGCTCGGCCCAGTCGCCGAACACGGTCATGCCCTCCGGCGTGCCGTACACGCGCGCCTGGCCCCAATCGACGTCGGCGCCGTCCTTCAGGCACACGTACACCTTGACCGGCGTCTTCTTCTCGGCATTGGCGATGAAGTCGATGATCTCCTGCGCATCCATCTCATCGATAGCGTTAGCGTCACTCACGTGCATCTCTCCTTACTTGATTTTCCCTATCGAGGGCGTGGCTGATGGGCGGCCGGCGGTATGTCCCCGAAGCGACACCCCGCAGCAACTGAGGAAATGCCGTAGGCATTTTCCAGTCTCGCGAGGACGGGGCGGAGGGGATATACCGCCGGCCCGTGCGGACAGATAGGCCTTACCCGAACATCACCTCGTCGAACGTGTAGAGCCCGGCCGGCCGACCCGCCATCTTGAGCGCGGCCGCGAGCGCGCCGTTCACGAAGATCTGGCGGCTCGTGGCACGGTGCGTGAGGGTGACCTCCTCGTCCGGCCCGAAGAAGCCCACCGTGTGCACGCCCGCCACGGTGCCGCCGCGCAGGGCGTGCACGCCGACCTCGCGCGGGTCGCGGGCGCCGCAGGCCCCCTCGCGTCCGTACACGGGGAAGTACTCCCCGCGCCCGCAGTCGGCCTCGGCCCCGACCACGGCGTCCAGCAGCAGCTTGGCCGTGCCGGAGGGGGCGTCCACCTTCTGGTTGTGGTGCGTCTCGGTTATCTCCACGTCGAAGCCGGGCAGCTCGCGCGCGGCTTGGGCCGCGAGGTGGCGCAGCGCGGCCACGCCGATTGAGTAGTTGCCCGAGTGCAGCACGGCCGCGCCCTCGGCGAGCGCGCGCAGCTCGTCCATCTGCGCGTCCGTGTAACCCGTGGTGCCGCTCACCAGCGCGGCCCCGGTGCGGCGTACGTAGGCGGCCACGGCGGTGAGCGTGCTGGCATTGGAGAAGTCGACCACGACGTCCGCCGCGGGCGCGCTCTCGAGCTCGGACAGGTCGAAGCCCACCTGCGCCGCGACCTCGAAGACCGGCTGGCCGTCCGCGCCGCGCATGGCCTCGGCGATGTCTCGGATGAGCGAGCCCATGCGGCCCGTGCCAATGATGGCGATGCTAGGCAATGACACCAGCCCCCTTCAGCGCCGCGGTGAGGCCCGCGCGCGCGTTCTCGGCCATGGGGCAGAGCGGCAGGCGGTAGTGCGGCCCCTCGATGAGCCCCATCTGCGCCAGGGCCTCCTTCACCGGGATGGGGTTTACCTCGGAGAAGAGCGCGTGGATGAGTGGCAGGCCCGCCAGCTGCAGCTCACGGGCGCGCGCCGCGTCGCCGTCCAGGTAGGCGCGGCACATCTCGTGCACGGTGGCGGGCTGCACGTCGGCCCACACGCTGATGGTGCCGCTCGCGCCTAGGCTCATGAGCGGCACGGTGAGCGCGTCCTCGCCCGAGTACATGCGGAAGTCGTCGGAGAGCAGCTGCGCCGCGTCGGCCGCGAAGGCCACGTCGCCGCTCGCCTCCTTGACGCCCATCACGTTCTCGTGCGCGGCCAGGCGCTCCAGGTTCGCCAGGCTGATGCCGCAACCGCAGCGCCCCGGGATGTTGTACAGGATACAGGGGATGTCCACGGCGTCGGCCACCATGGCGAGGTGCCGGTAGATCCCCTCCTCGTTGCCCTTGTTGTAGTAGGGGGTGATGATCAGCAGGCCGTCGACGCCGAGCTCCTGGTAGCGCAGGCTCTTCTCGAGCTGGGTGCGCGAGTCGTTGGAGCCCGAGCCCGCGATCACGGGGATGCGCCCCGCCACCTGCTTGACCACGGCCTCCACCACGGAGTCGTCCTCCTCGTGCGTCATCGTGGAGCTCTCGCCCGTGGTGCCGAGCGCGAGGATGCCGTCCGTGCCGTTCTGCAGGTGGAAGTCCACCAGATGCGCGAGCGCGTCGAAGTCCACGCTCCCGTCCTCCTTGAACGGCGTCACGAGCGCGACGATCGAGCCCTCGAGTCCCCTTGCGTCCATATACCGTCTCCCTTTCGTGTCGGTCTTCTCGTCTATGCGGATGCCTCGGTCGCCCCGGCATCGCGAGCGCCCGCGCCTGCGATGCCGCCCGCCTCCGCGAGCAGGCGGCGGCCCTCGGGCAGCACGTCGAGCGTGGCGAAGTAGTCTGCCGGCTCCTCGGCGCGGCGGATGAGCCGTGCGGTGCCGTCTTCGAGAAGCAGCACCTCCGCCGAGCGCAGGCGACCGTTGTAGTTGTAGCCCATGGAGTGGCCGTGCGCGCCGGAGTCGTGGATCACGAGCAGGTCGCCCATCTCCACCTCGGGCAGCGCGCGGTCCACGGCGAACTTGTCGTTGTTCTCGCATAGGTTACCCGTGACGTCGTACACCTGCGTGGCGCTCATCGCGGTCTTGTCCGGGCCGCCGGGCTGGCCCACCACGGAGATGTGGTGGTAGGCCCCGTACATGGCCGGGCGGATGAGGTTGCAGGCGTTGGCGTCCACGCCTATGTAGTGCTTGTAGATGCGCTTCTCGTGGATGGCGCGCGTCACCACGCAGCCGTAGGGCGCCAGCATGAACCGGCCCATCTCGCAGAAGATCTTGACCTGGCCCATGCCGGCCGGCACGAGCACCTCCTCGTAGGCGCGGCGCACGCCCTCGCCGATGGCGCGGATGTCGTTGGGCCGCTCGCCGGGGCGGTAGGGCACGCCCACGCCGCCGGAGAGGTTCACGAAGCCCACGTGGCAGCCGGTCTCGCGCTCGAGCTCCACCACCAGCTCGAACAGGATCCGCGCGAGCTTGGGGTAGTACTCCTCGGTCACCGTGTTGCTGGCGAGGAAGGCGTGGATGCCGAACTCCTCGGCGCCGCGGGCGCGCAGCATCCGGTAGGCCTCGAAGAGCTGCTCGCGCGTCATGCCGTACTTGGAGTCGCCGGGGTTGTCCATGATGCCGTTGGCCAGCTGGAAAAGGCCCCCCGGGTTGAAGCGGCAGCTCACCGTCTTGGGGACGGGCCCCGCCACCTCCTCGAAGAACGGGATGTGCGTGATGTCGTCGAAGTTCACGATGGCGCCGAGCTCGCGGGCGAGGGCGAAGTCGGCGGCCGGGGTGTCGTTGGCGGAGAACATGATGTCGGCCCCGGTGACGCCGCAGGCACGGGCGATCATGAGCTCGGTGTCGCTGGAGCAATCGCAGCCGGCGCCCCCCTCGGCCAGGACCCGGATGAGCGCCGGGTTGGGGTTGGCCTTGACGGCGAAGTACTCCTTGAAGCCCGGGTTCCAGGCGAAGGCCTCGCGCACGGCGCGCATGTTGGCGCGGATGCCGGCCTCGTCGTACAGGTGGAAGGGGGTGGGGAAGCGCTCGGCCAGCCCCTCGATCACGGCCTTGGGGGCGAAGGGGCGCTTGCGCGCGTACAGGGCCGCCTCGGCGGGGTCGGGGGCGGGGTAGCGGAGGGGCTCGGTGAGCTGGGATGCCACGGGTCGCCTTTCGGTCGGGCAGGTGCGCGGCGGGTGGCCCCGGGCCCGTCGGTATGCGGCGGGGTGGCGAGCCGTCTTTGATAGCGCCCCTGCGGTGTGCAGACAGTCCCGGGGATGTTCTCCGCGGGCCCACCCGACCGGCCGCGCCCGGCCCCCGGGTTCGGCGAGCTCGCCCCCGCGCGGGGTCGGGGCCTGCCGGCTCGCCCGCGCATCATCTCGCTCGCGCCTCTATCGATGCAGGATACTTTACCATGACGGAGCGCTCTCGCCGCCCACTCGGGTGGGCACACGTAACATGCACGCAACGTGGGCGCCGCGACGGGCGCGCGGCGCGGCGCTCGACTACAATGCCGCGGACACGCACCCTTACGTCCCGGGAGGCCCTCCGTGCCCGAACCCTCCGACCTCGCGCCCCTCATCGCCTCTGCGCCCGAGCTCGAGCTCCTTCGGCGCTTTCGCCGCGACCTGCACCGCATCCCCGAGCTCGACTTCGACCTGCCGCTCACCATCGCCTATGTCGAGGGCGTGCTCGCGCGCCTGTCCTGCACCGTCGAGCACCCGTGCCGCTCGTGCGTGACGGCGCACTTCGCCTCCGGTGCCCCCGAGGGCGCGCCGGCCATCGCCATCCGCGCCGACATGGACGCCCTGCCCATCGCCGAGCGCACGGGGGCTCCTTTCCGCTCCGCGCATCCCGGGCGCATGCACGCCTGCGGGCACGACTCCCACATGGCCATGGCGCTCACGGCCGCGGTACTTGTGGACCGCGCCCTGCGCGAGCGGCCCGGCTCCCTCGCGCGCGACGTGCTCTTCGTGTTCCAGCCGGCGGAGGAGACCACCGGCGGCGCCAAGACGGTCTGCGGGTCGGGGGTGTTCGAGCGACACGGGGTTGACCGTATCTTCGGCTTCCACGTGTGGCCCGACCTGCCCTCCGGCACGGTGGCCTCGCGCCCCGGGGCGCTTCTCGCGCGCTCGAGCGAGACGCACATCGCCATCCACGGCGCCTCGACGCACATCGCCAAGACCTACGGCGTGGCCGACGCCGAGAGCCGTGACGCCATGCTCGCGGCGGCGCGCTTCGTCGTGGCCTCCCGCGCCCTCATGGCCGAGCTCGGTGCCGAGGAGCCCTGCATCTGCAAGTTCGGCGAGCTGCACGCCGGCACGGTCTGCAACGCCGTGGCCGGCGAGACGCGCATCGCCGGCAGCCTGCGCGTGTTCTCCGAGGGCATGTTCGACCGCGCCCGCGCCGAGCTGCGCGAGCTGCTGGCCCGCTGCTGCGCGGAGGTGGGCTGCACCGGGGAGGTCGACTTCGCCGAAGGCTACCCGCCCGTGGTGAACGACGTGGCGCTCTACCACGAGGCCGCCGCCACGCTGAACGGCCGCGACGGGGCACCCGCGCTTTCCGAGCTCGCGGACCCGCTGCTGATCGCGGAGGACTTCGCCTTCTACCAAAAGCACCTGCCCGGGGTGTTCTTCCTGCTGGGGGTGGGCGCGCCGCACGCCACCTCAGCGCTGCACACCGACACGCTCATGTTCGACGAGGAGCTGCTGCTGCCGGGCGTGGCCACCTACAAGCGCCTGCTCGGCCTGGGGTGAGGGCCCGGCCGCACCCGCCCTCCACATGAAAGGGTCCTCGGCGGATAATCCGTCGAGGACCCTTGTCGTCGCGCGGTGCGGATGGTCGCCGGCGCTAGATCTTGTTCATCTCGGAGGCGACCTTGGTGTACCAGTCGTACCAGGTGGGTGGGCAGTACTTCTTGGCGGCCTCCACGCTCACGGTGTAGCCGTAGCCCGCGGCCAGGCCGGCGACGTGCGAGTCGATGGCCTCCTCCCAGCTGTCGTAGGAGATGTAGCCCCAGCCCCAGGCGTTATGTGGCAGGAAGCAGTAGGCGCCCTTGGAGCTCTCCACGCAGGAGATGGCGGGGGAGAAACGCGGGTCCACGCCGTACTTCCAGGCGGTGCGGGCGAAGGCCTCGCCGTAGCCGGCCAGGGGCGACCCGGCCAGGTAGGCGTCGAGGCGCGGGGCCCAGGCGGACACGAAGGCCGCCTCGTCGGAGCTCCAGTCCACGACGGAGTTGTCCGGAGCGGTGGCGGGCTGCGCGGGCTCGGTGGTCGCGGCGGTATCGCCGGAGGCAGCGGACTGCTGCTGGGATTGCTGCTGTGCCTGCTCGGCCGCGGCGGCGAGCGCGGCGGCCTCCGCCTCGGCCTCGGAGTCGGCCTTGGCCTGGGCCTCTCGGCGCAGCTCCTGGGCCTGCTTCAGCGCCTCGTCGGCGCGCTGCTGCTCGGACTCGGCCTGCTCGCGGGCCTGCTCCAGCTCGGCCTGCTGCCGTTCCAGCTCGTCTTGGGCCTCGTTGAGCTCGTCCAGGGCGCGCGCGTTGGAGCTCTGGATCTGGTCGAGGTAGGAGATGCGCGTGAGGAGGTCGTCGAGCGACTCGGATTGCAGGATGAGGCTCATGAGCATGTTGGTGCCCTGCTTGGCCTTGTAGCTCGCGCGCATGGCGCGGCTGGCCTTCTCGCGCTTGGCGGGGAGCTTCTCCTGGATCTCGGCGATCTTGGCGCTGTTCTCCTCGATCTGCCCCTGCAGCTTCTCCACGTTGCCGGTGGCCGACTCGTAGGCCTGGGCCGTCTGCTCGACCTTCTTCTGGGTATCGGTGAGCTTGGCCTCGGTCTGCGTGGTGATGGCGAGCGCACGGGCGGGCATGAGCGCCGTGCCGGAGAGCGCGAACGTCAGGGCGGCGCCGATGGCGAGCGTGCGATGCGTGTGTGCGGAGATGTTCATGGACCATCCTCGAGCTTTTACCGAACGGTAACGTCGGGGACAGTGTACTACCGCTTTAGACCTCAACTTGAACCTTAGGAATCTTTAAGGGTCAAGTTGAAGGTTCAAGATGCGCTCTACCTGCGGCGATGGTGCATTGTGTAGTAACTATAGACTTTAAGGTTAACTTGAAGGTTGGAGCCGTGCACGCCCGTGAGCAGGGCGAACGGCGCGGTGCGGGCGCGATGGCCC
>Cebus_capucinus_imitator_PRJNA485217_SSR098__coassemble_1855_pt1 | contig 20253 bp, 16 predicted proteins | sample Cebus_capucinus_imitator_PRJNA485217_SSR098__metabat2_high_PE_001 | metagenome-assembled genome bin Cebus_capucinus_imitator_PRJNA485217_SSR098
GACCGGCAGCTCTACGCGAAGTACGGTCTCTCCGACGACGAAATCGCCTTCATCGAGTCGCACGTGAAGGAGATGGGCTAGCGATGGGCGCCTTCGACATCACCGGGCTCGTCAGGAGCTCGACCCGCGTCGTCCCGAAGCTCTACTCGTTCTCGATGCCGGGCATCCCGCGCTACGACGGCTGGACGAAGATCGGCTACACCGAGCAGGCCCGCGTTGAGGATCGTATCAGGCAGGAGACGCAGACGGCGGGCATCCCCTGGAAGCTCGAGTGGCAGGGCACCGCCGTCTACGACGACGGCAGCGGCGACTCCTTCCACGACTCCGACTTCCACGCCTACCTCAAGAAGGTCGGCGTGGAGCGCGTCGCCGCCGAGGAGCTCGGCCAGAAGAGGAGCCCTGAGATCTTCCACGTGGACGGGCCCACGGGCAAGCGCCACTTTTACGACTTCCGCGAGAACCGGGGCGTCGTGGCCGAGGACGCCGCCCAGGACTACGCCCTGCGCGCCGAGCAGGCCGACGCCGTGGCCAAGACCGCCGACTACATGGCGCTGCATGAGGGCGGCGAGTTCCTGTGGAACGCGAAGCCGCGCTTCGGCAAGACCCTCACCACCTACGACTTCGTGAGGCGCGCCCACGCGCACAAGGTCCTCATCGTGACCAACCGCCCCGCCATCGCTAACAGCTGGTACGACGACTACACCAAGTTCCTCGGCCGCGAGAGCGGCTACTGGTTCATAAGCGAGACGGAGTCCCTGCGCGGCCGCGAGAACGTCGTGAGCCGCCAGCAGTTTCTCGACGCCGTGACCCACGACCCGAAGCATGAGCTGCCCCGCGACTTCATAGCCTTCGTAAGCCTGCAGGACCTCAAGGGCGCCATCGACTTCGGCGGAAGGTACGACAAGCTCGCCTGGGTGAGCGAGCTCGACTGGGACGTGCTCGTGATCGACGAGGCCCACGAGGGCGTGGACACCACCAAGACCGACGTGGCCTTCGACCATGTCCGGCGGCGCTTCACCCTGCACCTCTCGGGGACGCCATTCAAGGCCATCGCGAGCGAGAAGTTTCCCGAGGCGGCCATCTACAACTGGACCTACGCCGACGAGCAACAGGCCAAGCGCGACTGGGACGAAACGCGCGGCACGCCGAACCCCTACGCCGACCTGCCCAGGCTCAACCTCTTCACCTACCAGATGAGCGAGATCGCGCGCGGGCAGGCCGAGGCTGGGACCATGATCGACGGGGAGCGGGAAGAGTGGGCCTTTGACCTGAACGAGTTCTTCGCCGTGAACGAGAACGGCCACTTTTTGCACAACGTCGACGTGGACCGCTTCCTCGACGCGCTCACGACGCAGAAGAAGTACCCCTTCAGCACGCCGGAGCTGCGCGACGAGCTGAAGCATACCTTCTGGATGCTCAACCGCGTGAACTCCGCCAAGGCGCTCGCCAAGAAGCTCAAGCGGCACCCCGTGTTCGGCGAGTACGAGATCGTGGTCGCGGCCGGGGACGGCAAGCTCGCCATGGGCGCGGATGGCGACGCCACGAGCGATGCCGCCGACGAGCGCGCGAACGCCGCTGCCCTCGACCGCGTGCGCGAGGCCATCGCGACGCACGACAAGACCATCACCCTCAGCGTGGGGCAGCTCACCACCGGCGTGACCGTGCCGGAGTGGACGGCCGTCCTCATGCTCTCGAACATGAAGTCGCCGGCGCTCTACATGCAGGCGGCCTTCCGCGCGCAGAACCCGTGCCTGTTCAGCGACGGAGGCACCTTCCGGCGCAAGGAGAACGCCTACGTCTTCGACTTCGACCCGGCCCGCACCCTCGTCGTCTTTGAGCAGTTCGCCAACGACCTCTACGCCGACACCGCCGCCGGGCACGGCGACGTGGACGCCCGCAAGCGTCGCATCAAAAAGCTCCTGAACTTCTTCCCCGTGCTCGGCGAGGACGAGGGCGGCGAGATGGTGGAGCTCGACGCGGAGGAGGTCCTCTCCATCCCGCGCAAGATCCGCAGCCTCGAGGTCGTGCGGCGAGGCTTCATGTGCGACTTCCTCTTCCAGAACATCTCGGGCGTCTTCCGTGCCCCCGCCGAGGTGCTCGACATCATCGAGGGACTCCCGCAGTACAAGGAGGCCGACCCCGTGGGCATCGACGCCAACACCGCCGAGGAGCTCGCGCTCGGCGATGACGGCGAGGTGGACGTGCCCGACGAGATCGTGGTGGGCACCGCGACCGACGTGTTCGGGGGCAAGGTCTACGGCAGCATCGAGGAGGAGCTCGACGGCATCATCATGGGCATCGAGTACGACTCGAGCCTGAGCCACAGCGATGAGGACAGGGCGCTCGACGAGATCGCGGCGCGCTTCGTCTCGACCGTGGCCGCGCCCCTCGTGGACGCCGCCAAGGAGCACTACGACGACCTGGGCAGCGCCCAGAGGAAGCACATAGAGCGCAAGATAACCGCCGACGCCCGGAGCGCCGTGAACCGCCAGATCGGCGACTTCAAGATCCAGAAGTCCAAGATCGAGCTTGCCCACGAGAAGGCGCTCGAGGCGGCCGAGACCGACGAGCAGCAGGCGGCGGCCGACGCGGACTACGCGCGAGGCATGGACGAGGCGCTGGACGCCCTGAAGGCGTCGCTCGCCGCCTCCAAGCAGCAGCTTGTGCACAGCGCGGGCGAGGACATCGTGCGCACCGTGGAGACCGCCAAGCGCGAGGCCAGGAAGAACGACATCGAGGGCACCATCCGTGACCACCTGCGGGGCTTCTCCCGCACTATCCCGAGCTTCCTCATGGCCTACGGCGACGAGGGTACGACGCTCGCGAGCTTCGACGCCATCATCCCCGCCGAGGTGTTCCTCGAGGTGACGGGCATCACCGTGGAGCAGTTCCGGTTCCTGCGCGACGGCGGTGACTTCGCAGATTCCGAGACCGGAGAGACGCGCCACTTCGACGGGCATCTCATCGACCCGGTGGTCTTCGACGACTCGGTGAAGGAGTTCATCGCGCTGCGCTCCCGGCTCGCGGACTACTTCGACGACGGCGCGACCGAGGACATCTTTGACTACATCCCGCCGCAGAAGACGAACCAGATCTACACGCCAAGGCGCGTGGTGGCGCAGATGGTCGACCTCTTCGAGGTCGAGAACCCGGGTTGCTTCGACGACCCCGAGCACACCTTCGCCGACCTGTACATGAAGTCGGGGCTCTACATCACCGAGATCGTGAAGCGGCTGTACCGCAGCGACAGAATGCGGGTGGCAATCCCGGACGACGCCGAGCGCCTGCGGCACATCCTGGAGCGGCAGGTCTTCGGCATCGCGCCCACGCGCATCATCTACGAGATCGCGACGCACTACATCCTGGGCGCGGACGGCGAGGTGTGCCCGGGGGCGCGGGCGAACTTCGTGTGCGCGGACTCGGCGGCGCTCGCCAAGGAGGGCAGGCTCGCGGAGTTCGTGGAGGAGACGTTCGGGGATAGGCTTGTGGACGACGTCCCCGAGTACGACGGGGCTCCCCTCGTCGTGGGAGCGAAAGTCCGGCACAAAGCATGGGGCGAGGGTAAGATCGTCGAGGCAAGCAGCAAAAGGCTCGTTGCCACCTTCTCCGTCGGGAAGCGCGAGTTCGCCGTGCCGAGTGCCTTTGATCAGGGCTATCTCAAACTCATTTCTTAGGAGCAGGTCTTGAACGGTATCAAGCAAAACCTCACTTACCTCATCGAGGGCAAGAAGACGCGGTTCGTCATCCCCGTCTACCAACGCAACTACGACTGGAAGCCCGAGCAGTGCGCCCGGCTCTTCGATGACCTCGTGGAGGTGGTGAAGACAGGTCGCGAGGAGCACTTCTTTGGAAGCATCGTCTCGCAGACGCCTCACGACGAGCGCATCATCATCGACGGGCAGCAGCGCATTACGACCGTGTTCCTCTTGCTCGCCGCCATCCGCAAGCAGCTCCGCGACGGCGTGATCAGCGCCGAGGATCCCGAGCTTGCGGACGACATCGAGGACGACTACCTGCTCGACCGCAAGCACAAGAAGGACCAGAAGCTCCGGCTCAAACTCATCAAGAGCGACTCGGACGCCTTTGCGGCTGTGCTGGAGGATGGCAATGGCTCTGACGACGTGGTCGCCACCCCGCTCGTGCAGGGCTCGAACGTCACTCAGAACTACCTCTACTTCCTCGATCGGCTCGCCACCATGGAAATACCCGTCGATGATCTCATCCGAGCTATCGAGTCTCTCTGCGTCATCGACATCACGCTTGACTCCACCGACGACGCCCAGCTCATCTTCGAGAGCCTAAACTCGACCGGGCTCGACCTCTCCGAGGCCGACAAAATTCGCAACTTCGTGCTCATGAACCTCGACCAAGAGCGCCAAGAGGCCTATTACGAGGACTACTGGAACGTCATCGAGAAGAACACCGACTACGAGGTGAGCGACTTCATCCGCTACTATCTTGCAGCCCTCGAGGGCAGGGCGCCCGCCATGAAGAAGGTCTATCCGGCCTTCAGGCTCTTCGCCCTCAAGAACTTCCACAAGGAGGGCGCGGACGAGCTCGAGGTCGACACCAAGGCACTTCTCAGTGAGATGCTTACCTATTCGCGCCACTACCGTTGCTGCATCCACCCCGACACCGGCGTGGATGTCCTAGATCTCGCCCTCAAGAACCTCAGTCTCCTCGACGCACGCGTCGTGTACCCGTATCTCCTGAATCTCTTGGAGTATCGTCGGGGCGGCTTCGTGGGCGACGATGCCGCGTCGGACATCCTCTGCGCCATCGACTCGTACCTGTTTCGCAGGTGGGTTTGCCAAGTGCCCTCAAGCGCGCTCAACAAGATATTCGAGACCCTCCACAGCGAAGCCGTAAAGGGCGTCGACGATGGAGCCGACTACCCTGAGATCGTGAAGTACCTCCTTACCCACAAGGCCGGCACCGGGCGCTTCCCAAGCGACGACGAGTTTGTCGCCGCGGTCGTCTCGCGTGACTTCTACCGCATCGGCAACCGTAAGTACTACCTCTACGACAGGCTCGAGAACGGCGGCAGCAAGGAGCGGCTCGACGTTGTGGGGTGCCTTGAGAGCGGGGCCTTCTCCGTGGAGCACGTTATGCCCCAGACCCTGAGCGACAGTTGGAAGGAAGCTCTTGGCGACGACTGGGAGCGCATCCACGAGCAGTGGACGCACCGCATGGCCAACCTCACTCTCACTGCCTATAACAGCGATTACAGCAACCGTCCCTTTGACCAGAAGCGCGATATGAAAGACGGCTTCAAGGACAGCGGCTTCCGTATGAACCAATGGATCGCCAAGCAGGAAGCCTGGGGCGAGACTCAGCTGCTTGAGCGCGAGGAGCTGCTCGAGAAGCAGTTCCTTGAAACCTGGCCGATGGCCACGAGCGCCTATGTGCCCCGCAGAGTCATGCCTGAGGAGGCGACGCTCGACTCGGACGCCGAGTTCTCCGGTCGCCGCATTACCGCCTTCTCGTTCATGGGGGCACGTTATGCCGTGAGCCAATGGAACGACATGGAGACATTGGCCCTCAAGCTTCTGTTGGAGCTTGAGCCCGCAAAGATTCATGCGCTCGTCGGTGGCCAGGGGTTCCCCGCGAGTGCGTTCAGGTCGAGTGACGCCCCTGGCTTCTCCAAGATAGCCAACGGCGTCTATGCGAAGACGAACTCGAGCACGGCGTTCAAGATCGACCTGTTGAAGAAGGTGTTTGCCGTTTGCGGGGTGGATGCAAACGACCTCTCGTTCGAGATGCCGTTGGATAAGTCCTAGAGATTGAACGTTGGCTGCCTATTTCGCTTTGATTGGTAAGGGGGTATAGGCTCGCGGGGAAGTCGAGGTAGGCCAGGGCGTCGGGCTCGGCCTCCCCGAGCACCTCTGCGACGTGCGCGCCAGCTCCTGGAGGTTCACTATCCCATCGCCGTGGCGGGGCACGAGGGCGGCCTCGGGGGCCGCGCTCAGGTTCCCGTCCTCGAAGAGCCCCATATCGATCCGCGCTATCTCCGCCTGGGCCTTTAAGGAGGCGGCGACATCGTCGCCCTGCGTCGCCCTCAGCAGCTCCAGCTGCCTCTCGTTGGCGTCCTTGATGTTCTGCGGCGCGGTGTCGTATGCCCCGGAGGAGACCGCCTCCTCGAGGATGTCGAGCCTGCTCGCCTTGACGTTCTCCGCCTCGAACGCGAACGAGCCCGTCTCCCCCGGGATGACCGAGGGCAGCGCGAAATATGCTGAGAGCAGGATGAGGAACAGGGGAAACAGTCCGTTTCTGGTCAAGATCCTAACCATCGACCTGAAGCTCGCCACGAACATCGCAACCACCCCTCGCAACGTCTCATAAGCCAAGAGTACAGCCTTCCCGCTCGCGATTCTCAGACAAGCTGGCCGATGGTCAAAGACCATCGCCGAACGTATCGCCCGCCGCCGGCGCTGGCCACGGGCGCAAATCCCCTTACTCCCCCACGAAGTCCAGAATCGCCTGCTGGGCACACTCGTAATTCTCCAAGGACCTCTCATCCGCGACCACGATGTCGCAATCCGCATACTCCCCAAGCGGCAAGCCGTATTCGCCGGGCTCGTTTACCCGGTACGCGACGTTATCTGAAACAGGTACCTTGGAATACGGGGAACCCGAGAGGATGTAGCCGTCAATCCCAACGGAATCCGCAACGCGCTCAAGAAACAACACGTATTCGATTTCAGGGCGCATGGGTACCCCCCCGAACACGTAAGCATCGCCCGGAACAAGTACCTTCCCATCCGGCCCTTTGTAAATCCCAATCGGCTCAAACACCTTTATCGAGGATCCGTCCTCTGAAGGGCTCCCCTTGATGACCCGCTTGATATGGAAATCAGTCAAAAGCGATTTGTGAACGTACTCCCGCGCATCCCCGATCGACCCAAGGACAACCAAATCTGCCTCTCGCCCCAATTCGTCAATAGAAGGGCTATCCAGACCCGTTCCCAGCCTCTCAAGATCATCTATCGAATATGGAGCCACCGCATACGCAAGGTTAGTGAACGACCGGGCATCCGAGCTACTATCCGAATAACTCATTCTCGCTGCGACGCCGACGCAAACAGCGACGATGCACAGGGCCGCCCATGCGAGCGGCCACAACATCAATCGCTTCTCCTTCCCACCCATACTCCCTACCATTCCTTCCGAATCGCCCCATCGCTCATCTCAAAACGATGGTCGGCCACAGCATCGAGCTCCGCCGCATCATGCGATACGATGACGATCGTCGCGCCGCGACGCTTCTCCTCGAGCAGCAACCCCCGCATCGAGCACCTCCCGACATCGTCGAGTGCGTTGGTTGGCTCGTCGAGGAGAATGATCGCGGGGCGCTCCATGATCGCTTGGGCAATGCAGAGCCTCTGGTGCATTCCCAAGCTATAGCTCTTCACCCGTCTTTTATCCTCGGGATCCAGCCCGACGCGACGCAGAGCGTTTTCAATTTCATCCTGCCCCACCGCTCCGCGTATTGAGGCCAGCATTCTCAAGTTCTGAAAGCCAGTCAAGTCGTCCCATAACTTCATAGGCTCGATGAGGAAACCCATGCTTTCAGGGAATGCGTCCCCGTGAGCAACGTCCCTCCCGAGCACGCGCACCTCTCCCTCATCGATTCTGATGAGGCCCGCAACGGCGCGCAAGAGCATCGTCTTGCCGGACCCGTTGTGTCCGCGCACACCCGAAATCTCACCTCGGGGAAACTCGACGGTGACACCGTCGAGAACAGTCTTCCCGTGTATGCGCTTTGTCACCCCGCGCAAGACAATCCCCTTGTCCGCGAGGACGCCATCAGATGTCACATGTCCGCACATACCTCACCAGACTCCCTCCCAGCCACTCAACGGTCATCCCGCTCAGCAACGTAATCCTTTTGTTGGAAAGAGAAGAACGAAATCAGAAACAGTACAACGAAAGCCATTCCGAATAGTGAAAACCGAAAAATGACATCCTTAAATGCAGGGCCGTCAAAGACAACCGTAAGCCCCCAGCCGACAGAAGGAACCCCGCCCCCAACGACATTTTGCGCCATAAAATCCCATAGCCCGTAGAGCACACATCCCATGAACGCAATGGCGGGACTTCCGATCGCATACAGCAGGTTCATGTAGACCATAAAGGTAATTGAGCACACTGCCACCTGAAGCGCAAAAGAGCACGTCAGCGTGAAGACATCCGGCTGGACCGAAACGGCGAGTGCGATAGCGACGCCAGCCGAAAGATTCAGCAGGGCCGACGCGACGAGCCCGAAAACGAGAGACGCACCAAGGCACCGCAGCGATGCGCACCTGCGATCCCCCGACCATGCGGCAAAATGGCTCCCGGCCATCATGGCGGCGGGACGCATGACCGCCACAACCAACAGCGGCGTGAACACAAACGCCCCCATGTTCGCCCCGCTGCAAAACGCATAGGCGTCGCCAAACGTTTCCCCGATCACCAGTGCGCCGCGAGCAAGGGCGGCAGCCTGAACGAACCGCACTGCCAGCAAAAGGACTAGGGCGATTGCAGCCGGACGGTTTCGATAGAACAAGACATATAGCACGGTTTTCATAGGAGCACATCCTTCCCTTTCGCAAAGGGGGCGAAGGAGGCTGCCAGAGATAGAACAGTCATGATCAGCAAAAGACCTGCAAAGTATACGGAATCCCCCGCCTGGCTCGCGATATCAGGGTAACAGTACGGGAAATGCAGGTAACCGGATGCGGAGTCGACGACCATCGGAGCGAACTGGAACAGGGCAAGCGACACGAGCGTCGGCAAAGCCAAGGGCAGGGCCTTATGCCTGCCGACAATAAACGTCAGACCGAAGCTAATCAAAGAGCAGGCTCCCGCCCACCCCGCAGACCAAATTGCGAAGACCGCATTGTATAAGTAGGGGCTGTCCATCCGAAGGTCGTACATAAGACCGTCGTCCGGAATTACCTCGATATAGATGGGCGTATCTAGATACCCCCCATACACCCCATCAACAGGAAAAGCGACAAACGCCAACAGCTGCAGCAACAGCAGCATCCCAAACACAAGGAGAAAGCCCGCTACATACGTCAGCACGATGTTAGCAACCAAATACGACCGCAGGGACGACCTAGATGCCAAACACCCCGCGATGCCTCTCTTTATATCGTCGCGAGCGCTACCGGAGAAAGCTAGCGCCGAGAGAACCGGCATGAAAAAGTACAGATACACCCGCATGGAATTGACCTGCATGGCACCCATGTTCCATGCCCATGCATACGCGGGCGACGGAAGGTCCCCCACATCAGACCCGAAAAAATGCATGCAGGTTTCCGTAAACGCAACCACAGCGAACGAGAGCGAGGCGGTCACGGCAACCTTGAATTCCAAGCGCTTAAAAAGCCTTTGAACCAACAAGGAGAAAATTGTTTTCGAATTATTCATCTCTTCCCCCTACTACAAAGCCCCCGAACACGTTCGGGGGCTTTGAGAAAACAGCCGAGGAGAGGTCTGCCTAAGAATAAATACAACCACCGAAATCAGTAATCTAGAACGTTACGCTACCGCCAACATAATTTGGTGTCTGCCATCCGTCCGTGCAACCACGGAGGTATACCTTACCGGACCCAGTATTCCAATACGTCAGGTAATATGTCGTCTTACCAGTGACCAGAACGGAATTGGTCAGACGGTTGCCAACGCTTCCGGAATCACACCAGAGCCAGAACTTCTGGTTATTGTTGTTTGCAGTAACCGTGGCGGCTGCCGATGTCGAGCTACTTGCGCGCGTACCAGACGCCAAAGTAACATTCTCCTGATAACCGGGAAGCGTATAGCCGAAACTGCTGGTCGTGGCGAGCGCCACTCCACCAAATCCTAGAAAGACCCCCAATGCGACGATGACGACGGCAATCTTTCCTTTCAGAGCGTGAGCAGTCTTCATTTTGCTACACCCCTTCTCCTTGCATCGGCAGATGCCTCTCCTCAGCTTATCCACCCGATTACCATATAGTTTATTTTGAGCTGAGCGACACGAGGAAGATTCTTCGCAAACGTATTAATTTCCTCGGCAAACGGCGTGTCGGGAATCCCGTGTGATATGCATTCAGCCATGCAAATACCTGAGGTCGGCCCGGTCCACCAGCACGCATAGAACCCCATGGATTATGGGAAGCGCCTGGACCCATGGCCGCTACGATGAAGACCCGCATTCCCTAAGGACATAGCCATCGCTGAGATTGATGACCTGAAGTTGGCCGTCGCCGGCCTCGCTGTGGTCGGCAGCCGCTTCCGCTCCCTCGCCCCTCACATTGTTGGGAAGCCTTGCAACGGCGCGGTTGCCGCCGAAAATATCCACCACCTCCAATGGCTGGCTCCAATCCGGGCAATCTTCGCCCCCGTCTATTTTCTGAACGACCATCTTTGGATGCAGGCTACTGCCAAAGCAAAAGCCACCAAGGCCGGCCCCGATTCCCCTCGAGATCTTCTCGCGCCTCACCGACAACGAGAAAGCGGCGGTCAAAATCACCGCGTTCTGCGACCTGCTTATCAACATCGTCGGCAACGAGCGCATCACGCGCGAGATAGACACAGCCAAGGACCACCTCTCCTTCATCTCCGCCATCCGCAAGGTGGGATAGCGGAGAAAGAAAGCGGGCGAGATTTGCCAAAGCAAACCTCGCCCGCAGCCGGGTGGAGTTAGTCCAGCGCGGCCTTGAACCAGCTGGTCAGGCTCGTGGGATGGGTGATGGCGGTGCCGACCACGACCGACCAGGCGCCGGCGTCGATGGCGGCGCGCGCCTCCTCGGGGGTGTGCACGCGGCCTTCGCAGACGATGGGCAGGCCCGGGAACTCCTCGGTGGCCTGGCGCAGCAGCGGCAGGTCGGGGCCGTCGTCCTTGCCGCAGTCGATGGCGGCCACGCTGTGCGAGAGCGTGGTGGACACCAGATCGAAGCCCATCTCGACCGAGCGGCGAATGTCGTCGATGGTCATGCAGTCGGCCATCGTCAGCACGCCCTCCGCCTTCAGCGGCGCGAGCGTGTCGGCAACCGTCTTGCCATCCGGGCGCGGGCGGTCGGTGGCGTCGATGGCAACGATGTCGGAACCGGCGGCCACGCAGGCGCGGGCATGGCGCAGCGTCGGGGTGATGTAGACGTCCTCATGCCCCTCTTTCCACAGGCCGATGACGGGAATCTCCACGCGCCCCTTGATGGCGGCGATGTCGGAGAGGCCCTGGCAGCGGATGGCTGCCGCGCCGCCCAGCTCGCAGGCGCGCGCCATGGCCGCCATGTGCTCGGGCGTGCGCAGCGGCTCGCCCATGTACGCCTGCACGCTCACGATGAGCTTACCCTTGAGAGATTCGATTAGCGGGTGGACGGACATGGCGCATTCCTTTCACGAGATGCTTCGCCCCGCCACCCCGGCCGCTCCACGCTACCTCCCGCCAGCCCGGACCACCCGGGTCTTGAGGAAGTAGTCCAGCAGGAGCTCGTGGTCGGGATCGCGATGGATGATAAGACCTAATACAGCGTAATCGAGCAGACAAAACACGGCCAAGAACGGGCCGCAGGCCACCTTGAGGACGCATTCGCGCGCAAAGAGCTGGAGCGCGCCGCGGGCTTGCCCGTCGCGGTTGACCACCTGCAGACGGCAGGCGCGCTCGCCGAGCGTCTGGCCCGTCCCCTGCAGGGGCAGCCAGACCGTGAGCAGGGCGACGGAGACCACCGCGCAGACGAGCATGAGGTTCCCCTGCACCACCGTGGACTCCTCCAGGTAGAACACCCCGGCGCAGAAGTAGAACACGCTCACGAGCCCGGCACCGAGAGCCCAGTCGATGAGCCATGAGAACGCACGGCGCGCCATCATCGCGAAACCTCCCGCGCACGCCTGGGGCATGACGTCTCCTCCCTGGCCTTCTTGGCCGGCAAGCCCCCTGGACGGCCATGCCGCCCAGGGGGGCTCTCCCTTGCGGAACCTACTCCTCGATCCCGAGCTCCTCGAGCACGGCACTCTTGTAGAGGATGGCCTTCGCGCCGAACACGGCCTGGATGCCGCCGTCGACGTCGAGCACGCCGGCAGCCCCAAGCTTCATGAACAGGTCGCGATCGACCTTGGCGGTGTCGTGCACGCTCACGCGCAGGCGCGTGATGCAGGCATCGACGTCCTCGATGTTCTCGGCACCGCCCAACGCGGAGATGATGACCTTCGCATCGTCGGACAAATCGCTCTTCTGCGGGGCCTTGGGCTCCTCCACCGCAGCATCCTCGTCGTCATCGCGACCGGGAGTCTTGATATCGAACTTCATGATGAGGAAGCGGAAGGTGAAGTAGTACAGGCACGCCCATGCGGCGCCGAACGGGATCTCGAGCATCCAGTTGGTCTTGGCCTCGCCCTGCAGGATGCCGAACAGGAAGAAGTCGATGAAACCGCCCGAGAAGGTGTTGCCGATTCGGATCTGAAGCAGGTCGGCGATGAGGAACGACAGGCCGTCGAAGAAGGAGTGCAGCACGTAGAGCGGCGGGCACACGAACAGGAACATGTACTCCAGCGGCTCGGTGATGCCCGTCAGGAACGACGTGGCGGCCACGCCCAGAAACAGGCCGGCGTACTTCTCGCGGCGCTCCTTGGGGACGCAGTGGTACATGGCGAAGGCCGCGGCGGGCAGGCCGAACATCATCGTGGAGAAACGGCCCGCGAAGAAGCGCGTGCCCTCGGTGAACAGGCCCGCATGGCTGGGATCGGCGAGCTGCGCGAAGAAGATGTTCTGCGCGCCCGCGACCGTCTCGCCCGCGACGACGGCGGTGCCGCCGAGCTCGGTGTACCAGAACATCGGGTAGATCATGTGGTGCAGGCCGATGGCGCCGCAGAGGCGCATCAGGAAGCCGTAGAAGAACGTGCCGATGACGCCCGCCGCCGAGATGGCCTCGCCTGCCATGAGGAGGAGCTGCTGGAACGGCGGCCAGATGATGTAGAACACGGAGCCGATGACGATGCCCGCAACGCTCGTCACGATGGGCACGAAGCGCGAGCCGCCGAAGAATCCGAGCACTTGCGGGAGCTGGATGTTCTGGTAGCGGTTGTGCAGCGCCTGGGCGACCAGGCCGATGACCAGGGCGCCGATGACGCCGGTGTCGATGGCCGAGCCCTCGGGGTTGAAGATGCCGAGCAGGGTGGACGAGGTGGTGGTCATCACCAGGTAGCCCACCACGCCCGCGAGCGCCGCCACGCCCTTGTCGCGGCGGGCGAGCCCAATGCAGAGGCCCACGCAGAGTAGCATCGGCAGGTTGGCGAACACTACGTTGCCGGCGGCATTCATCACCTTGAAGATGGCCTGCAGCCACCACACGTCGAGCATGGGGTAGGCCGCGATGGTAGCGGCGCTGCTGAACGCGCCGCCGATGCCCAGCAGCAGGCCCGCTGCGGGCAGGATGGCAATCGGCAGCATGAACGCCTTGCCGATCTTTTGCAACAACTTGAACACGTCTCTCTCCTTTCGCAAGTTTCCTTCCGTGCGTGGGCGCCGCCCTCGGCAGAGCGCCTACTCCCCCTTCCCCCCGCGCCGCGCCTCACCGTTCCTGACCCGCTCGATATGCATGGCCAGGTACATCCACTCGTTGCCCGACACCTCGCACCCGTGCCGACGCCGCACGTAGTCCACGATGTCGTCCGCGCATGCGGCCGCGACCGTGTACTCGCGCTGCACCATGGCGATGAGCCGGCGATCTTCCACGCCGGTGTTGAGCGGGGCGTCGCCGCCGGAGACGGCACGCTGGGCAAAGAGCTTCAGATGGACCATGAACCGGTAGTAGGCAAGGGAGTCCTCGTCGAACGCGATGTCGAGGCGCTCGCGCACGATGGCGAGGGAGCGCTGGATGATGGTCGCCATCTCCGTGGTGGCCTCCATGCCCACGCCCGTACTCGCGTTGACGAAGTGCAGGGCGATGAAGGCTGCCTCGTCCTCGGGCAGCTCGACGTCGAACACGCGGTCGAGATAGGCGAGCGCGACCTGGGCGCACTCGAACTCGTCGCGGTAGACCATCTTCGTCTCGAACGTGAGCCGATTGGCGATGACCTGCCCTTTGCGGGCGCGCTCCACCGCGAAGTGGATATGGTCGGCGAGCGCGAGGTAGACGCCGTCCTCGAGATCGCGCCCCAACCGCAGGCGAGCATGCTCCACGATGGCCTGCGCGGCCTCGAAATACTCCTCGGGAATGAGCGCGATGAGCCCGTCCAGACGGCGCGAGAGCTCCGGGACGTGCTGCGTGAACAGGCGCTCTACCACGGCCTCGGCAAGCACGTCGCCGCGCTTGCGGCCGAAGGCGACGCCCTTGCCCATGGCGATGCAGTCCTGCCCCTGCCCATCCACCACGATTGCGATGTTGTTGTTCAGTATTTTTGCAATCGTCAGCACGCGTTCAAACCCTTTCAGCCGAACCGGTGACGAAAAAACGACACCGGAGCGGGAATGACCCAACTCTCGGTGTCGCCTGCCCAGCCAGTCACGATCCTCAACTAGTTGATGGAGCCGATTCTACGGACCGGGAACCCCGCTGTCAAAGAGAAAGCCCGGAACGGTCGCTATCCCCTGGCAGACGGCCACAGCGCACCTGGGAAAGCCAGGAGGCCGGGCTTGCCTCGCACGCCCGGCCTCCTTCGGCTACGAAAGGCTGTCCAGCAGGTTGACCGCCGCTCCGATGAGCGGCGCCTCGCCTTCCAGCTCGCCGATGATTATGGGCGCCTCCTACAAAGGGGGTCGAGCTCCTGGCTCTTATAGCCCTCGTGGATGGACGCGCGCCACGTCTCGCTCCGCCAACCGTCCTTGCCGCGCCTGGCCGACGTGAACCGCGTGACCGGGATGGCCAGCTCCTTCGGGGACCGGCTCGCGTGGGGCGCGGCGCAGACGGGCGAGAAGGCCGCCTCCGGGCTGTAGCGGGTGTCCCGGCGCACCGTCGGATCGGCCCGCGGGAGCGTCTACGAGGAGCTGCCTGAGCGCTCCGGCGGCAGCCTGCCCAGGGGGCACGGGCGCATAGGCATAGACGAGACCGGCCACGAGAGGGGCCACCGCTACACCGCCGTCGTCGTGGACCACGGCCGCGGGCGCGCGGTCTGGGCCCGCGAGGGCCACGGCAAGGAGGTGCTGGCCCTCTTCCTCGACGAGCTGGACGGGGCCGACGGGGGCGAGGCCCGCGCGCTGCCCGACCGGTGGCCGTCGCGGGCGCTCAGGTGAGGGATCCCCGGGTTCGTAGAGGTCTCCCGTAAGGTCAGGAGGCGCGGGGACGCGATCGCGAGGGCCGTGGAGCCGGGAATCTCGAACGCCGGGGTGGAGGCGGCCGACAACAAGGTCAAGCTCACGGTCGGGATGGCCTACGGATTCAGGAGCATGGACAACATGCTGGCGCTGATAATGCTGCGCTGCTCGCCGCTGACCCCGCAGCTGCCTTGGGAGGCGTGAAGGCACCTACCCACAAGAACGGCACAAGCCTCCCTTTTTTGGAGGGTGACATGGGAAATAAGGGTGCGCGCCGCGCCGCGTCTCTGACGAGGGAGGCGTTCCTGGCCGCATCGATGGGGTGCATCGGATCGCGGGGTCCCTGCTCTGCCCGCAGGTCTCATCGCAGGCGGGGTACTCGGGCCTCGCGGCCGGGATGGCCGCCTCCCCCGCCGGAGAAGCGGTCAGGAGCGCCCTGCCGCCCGGCGCGGTGGCGTGGGTCAGGGTCGAGGGGACCTCGGTGGACTATCCCGTCGCCGAGCTTTCCGACGGCATGCCGGACGACTACTACCTGAAGCACGATCTTTGGGGCAGCGCGTCAGGGCCGGGTGCCCCTACCTCATGAGGGGTTGCGGACCGGATGGGCCCCATGCACTCGTGTACGGACACCACATGGGATGGACCGGCCTGATGTTCAGCACGATCGCCGGCGCGTACGAGCGAGGCGCCTTCGGCCGCATCGGCCCCGCCCTGTGGCGCACCGCCGCCGGGGATACCGAGCTCGTCCCCTTCTGCTCGATGCGGGTGGACAAGAGCTACCAGACGATACGAAGGACGGCTTTCCCCTTGGAGTGGGACCTGGCGGCGTGGCTCGACGCCCTCGCCGGCGACGCGTCCGCCCTCGCGCCGGGCTGGGAGGGGCGGGCCGCATCGGCGTCGCGGGCCCTCACCCTCGTCACCTGCTCGAGCGCGAGAGCGGGCATGAGGGACAGGACGCTCCTGGTTTTCGTCTCATAGCGAGGGATCCTCGGGAGGGACGCTCCGAAGTTACTCCGAAATACTCCGAAGCTGCTCCGAAAGCCTGCGCTCGAGCTGGACGGCGGATGGTTAGCACGGTTCACCAGCTGTTTTCTCGGTCAAGGCCCGCCGTGAGAGCCGCGGTGGCACCGAGGTGCTCCGAAGTTACTCCGAAATACTCCGAAGTTACTCCGAAGGCTCCCCGCCGAGGGCGTAGTACTGCGCGGGGTCGTTCCGGGAGGTCCCGTGCCAGACGAGTATACCCTTCGCCTCGAGCGCTTTGAGGATGGACGAGGAGGATCTGGTGCTCCTCCCGATGAGTCCGCCTCGGTCCCGAGGGCCTCCTTGTAGCGCGCGAGGACCTCGCGGTCGACGTCGTCGATGCCCGTGTCGGGGACCACCTCGTCCTCGAAGACCCGCTGGTTCTTGTCGTACTCGAGCGCCTGGACCTGCTCGTGCCTGAGCTCCCTGCTCTTGTCGCCCTGCCGGAGGAAGACGGCGGAGTCCTTGCGGCGGGTGATGACCCTGTCCGGAGAGGGCTGGATATCGATAACGAGCACGAAGTCGTCCTCGCCGGCGGCGTTGACGACCGGCATGCGCTCGCAGGAGACGTCTGGCGCCGGCGTGCACTCGGTGATGTTGCACAGCTCGAACAGCTCAGGCTCCCTGGCCTTCTGGATGTTGAAGCCGGTGACGCGCCCGTTGTCCTCGATGCCGACTACGAGCTTGCCGCCACCGGCGTTCGCGAAGGCGCAGATGTGCCGCGCGAGGTCCTCGGGCTCGATTCGGGAGCTCTTGCGGTCGAAGTAGTGGTTCTCCTTCACGGTGGAGAAGATCTCGATGTCGTTCGCTGTTACTGGACCTTGCATCCGTTCACCCCGGTCGCGGTCGATTTTGATGGGAATGACGAGAACATGATACCAACCGGGCGGCTGCGGACGGAGTACGGGCCCGGCTGGGAGCCCACCGGGATGCGGGAGGTCGGCCCCGGGCAGGGTCGGCTGCTATGAGGTCGCGATCGTGTACCACGACGACAACGAGGCCTGCATCCCCCACGCCCACGTCATCATGAACGGTACGGACCTGCTCGCGGGCCGGAGAATCCAGGTCGACCCTTCGATGATCAAGGGCTGCGACGGCGGCGAGATGTTCACAAGGCTCCAGGAGATCTCCGCCGAGCACGGCCTCCGCCACTTCGGTGACGGCCGAGGCCCCGAGGGGCGTGGGCGCTACTTCACCAAGACCGAGAGGGCGCTCGCGCTGCATGGGCGCTACTCATGGAAGGGCGACCTCTGCAACAGGATTGTGGTGGCGCGCCGCATATCCCGCGACGAGCCGACCTTTCTCGCCGCGTTGGGGGAGCTCGACGTCACGGCGACGAAGAGGCCAGACGGCGACTACCTGTTCGCGATGAAGGAGAACCCGCGGCGCTGGAGGGCGACGGGGTTGCGCCTCGGGCGCAACTACACGAGGGGCTTTATCGTGGATTCGCTCTCCATGCCCCGCCCCGCGTCGCCGGGGGTGGCGGAGGCGGTGAGGCAGAACGTCATGGAATGGTGCGTGAGGGAGACGGTGCTCGAGGCGTCGGCGGCCGCCGACGCGGCGCGCGGAGAGGCGATCGAGGACGTCGCTCTTGCGCTCAAGGTCCAGGACGACTTCGGCATCACGAGCCTCGCCGGGTACGACGAGGTGATTTCGATGCTAGCCAAAGATCCATCCCGAAGGCGCGAAGTCGATCTGCTGGCGCGCGCAAGAGCGGTTGCGTCCCGCGGAGATTTCTTCTTAGGGGTTTATGAAGCAGGTCCACGCGGCGGCGCTCGCGATCCGCGCTCTCGTCCGCCGGGATTGTCATCCTCCGAAGGAGCGCGACAGGTGCAACCGACTAGGGGTAGAGCCGAGCGGCTCCGTCGTGGCCGTTCGAGGAGGTAGGGGATTGCATGGCGGGAGGGGCGGTGGGAAGTGGGCGACTTTGTTCGCCGAGGGGCCCCTCTCTTCGCAGCCGTGGTCCACGAGACTACTTGCAAACCAGGCCGACACGGCGACGCCTGCGGAGGAATCCGGATTAGCTTGGATAAATCTGACACGAGTTATTCGAGGATCCACCCCTTCTTATCGCCCTTCGGCTCGTAATGGATAACGTGGTCCTTTCACAGCTTGCCGAGGAGGTTTTTGGTTTTGTTCCGCTTCTGGTCATCGCCTAACTCCGAGGAGAGCGACGGGAATTCGCCGATCGGTTTCAGCCTGCCATTCGAGGTAGCGATTGGCATGCGGCCGATAGACTAATGTACCGATCATTAGTCTATTTCCTAGTCTATTCGTCTACCATCCACCTTGCATTTCTCTTCGTCCCTTCGCGTCGGATGCGGCGCTCCTTGCGCAGCTCTTGGAGTAGGTAGCTCACATGTTTCCTGCGCTGTTCATCGCTCATATCCTCAGGCAGCGCGTGCGATATTGCGGAGACGATCTCCGCTCTCGTGCATGGACGGGTGCGGAGGAGCTTCACGACAAGCTCCTTGCAGATGCTCGTGTCGAGGCCCTTCTGCCTCACGTACTCCTCGTGAGTGCCGATGATGCCGGCAACCTTCGATGAGAGCGTCAGCTTCGGGTAGCGTCCCTCGACGAGGCCCCTGCTGCGAAGGGTCCTCGCCTGTTCCTGGGTGATTGGGCTCCCCTTTTGGACAAGGTCGAGCATGAAGACGGTTTCAAGGTCCATCTTCGGCTCCGAGGCGAGTAGCCTCGTGTATTTCTCGTCGAGAACCCTGCCATAGATGGTGACGGAGACGCGGCCCGCTTCGGTGAGGTCGTAGGTGGGTAGCGGCAGCATCCGCCCGCGCTGTATCTCGTAGACGTTTCTGATGCCTATGGCATTCTGGTCGATCATGTCGGTGTTGACCATCGCGTCAGCGAGCAGCCGGTTCCGGTAGTACGGCGGCCTGTAGCCCGGCTCAATCGCCTTCTCGATGGTCCCCGGGATGAAGGACCCCTCGTTCTTGAACACGAGACGGCCCTCGTATTCGAGAACGTTGATCTTGCCCGAGTTGCGGTAGTCCTGATGCGCGATAGCGTTATGAAGCAGCTCGCGTATGATCTCGGGATCGTACTTGTTGGCGGGGGTTGGGAACAGCGTGACTTGGCTATCGAAATATCGGTAACGCTCATTCCTGATCTTCTCCAGCACCTTGTCGACCTGGAGGATGAAGGGCGGGTCGAAGTGCTCGTAGGTCTCCACGCGCCCGTCGGAGGCGTAGAGCGTCCAGGTGATCCTCGGCGCGGCCCCGCCGAGGAAGACGGTCGATTCGGGGCGGCCGAGGAGCACGAGTGCGGCGTTCGTGACGTGCCCGTGGACGAGGAACCCCATCTTGCGGAGTATTCCCTCCTCATCGAGCGACCGAATGGCCGGCTGTTTCGTCGAGTATTTTGTGACATAGCGATCGCAGGCGAATCGGACCGCCTCGGGGTCGAGGTCGGAGAGCCCCGCCTCGAAGGAGGCTCGCTTCGACCAGTCGGGGCGCGACTGCCCCCAGATTGCCTCGAGCTTGAACCGGGGCATCTCCACCAAGGATTCGTTCTCCCGAGACCACGGTATTCCTCGGCAGGTTGTTGGGGAGGCGAACTCGCAGGGGGGTATCTGGAGGGCGACCACGCGCTTTCCGTCCATGTCGAACTCGTAGACTTCTTCAAATGTAAGGCCGTTATTGAGGTTCTCTGCAATCTCGTGTTTGAGGTTGCGGAGGCCGACACTTGGCCGGCGGTCTTCCTTGCGGAAGGCCGTGCCGCACACCTCCCTCTTGTTGGTCACTCCGAAGATGAGCCAACCGCACTCGGCGTTCCGGAGATTCGCCTCGTTGCTGAGCGCCGAGAAGTACTTGCCGAGCTTCTCGAAGTCGAAATTGCGCTTCGCCTCCTTGTACTCAACGACTTCGGTTTCCACGTCGGTCAAAAGCGAGCGGACCAGCGATGGCATCTCTTGCAGAGACCTAATCAAGGGCCCTCCATAGACTGACGGCATAAAGTTTTTGTTGGTTTGAGCTGAGGGCGGGCCTCCTATACCCTTC
>Cebus_capucinus_imitator_PRJNA485217_SSR098__coassemble_1859_pt1 | contig 20017 bp, 18 predicted proteins | sample Cebus_capucinus_imitator_PRJNA485217_SSR098__metabat2_high_PE_001 | metagenome-assembled genome bin Cebus_capucinus_imitator_PRJNA485217_SSR098
AGGGCCCGGGAATCCGCGGGACGATGCGGTGGCCGAGTCGTTCTTCAAGGCGCTCAAGCGAGAGCTGATAAATGACGGAAGATACAAATCCAGGGACGAGGCGAGGCAGGAGGTGTTCAAATACATCGAGCTCTACTACAACAGGCAGCGGTTGCATTCCAAGAACGGATATATGGCGCCTTGCGACTTAGAGCGTGATGCCGCCTGAAGATGCTTAAATAATTGTCCAGAAAACCTTGACCACTCCAAGGTTATGCGGCCTAGAGTGTCCAGGAAATCGTCCGATCCCCCCGTGAGCCCGCAGTTTCATTTTTGTCCCGGGGACAAAAACGGGCTGGTTTTGAGGCGCATAATCGCCCGAAACGGATGCCAAAAGAGCCGATTTTCCTCTTTGGCGCCTGTTTGACGAAGTGAATCGTAGCCAGCGGCTTTATCGTCTTGCATTCCCGCAGGTCAGATGGGATGCGTAAGAGCGATGACTGAAAGAATCGTCGCAGGCGGCTTTGCGTTTGCCCTTAATCACGCTTCGACACTGCTCGATAAGACTGCTCACTTCATGAGCGGAAAACCTTTTAACGGGTCGGTGCTCGAAAATCAACGATTCCCCAGGTGAGGCAATCCCACTTTCCTTTCTCCCTATCGAGATCAGGATACTCGTTCAAAAACCTCGCGACACCTTTTTCCATGCGCGCGAGCAGGGCTGTTAAGTTGAGGGTGATCTTGATGCGGCAGTCGCCCTCAACTCCATTCGGCTCCGGTGAGCTAGTGGCGCCGTATCCGATGACCAGCTGACTGTCTTTGTCGAAGACCTGTATGCCGATCGAATGGAACGGCGAGTATTTTGCTCCCGCGCCGTCAACGACCGAAGATCCGCTATGGAGCACGGCGTTTCGCAGCTGGCAGAAATCGGATGCGGTGAAGTTGTCCTCCCGCATGAGCGCACTCAATGTTCGCTCGATATGGTCTCGACTTTGCTCGCGAGACCGGTCGATGTCGTCGACCACAGGGGTGCTAGGAAGTCCGAGGTACCTTGTGCACCAATCTCGCTGTCCGTCTTTGTTGCCAGAATCAATCAAGTTCGCGCAAACATCCGGAATGGTGACCAGGACCGTCGGGCATGAGATTAGCAGCCCGGCATCGAACGCCAAGCGAGCCTCCCCGATGAGATTTCTCGGCGAGCGCTCAATAATCCGCGGGGCGCCCTGGGGCGCACCCGCTTCGTTTTCGGAAACAGGAAGCAACAGGTCAAGCTCCAAGCACATCGGTTAACCCTCAATTTCTATGCTCTCGCCGCCACCTTTCGGAACCAGCTTCACAGAGTAATCGAGCTGCGCTGCCGTTTGGCACAAGGTCTCCACCTTCATAGTCTTCGACTTTAGGCGCTGGTCTAGCGCCTGCGGGGTGAGACCGAGATCGATGGCAAGGGAGCGTTGGGAGCGGCCTTGCTCCTCGAGTATCGACTTGATGGCTTCTGCGGACCTCATAGCTGCAACATCCCCTGGTAGAAGGTCGACGGGAACATGAATTCGCGTTCTTTTTTCTTTTTGTCGTTGTCGAAACGCACGGCGATTCTGTCACTGCCAATCGAAACGACCTCACCATAGCCAAAGCTCTTGTGGAAGACTTGGGTCCCTTCCTCAATCCTGGAAAGGTCGGCTTCAGTAATAACCGGCTCTTCGGGTTCCAATGCTTTGGGCTCGGACTTTTTCGGATAGCCGGAAAGCCACCAGCCGGCCTTGAAGCTCGTTGCCTTACCGCCTTCCAACTTGTAGGTGAACTGCGCGCCGTTCGCGGCAAGCTCGTTCATGACGACGTCGAGCTCACCGCCGCCGATGGCCCAAAGGCTTCCGCCCTTAGGACGGCGATCGGCGATGCGGACGTTGTGGGACTCGAGGACGTCGATGACCCAGTCTTTCTTGACGGGCGCCTCTCCGAGCGTCGTCGCTTTCGCAGTCGACCTCGAAACGCCCGATGCCGACGGTTTGATCGCGGGCCTTACCGCAACAGCATGCGACGGAGCCTCCGCCCCAGCGCCGTTGCCCAGAGCGGAACCGTCGGGGGCCACCATCGACTCCTGTTGCTTCGCGTAGAGGTAGTCGTAATTGGACAGAGACGTGTCGTAGAGGCCGACCTTCTCGCCCTCGTGCTTGTTGATGCCAGTGTAGACAAGGCTCGCATCCTCGTAGCGACGGAACTTGTAGACAGCGTCGTTCATGAGGGCGGAATTGAACACGCCAAGCGAGACGAGCAGGTTGAAGTCCGAGACGTCGAGGCCGGTGACCTTCTTGAACAGCCCCGGCTCTAACTGGGTGATGACGTCGTAGAGCGTCTCCTCGCGGTAGTCGGTGAGGTACATGAAGACCGGGATACGCGTGGCGAACTTGATCAGCTTCTCCTGTATCTCCTTGCGCTTGGACTTGAACTCCTTCTCCTCCTCGCTGAGCTGCTTCTTCTCCTTTTGGGTGAGGTTGTCGCCCTTCTCCTTCTTGACTTTCTTTACCGCTTCCGACTTGTTGATAATGGTCTTGATGTCGTCGTTGAGGCTTCGGAAGCCCTCGATGCTCATGAGGGCGTTGATTGCCTCGTCGTTGGCGAGCAGGCGTCGTAGCGTGTCGTTATCGACGTTGACGAGCAGCGCCGACTCCCAGCGCTTGGCGAGAAGCGTCGCGGAGGTCCCCGCCATGGCGATGTCGAGGATCTCGGAGGCGTTGATCTCCTTCATACGGCTGCCGTCGTAGGCGAGCACGGGCAGGAAGCGGATGAAGTCGCCGACCTTCTGCTCGGGGCCCTTCTTCTCTGTGGAGAGCTGCGTGGAGTAGTCGGACACCATGGTGAGGGCGCGGTCGAGCGCGAAGTCGAACACATAGCACTCGTTCTTGACGATCTGCATGTTCCCGTCGTCGTCCTTGACCGTCCAGGGCGACTGCACGCGAAACGCCGTCTGGAAGTAGGTCTCGGCGCTCTTTACGTTGGAGAGCATGAAGACGCCGGTCCATGGCTTCACCGTGACGCCGGTGGTGAGCTTGCCGCAGGACAGCGTGATGGACTTCGATTCGAGCGGGTTGCGCATCGACTTCTGCACGGGCGGCAGGGCAGCAAGGCCGATGCCCGCGCCCGAGCCTGCGCACACGTTGATGTGGTAGTCATGGAAGAAGGTATTCTGGCGCTCCATGAGCAGGTTCTTCATGGCGAAGCACGATGCGACGTTGGGCAGGAACCACAGGGTATGGCCGAGCACGGAAAGCAGACGCACGTCGGAAAACGGCATGGCCGGTTTCTCCCCGAGCTTAAGCTCGTCGACCGTAGTCGGCATGTGCTGTCCGCGCATCAGGTCGAGCCACATCTGGACATAGCTCTTGAACATAAACTGCGCAGCATCGCCTTCGCCTTCAGCGGAGAAGAAGACGTTGAGATCGAACTGATTGGTATCGGTGTTGAGCGCGATGCGCTTGATGTCCTCCGGCATCTGGTAGGTGAGCATGACCATGCGCGGAAGCGACGCATAGGGGTTGGGGCCCTGCGAGGGTTTCCAAGCGGCTTTCGCAGCCTGTTCGTCCGAGTAGGTCCAATTGAAGATCTGCTCCTCGATGAATTCGCCCGAGTTGAGGGCGCGGAACGGCGTGCCCGACAGGAACAGGAAGTACTTGGTGACGATCGGCAGCCAGGTTTCGTCCTGCTCGTTGCCGGTGACCTTGACGTCCTCGTGGATGGACTTCTCGTCGTCCTCCCCGATTGAGGCGAAGAGCTTGCGCGCGGAGTCGCGCCATGCGCCGAAGTGGTACTCGTCGAAGATGACGAGGTCCCAGTCGGTGAGGCGCACCCACTCGTGGCGGGCCTTGATGTTGCCGTTGGAGTCGAGGCCGAGGTAATCCTGGAACGAGCCGAAGCAGACGATGGGACGGGATGGATCGCAGTCCTCGTACTGCTGGCCCTCGCGGCACACGAACTGCCAGCCTTCGAAGTCCACATGCCGGTTAAGATCTTCCTCCCACGCGCTCTGAACTGCGGGCTTGAACGTGAGTACAAGCACGCGGCTCATACCCATGGACTTGGCGAGCTCGTAGGAGGCGAACGTCTTTCCGAAGCGCATCTTTGCATTCCAGAGAAACTTCGGGGTGCGCTTGGAGCCCTCGGCGTTGACCGATTCGAAGTACTCGCGCGTGCGGCGCACGGCTTCCGCCTGCTCTGGGCGCATCTTGAAGTTCTGGTCACGTTCCTCGACGTTCTCGGTGCGGTCGCGAACAGCGACCCACGCAGCGCGCACATCATCTGACGTGCAGCGGAACCACTCGCCACCCATTCCCTCGTGGCCATGTCTTTCAAGCCAGTGGTGCAACGGATGGTCAAGGAACACAGTGCCATCATCGCGAACTGCCGACTCTGCGAAGACGATGCTGTAGGGTCGCTCCTCGGGCTGAATCACAGGGAACTGTTCACGCACTCGCACTTCGACATCGCGCGTGGTGTATCCGACCTTGAGGAGCCCATCATGGTTGGGATTGGTGTCCTTATAGGCGTAAATCGACGGATGGGAATCCGGGCGTTGTGGAAAGAAGTCTTCTCCGTACATGACTATTCACCGTCCACCTGGCCGTGAGGTTTGATTTTTCTCTCTATCTCTTCGATTTCTTTTTCGGTCAGCTCGAACTGCCTGTATAGACCCATATCGGTCGGCTCCTCCGTCAGGTCAATATCTGGAACGAACATGAAACAGCCTTTGGAGATATTCTGCGTTGGCGTTGCCTGCCAAATGAGATAGCGAACGAATTTCGTCTTGATATATCGCAAAAGGTTGTCGGCAGTACGCTTATCTTTAACGCTATCCACGACTAGATAAGTCTCACTACTTACAGTTTTAGGAGGCAATTCCTCGATAACGGTTAGCATTTTGCGCTGGCCGTTTCTATCCGATTGTCCAGCATGCTCTGCGGCCGCTTTAGAAACAATTACCTTCCACTCATTAATCATCTCCTTGCCACTTGAAACATCAGCGGAATTGATGGTTGTCATGCCACCGCGATAACGAAGTTTCAAATCCCCATTCGCGCACTCTTTTCCGGCGCCAATGGAATACGGATTACGTGCTCTCACGATTGAGTCGTAAAACGCATGCGACTTCGCTCGTACTTTTCTGATAATGCCAACGGCAACTTCCGAGGGAATAAAGACGGGAAACTCATCAAGCTGACGAATTGACGTCTCTTCTTCGTTGTTTTCTATTAGCGTGGTCTCACATAGACCATTATATTGACGCTCCCAGAGAAAGTAAGTAACGCCACCGGCAATGTCTACTCCCTGGAAGCAATCACGCGAGTCGGAATATGTCACCATTTTTTTCATGCGCCTATCAGCAAGCATGTTCGCCCTAAAGTTATCAAGGCCTTTGCCACCTGATTGCCATTTCGCTGGAACAATCATCGCAAGATAACGAGGGTTAAGCTTCTCTGCCTGCTCTATGAACTTTTGATAAATGGGCATAGCGCTACTACCATTCCCGCCGCCATCGTTCATCTGATAGGGCGGATTACCTATCACAACATCAAATTTCATCGGAAGTAGCTCCTTGGGTGATTCAGCGTGTATGAATTCGTAGGCATAGGTTTCAAGTTCATCCGAGCGATCATATACAGCCTTGGGAACGCCGCAAAACTTGCACTTCCCCAAATACCAATCATGCTCGCATCGCTTGAAGCGGATGTTGCCTTCAGCATTGTCGAATTCGACAACCGAGTATTTGCTGTTCGGATACTTTGAGCAATAGACGCTTCGGCGAGAGAGCAAGCTTGTGAGCTCGGTGATTGCAACACCGTGAAGTTGTTTTTTGAAGATATGCTCTAGACGTTCGTCCAAGTCGGGAATTTCATCCTCAAGGCCCTTGATGAGACGCTTGGCTATCTCGCGTAGGAAGACGCCCGATTTGCAAGCCGGGTCGAGAAACGTCGCGTTGGGATCACTCCAAATCTCTTTAGGAAGCATGTCGAGCATCTGATTCGCAACCTCGGGCGGGGTAAAGACCTCGTCGTTCGACAGGTTGGCTAGGCAACTGAGGACGTCAGGGTTGTACGTCTTGTCATAGAGCTCGCTCATGCGGCAGCTCCTATCTGATAGATGTCCATAAGGGGAAACTCGCGGATGGGCAATGGAATGTACGCTTGCAACTCTTCGTCGAACTCCCACTCCGAGGTATTGCTGCCCGAAAGGCCGAAGAGGCTCATCTGCTGGCGTTGGCCCTCAAGCAGCTCGTCAAGGCGGAAATCTCGGCGCTTGACCTTGCCTCCCATGGCAAGCGTCCACTCAGAAAAGATGATTGGCTCGTCGGTGTCGTTCTGCTCGGCGTCGACCATTTTCATGGACAGGGCGTTTCCGCAAAGGATGTTCCTGTCGACAACGGTGCGGATGGCGTCAAGAAATGCAACATTGATTCGGTTTTTGCAGACCTTAGTGTATTCCGTCGTGAAGAGCTCGAAAAGACGCTTCCGACAGGCAGCGGCGTTGTCGGCAAGCAGTTCGACGCCGTAGAGGCTCGACACGGCAAGAAACGCGTTGCGCTCGTAGTCGGGCGCCGACTTGCCGTAGTTCTTTTTGACAACTGAAAGCTTGCGGCGCAATACCTCGGCCAGAAAGTTTCCGTCTCCGCAGGCGGGCTCGAGGAAGCGACTCTCGATCCGCTCGCACTCGGAAGCTACCATGTCGAGCATGGCGTTGACCTCGCGCTCGTTGGTGAAGACCTCGCCGTGATCCACGACTCGATCTCGGGATTTAATTTGCTTGGCCATAGATACTCCTATTATGCACGAATACAACCGTTAGCTAGCATATATCAATGTGTAGCTTGATACAAGGCCTAGCTTGATTTGGTGGACTGAAAGATGAAGCTCATGCGACCTACGCTGGTAAAATAAACGCATTGAATCTTTGCTGCAGGCTACGTCGCCGTCGTTCTGTGTTAATTAATTCATGGCATGCGGAGGTGCTAATGGAGGACGAAAACAGACCGTTTACTATTTCTAAAGTGAGGATTTCCGGCTTCAAAAAGATCAGGAATCCATTCGAACTGACCTTCAATGATCTCGTTACCATTCTCGTAGGAGACAACGGGGTTGGAAAGAGCACCATTGTTGAAGCGATAAACCTTGCCCTGAGCGGGAAATACCGCGACGCACCAATCAGCCGAAGCATTTCTGAATATCTGTTCAACAAGGACGACGTGGCCCTGTTTACGAATTCGCCCCAACCATACCTATCTTTTCCGGAAGTGCGAATCGATGTCTACCTTGAAGGCGGCGATAAAGCTACAACGGCACGGCTGAGCGGCGCAAATTGCCCAGAAAAGACCAAGAAATGCGGCTTCTCATTCACGATCTCCTTCGATTCAGAATATCTTCTAGAAGTTGAGGAGGCATCGCGCAGCGAACACTTTGATTCACTGCCTATAGAGTATTTTGAGGCATCGTGGACGACCTTCTCCGGGGAAAAGGTGACGCCACGAATGCTTCCCATCACATCAGTGCTCATCAACCCAAACGGAGACATGCGTCCTTCGTTCGGGACCGACCGTGCAACGAAATCCCTAATCGACACGCTCGACAAAGATGACCGACTGGCCCTCTCACAGGGAGCGCGTAAAGGCAAGGACGGGTTTCGGCAGGCCGTAAGGAATGGCGAGATAAACCAAAAACTAGCAAGAAGCGCAAGCTTCAAAGCGGGCAATCCAGAGCTCGACGTTAACCTAGGTAGCGCCGACTCTTGGTACCGAGATTTGACCATTTCACTCTCCGGTGTTCCGTACGAGAATATCGGCGCGGGACCTCAGTGCCTGCTTCAGAGCGAAATATCGTTCGGATCAATTTCAAGTGGCAGCAAGCCGACAGTGGTGCTGATAGAGGAGCCTGAAAACCATCTCTCGTATGGAAACTTGAACAGATTGCTCTCGCTGCTCAGCAGTTACCAAGGAAGTCAGTTCCTCTGCACGACTCATTCAAGTTTCGTCGCCAACAAGCTCGGTCTCGAAAACCTCGTCGTTATCGGTTCCGCGGCGGATGGAATACCCTCGACCACACTAAAACACCTGCCAGAGGCCACTTATTTGTTTTTCAGGAAACTGCCCGGTTTCGAAACGTTGCGCCTCGCGCTCGTAGACAGGGCCATTCTCGTTGAGGGACCGTCTGACGAGCTGATTGTCCAGCGCGCGTATCAGGACAAATACGGGCGCTCCCCATTAGCAGATGGTATAGACGTCATTTCCGTTGGCCTGGCGTTTGAACGATTCCTGAGTATCGCTCAGCTGATCGGAAAGAAGGTCGCCATCGTCACGGACAACGACGGCAACCCAGAAAAGTTAGCGAAAAAATACGAACCCTATTTACCACTGGAGAACATACAGGCGTTCTTTGACAGCGAAGCACATGACGAGCCGCACGACGACTATCCTACGCTTCGCTTGGATACGCTGGAGGCCACGTTAGTAAGAAGTGCCGGGCGAGAAACGCTCTGCTCGCTATTGGGGAGGAAGGATGAGAGCGACCATAGCCTGATTCACTATATGGAAACCAACAAGACGGACACAGCCCTTTCTATCTTCGATTCAGAGATCTCGATCGCATTCCCCGGCTACATTACTGGAGCCATCGAGTGGATAGGCGAAAACTAGTGGCAACTCAGAAGTGCATTATGGCCGGTGCAGGAACCGGGAAGACAACCTATCTCCTCAACCAGGCACTGAACGTTCCCCACGAGAAGAATGTTCTTTACCTCACATATACGGAAGCGGCAGCAATTCACTTCGCAAGTCGAGTGAAGGCGATACGCGGCGCAGTTCCCGGCAATATCACCGTCATGACCTGGTATAGCTTTCTTCTCGCACACGGAGTTAGGCCCTTCCCTTACCCTCTTCCCGGTGTCTTGCCGCGAGGCATTAGCTTTGTTGAGGGAAAGGTCCCTCAACGTAGAGGAGTGACCAGGGGCAACCCGGCCTACTATCTCGCGAACGAACGAGGAGACGTATTCAGCTCGCGCCTCGCCGACCTTGCCTGCAAATGCAACGAGCAGGTTGGCGGCGATGCCGTCAATCGCATCAGCGACATGTTCGACATCATCCTTATCGATGAGGCCCAGGATTTGTCTTCGTACGATTATGACTACGTCAGCAGCCTGATGCATACCCCCGCCACCGTCATAGTCGTCGGCGACCCGAGGCAAAGAACCTATACCACTTCGAAAGAGGGGCCGTATACGGAAGAGACGTTCTTCGATTACGCCCAACGTCGCCAACTGTGTGAGATCGACACCAATAGCCTTTCCGTTTGTCACCGCTGCAAACCAGATGTTGTCGCACTTGCCAACGCCTTGTTTCCCGACCTGCCAGCACTGACCTGCGCTACACCCGACGAGGAAGCCCATCTCCACACCCTGTCAAAAGGAGAGCGCGCCAAGCCACCGATAGACTTCCTTGAGGCGATGCACTTGACCTGGCAAGCGAAATCACTGCCCTATGACAATTGCTCAACAATGACAATGGGTGCTTCAAAAGGCTCGGAATTCGACAATGTTGTTGTTTGGTTGACCAATCCGATGGCCACGTGGCTCGATGACAGGGAGACGGATCTTAGACCTGGCACAAGAGCAAAGATGTATGTTGCCGTAACGCGAGCTCGTCACAATTTATGGCTAGTCAGGCCATAATGACGCCCTTGGTTGGCACTCAAACCGCGCCGCTCGTCCATCCCCTCGCAGCATAATCATCTTCCTAGCCAGGCCGTGTCCCAACGGATGGGTACCATTTACCCGGGTGCACCTGGGGCAACGGGCCGGCATGCCCGCGCAAGGTCGCTCGCAGAACACGCAACATCGAACACGACAGAAGAGGCGAACGACAGATGCCGGACCCCGGACGACAGCACCGCGGAAGACGAGCATTCCGACCACAACCGAACAATCTTCGATTCTAGGCAGGCGCCCTCATGGGCGCCTTTTACTTTACAGGGACTTAGCCGAGGGCTAAGGCGCGCGGCTCATGGGCGTTTCGTGAAGACCCGACCAGCTCGACCCACCTCGACCCGTCTCCGCCCCCGTCATGCGCGCGACGCGCCATCAAGCGGTTCAATCGTCGCGCAGACGAAAAGGGACACTGTGCCGCGCGGCGTACCCGCGCGGTGCCGCACGGGAAGATTGGAGGAACCATGGCACGCACAGCCGAATGCGCCGCGACCGAGGGCATCCAGGGCCGCGACGGATGGATGACGGTGGTCGAGATGCAGGAGTACATGAGGGCGAGCCGGAGCAAGGCGTACGACCTCATCTGGTCGGGAGAGATCGACTCGCACAGGCTCGGCAGGAAGCTCCTGGTGTCGTGGGCGTCCGTGGACGCCTGCATCGGGTCGAGGAGCGGCAGGAGATGACGGCGGCGACCGCCCCGGGAGCCGCCCGCGGCCGGGCATGCGAGGGAGCCTCGAGACGAAAGGAGCTCGAGGACGACCATGACCAAGAGCATTAGCAGGAGCGCTCGGTTCTCCTTGACGACCATCATCGCCACCTCGTCGAAGCGGACCGGCGTGTCGGCGTAGTCGTCGCCGTTGCCGGCGAGCCACGTCGTCGCCAGCGCCTCGCGCAGTCCGCGCGCCCTGTGGGCCTCGGGGAAGCCGTCCGTCCCGATCCGGACCGTGGCGTCGACGAAGACCAGGGTCCCGTCCTCGTCCACCGCCACGAGGTCGATCCCGCCGATGCCCTCGGGCCCCTGCCAGGCCTCGTCGACGATCTCGTAGCCCTTGCGCTCGAGGAAGGTCCCGACCGCGCCCATCGCCCTTTCCTTCATGTCGCTCATGTCTTGCTCCTTAGACTCTTAAGGCCCGCCCCTGTGGCGTGCCTTGCGTCGCGCGAGTCGCATGCAGCGCGGGCGTGCCGGCAAGGGAGGAAGCGAAGTCGGGCGTGGAGATGGAAGTATCCCGACGGCAGTTTTTCGCGTTGTTCGCGCGCGCAGCGCATGGGGCGAAGAACCCGGAAAAGTGTCGCGGCCCTTGCGGGCAGCCCGCCGGCGTGCGACCCTGCGCGTCCAAGGAGCGCCGGGGCGGGTTTCGGATCAAAGGGGCGCAGGCGTGCGGCATGGAACCGGGCATGGGTGCCAAGGCCCTCCGGGCATGGGATGCGATCTGTCGGCGGTTGAGGGGTCGCTCGCGGGGATCGGCGGCGAGGTCGCGGCGGGGGCGAAGGCACGCTTCCGAGTTGCGGTGCCGCGACCCTAATCGGGACGGCCTCTCCCGTGCCGCTCACGGCCTTTACGCGCACGGGACCGCTGGCGGCAAGGTGGCTCTCCATGCGGAACGGCTACGGTGCTGCGCAACACGTCCGTCGGAAGAAGGAGGACGGCTGATGATGGGCATCAACTAGAAGGACGAGCGTCGCGAGCTGCTCGACGCGGTGGCAGATGCGGGAAGGCTGGCAAGGGGGCTGAACCAGCTGGACCCCCGCTCGACGTCGGGGGATCCTGGCCCTGTGGTCGACAAGCGAAAGATGCGCAGGCCGCATCGGCGACGCCGCACGCATCCTGGAGGACGCAGAACGAGCTCTTTTATGCCGGGGGCAAGAGCCTGTTCTCAACGCCGCCCGTTGAAAGGGGACGCTCCGCTCTCGGCGGGGAAGCCGTCGCGCTGCTCGCTTTCGCCTCTTCGATTCTGGCAGGAGCCCGGAATCGGGGCGTCCTTAATCAGCTTAGCCCGTTGATGGTTTCCTCGAGCTCCACCATGTAGGCGACTATCTCTTCGATGCTCGGGTAGCTGCCGAACAGCATCGGCCTCATCGAGGCGTAATCGGCCGCCAGCTCGTCGAACCTGCCCTTTGGAGGGGCGAGCCTGAGCGTGCCGGGCCTCGCGTTGGCCAGCTTGGCCCACGGCGTGCGGTAGAACTTCTCTTTGAACCTGACGACCTGCTCGAGGAGGCCGGGCTGCGCTACGGCGCGGCCGAATACGAACGAGTGGCCGAGGCGGTACATGTCGTAGTAATGGCGGGAGTAGCGCCTGGGCATAGCCTTGCCCTCGGGCCTGTTGGCCTCCTGGTGCAGGATGGTTGCCTTCTCCCAGAACGTGCGCTCAGGGCTCGCGGTGCGCACCGTGGTCGACAGCTCGGGCCCGAACGGGACCACGTCCGCCGCGTACGGGGTTATCGCCGCCTCCTCGGAGGGCGACCACGCCGCCATGGGCCCTATCTCCAGCTTGATGGTGTCGAGCGTGCCCACTGACTCGTAGGAGCGCGGGTAGTCGAAGTACACGGTCTCCTCCTCGGCCCCGCACCTGACGGACGCTTCGGTGCCGAGGGACTCGGAGAGCGTGGCCCTGAGCTTCGGGGCAAAGGCGTCGGCCAGGAAGGCGTTCGTGCGCTCGATGCTGTCGGTCTTGAACCGCTCCTGCGCCGAGTTGCTGCGCGGCTCCCACGGTTCGCTCTCGTCGTAGCCCAGGAGTCGCCAATCGAGTATGAGGTCGATGTCCTCCGAGAAGCGCTCGATGAGCCCGAAAGCCTTCGAAAGGCTCGTACCGCCCTTGAACACCAGGGACTCGGCGAAGCCGCTTCTGTGGAAAAGGTGGTCCAAGGTGTAGCACACCCAGAAGTCCTTCTCGACAACGGCCGGCGCAAGCGCCATCCTCTGCGCGGCGGCCTCGAAGACCAGCCTGCGCTCGTCGGTCGAGGCCCTAGCGATCCTGTCCATGCTTTGCCTCCCGTATCCTCTTCGCTGTGTCGGCAACCCAGGAGGTGAGCCCCGCCGACTCTTCCAGGAACGCACCGACCTGCTCTTCCGTGAGGTTGCGCGCGAGCGTTCTGATTTCCTCGTCGCCCACGCTCTCGCGTCCGAGCGCCTTGAGGGCCTGCACGATGGTGCAGGTGATCTGCGAGCAGTCGAGCAGGTCGCGGTTGGCGCGGTGCCGGAGCTCGATATCGTACGGCCCGTACTCGTAGCGCTTGTACGGGCCGCTGCTGACGTAGACGAGCTTTGCGGGCACCTGCGTGTCGAGGCCCAGCGCATTGAGCGCCGCGTCACCGGATGGTGCGACGATCCACTTGTTGGCACGGGCGACGGCGCGCACGACCTCGTCGGCGCCGGCCGGCACCTCGGCGCCCATGAGCGCGCTGCGCTCCGGCACGTAGTAGACGCCGCGGACGGCGCGGGCGATCTCTCCCTTTGCATGCAAGCGCCCGAGCGCGTTGGCGGCGTTGCGCCGGCCTGCGACGTCGGAGAAGTCGGCGGCCGTGAAGGCCCTGCCGGCGCCGAGGCTCTCTATGCGCTTGGCGATGGCCTCTGCTTCTGTCATGGCATCCCTCCTCTTTGATGAAAATAGTATATACCTTTTTCATCAAATTGCCTCTGATCGCCTTGGTCGCCCTCACATCGCGCCTGCAATCCCTCGCCGCGACGGCACGCGCGCGTGTGATCGGAAGCGGTCGCGCCTCCCGATCGCGGCCCGGGATCAGCGCCGCGACATCCCGAAAAAGGTCGTCGCCGGGCCCTTTCTCGCGCGTTGGGCTGTGCGACAACACCTCGGCGCTCACCGTCGAGGGCGGCCTGCCCAGTTCCCTCGCGATTTCCCTGCACGATGCCTGACCTGTATCGTTTTTTGGACACGCATGATTCGCGGCGGCTACGGCAACGGCGATATCCGCAAGCAGAAGCTGGAATCGCTGCGCTCGGCCGTTTAGAAGCGCGTGAACGAGATGCTGTCGTGAGCCGTGAGAGAATCCGCGAGGAACTGACTTGGCGGCGGCCGATGTGGCCGCCGCCCTTCTCTGCTTGGCCATGTTACCGATTCTGCTGCCCCTCATGGCGCGTGCGCAACTTCGCAGAAAACCCGTTACTGCTCGGAAGACGCGTCGTCGATGGCCTCGGACTCGGCCTCTTCCGGCTCCTCGCCCGCGCACGGGCCCACGTCGCGACCGAGGAGTTTCTCGACGCGGGCCTCCTTCTCGAGCAGGAACCGCTTGTGGTGGAAGAGGTCGGCGTACTGGAGCACGGTATTCATCTGCGCCGTGTCGATGAGCGCGCCGATGCCCGCCGAAGTGACTACGTGCTGGCCCCCGGCAAGCACACATTAACGGAATAGGCAGACCGGCCGTCCGGCTGAGTCTGGGAAGAGGTGCCGGGCGGAGGGTGGGGCATGGCCACCGGACCCATCGAAATACATCCCCACCGTTCCTTCAACTGCGAAAATGCCGCCCTGGGGCCCGGGAGGGGACTCGGGGGCGTTCGGCTAACTGCGGGAACGGCCTGTTCGCTCAATGTGTTCGGGTGAGATCGGAAATCAACCCATCGGACCCGTAATCGCTCGTTTTCATGGTCGAATCTTTTCGACCATGGCATCCGCTCGATTTGGCCGATGCGGCATCGGGGCAATTCTACGAGACGGAAGAAGCCGCCCGCCCCACGGAAATCCCGCTTCGGGCCTAAACCCAGTTGCCCGGGTTGCCGATCGCGTACAGGGGTATGTTGCGCATCCAGCCCTGGTCGCGGAAGCCCGACATGCTGAACCTGCGGGGGCTCATGCCCTCGTAGCGCTCGTTGAAGGCGCGAAGGCTCTTCGCGCGCAGGTTCTCCTCGGCCTTCACCTCGATGGGGTACACGTTGGCCCCTGCCTGCACGAGGAAGTCGATCTCTCCGCTGGAGTTCTCGGCCGACCAGTAGTAGGGTGCAAGCCCGCAGTCCGACATGAGCTGCTGGCAGACGTACTGCTCGGTGAGGGCCCCCTTGAACTCCACTAAAGCCGAGTTGCCAGCGATGGCGCTCGTCTCGTCGAGACCGGCCATGGCGCCGAGGAGGCCCACATCCAAGGAGAAGAGCTTGAAGATAGCGTCATCGGCGTAGGGGGCCAGGGGGATGCCGGGTCTCGAGATTCGGCGCACGGGCGTGGCTATGCCGGCCTGGGCGAGCCAGGTGATGGCGAGCCGGTAGTCCCTCGCGCGGGCCCCGTCCCTGATATGGCCGAACACGAAGCGCTTGTTCTCCTGGCCCAAGTGCGCCGGCACGGACTTCCAGGCGGCCAGGGTGTACTCGGTCTCCCTCGCGGAGAGATGCTTGGAGATATCGCGCTCGTAGCCGAAGAGGATTTGCTCCTGCACCTCCCTTGCGTCAGCGAGGACGCCTGCATCGACGAATGCCTCAACGGCCTCGGGCATGCCTCCCACGTAATAGTATTGCCGAAGGAGCTGGGTGAACCTCAAAGCGAGGGAGTCCATCATCGCGACATCCCCGCTGTCGATGATGTCGCAGAGCCCGCCGTTGCCCGTAGCGTGCAGGAACTCGCGATAGCTGAGGGGATGGAGATCGAACAGGTTGACCTTTCCCACGGGAAAGCCGCTGCCCTCATGGACGAGGATGCCCAAAAGAGACCCGGCCGCGGCGACATGATATTCGGGCGCGTTCTCGCAGAAGTACTTGAGCGAGGTGAGGGCCTTGAGGCATTCCTGCACCTCGTCGAAGACGATGAGCGTGGTCGAGGGGTCGATCCGTTCGCCCGTGACGGCCTGGAGGATCGTTATCAACCTGGGGATGTCGTAGCCCTCGTCGAAGGCGGCCGTCATAAGAGGGTTGTCGTCGAAGCTGACGTAGGCAACATTTTCGAACTGGATCCTGCCGAACTCCTTGAGCAGCCACGTCTTTCCCACCTGGCGCGCACCGTTGAGGATAAGCGGTTTGCGGCGTTTCAAATTCTTCCACTTGACGAGGTCGTCCATGAGAAAACGGTCCATTTTTTCCTCCTGCCATGAAGAAACGACCTTATCATCTCACTGTTTGGAGATAATAAGGCCGTAAACTATCCAATTTTGGATAAAATCAGGCGAAACTGTTCCATTTCAATAACCACAGAAGGCTTTTCGGCAATACCGTCAATCACACGGGAGGCGAATGGCTCGAAAAGCTCGCTCATTTTGCGCACGGCAAGGTCGGCGTGCATGTCGTCGTCGCGTTTCATTAGGGATGCGTGCACATTTTTGATCAGAGGGCGCTTCATCGCGCTTCCCAGCGCCAGTCTTCCGATGCCGAGTCCGCGCCTATCTGGAAATGGAAGCGAGCAATGCCAAGGTCGATAGACGAGTAGGACCCGCCCAGGCTATTGGCGGAAACGGCATGCCCGTCCGAGTGCAAATCAAAGCGGAACTTCTGCTGGTTCATGGCGATGAGGGCAAGCTGTGCTGCCTTCATGCCTTGCTCGAACCATTCGGGCAGGGCGCCGTTTACGCGGCACGGGTCCTGGATGGACTTGCTTTTGCGCGGGGCTCCTTGCGTTTTGCCGTAGCCGGGCGCTACCGTGCATACCAGCTTCGAGCCTGGTTCGACCAGGCTTTTGCAAGACCCCTTGCCGTACGTGAGCGCCATGGCGAGTTCTAGCGAACGTTGCAACACTCGACATGAGAGAGGGTGTTGGAATTGCCATGCGAGTTCGGGGGAAGGTCCCATGAGAAGCTCCGGGACATGCAGCGCGCGAGGCGCGAGCGCTACCTGGAGCACCTCAAATCCGGGATGAACTTCACGCAGGCGGCGCAGGCCGTCGGGGTGTCCAAGCGCACGGGGAAGGTCTGGCGCAACGGCCGCACGAGATCAGGCGGGCGCGACGAGAGGGCGAGCGTGGACCGGTACTCTGGAGGCATGGACGAACCGAAGAAGGTGGACGGCTACCACCTTTCCCAAGACGAGCGCATCGAGATAGCCGACATGTTGCGCCAAGGACGCTCGCTGCGCCAGATAGCCGCGAGGCTGGGCAGAAGCCCGTCGACCATAAGCCGCGAGGTCAGGGGCAACACAGGGCCGACCGGCGAGTACGGCCCGCACCGTGCCCAGCAGACGGGCTCGGTGCGCCTGAGGCGCCCCAAGCCGGCCAAGATCGCCTCCAACCCCGCGCTAAGGGCGATCGTGCGGGGAAAGCTCGACGCGCGCTGGTCGCCCGAGCAGATCTCCGGCTGGCTCAGGGGCGAGTTCCCCGATAATGGGGGCATGAGAGTTTGCCACGAGACCATATACCGGGCCATCTACGTGCAGGCCAGGGGCGAGCTGCGCCGCGACGTGGCCAAGTGCCTGCGCACCGGGCGCGCCAAACGGCGGCCGCAGGGGGACACCGCCTCGCGAAGGCCCCGCTTCCGTGAGCCCATGGCCATGGTCTCCGAGCGGCCCGCCGAGGTTGCCGACCGCGCGGTGCCGGGCCACCGGGAGGGCGACCTCATATGCGGGGCGGCCAGCAGGAGCGCCATAGGGGCGCTCGTCGAGCGCACGACGCGGTTCTGCATCCTGCCGCGCCTGCCCGACGGGCACGGCGCCGAGCAGGTGCAGCAGGCCATTATCAGGAAGATGGGGCGGCTGCCCGAGCCCGTGCGCAACTCGCTCACCTGGGACCAGGGCGCGGAGCTTGCGCTGCACGAGGGGATAACGGCGGCGCTGGACATGGACGTGTACTTCTGCGACCCGCACTCGCCCTGGCAGCGCGGCACGAACGAGAACACCAACGGCCTCCTGCGCCGGTACTTCCCGAAGGGGACCGACCTCTCGGTGTACCCGGAGGCCTACCTGGACGCGGTGGCCGAGGAGCTCAACGACAGGCCGAGGAAGACCCTCGGGTTCAAGAAGCCAAGCGAGGAGTTCGTAAGACTGATAGAGGCGGCCGCTTAGCGGCATGGGTTGCATCCACCGCTAGAATGCGCCTACCAAGGTTTCCGACATCCTTGGCGTAGCTCCACTCGTCTTCTTCGATGTTAGCTCGGAGGTACTGAGCACCTATCACCTCAACAATCCTATGCCTGTTCACGAAACAAGTCCCTTCCATTTTTGAGGTCGGTGCCCAACCTTTTCCCTACATGCGTCTCTTTTGCAATTCCTTGCGAGTCCAATCTTCGAAATGCGTGCGAGAGTTCGACGCATACGCCTTTGTCGCGTTCAGCCGATTGCGGCATCAATTGCCGCCGCGTCACACGCGGCGCGGCCCTCACGTGCGCACCTGGCATGGAGGTCGTATACGACGCTCACGCGTTCGGCCTTCATATGCACCTCCCCGCCGCAGAGTCCGCTACCTGAATATCTCGTCGTGCGTGCCCGTCCTCTGGAGGAAGGCGACGCCCTCGTGCACGCGCCAGACGAGGAGCCAGTCGCCCGCGTTTGCGACGTGGCACTCGCTGCTGCCCCTCCACGCGCCCTTGAGGGTGTGCATGCGGTGGCGCCTACGCAGCTCGTCGAGCGCCTCGGGCGTGTTCTCGATGATGAGGCCGATGACGGCGGCGAGCTCGCCCTCGTCGAGCCCGCGCCGCCTCACGCGCTTGAGGTCGCGCGAGAACGACGGCAGGTACGTCGCCTTGAGCCGCATGCTCACGCCCCCGCGGCACGGAGCAGCGACGCCGCGTCGTCGTAGGTCTCGTAGCTGCCGGACGCGATGGCCGCGTCCGTCTCCGCTATCGTGCGCAGGCTCTCGTCGTTCGGCTCGTAGGAGTTGAGCTTGAGCGGGATGGCGCGCTCTCGCACCATCTGCGTGTAGAAGGCGCGCGTGAGCGACCCGAGGTCGAAGCCGTAGTACTCGGCTACTTCGGTCGCGTCTGTCTTCAGCTCGTCGCTGAGCCGCACGGTCAATGTCGCCATGGTCTCCTCCCATCGTTTCTTGCTGATATTGTATCCAACGGCGGCATTAGAAATCAATTGACGTCAAACGGTGTCGTCTCGTTTGAATTCTGTACGACAGTGAGTTGGGATGGGGACCTGTTGTTGTAGTGTCCGCGCGGTGCGCCGTGCGGCGTGGCTCACGACGTCGCGTCAGAAGACTCGGCCTCCTCGAACGGCCCCGAATCATAAAACTGACTGAGCGTGTCGCCAAAGCCGTCGGCGATCTGGGCGGGCGCGTGGACGACTTCCTTCGCCCTGATGCGGGGCACGTCTGCGTGGACCGGCGAGAGGTTCCAGCCTCCCATGTTCCCCGGAATGCTCCTCCTCATCTGGGCCATCTCCATGTCGTGGTACCACGTCACCTACCTTTGGGGCCTCCGGAGGGCTCGCGAGGACGAGCCGGTCGAGAATACGCGCTGGGAGGACTGGGGGAGCCTTCTGTTCAGGATCATCCCCTTCGTCACCAAGATAATGTGGGCGTTCGTCAAGTACGCCGCCGCGCCGCTCATCCCGCTGGCCATCGCCGACGGGCTCAGGGGCACGACCGCAGCTGGGTTCCCGCCGCCACCACCGTCCACCACGACGCGCAGTACAAGACCGGGCACCGCGATGCGGTGACTCAGGAGCGCAGCATTTGCAATAGCCGGGGCGCAGACATAACAGGGAATGAATCCGCGCACATGAAGGAGTATGCGCTGAAAGGCGATATGAGCCATTCTTATAGCATCGTTCCCGTTACCGTCCAAGCCGCATACGACGAGCAGGTCCTCGTGAGCGGCGCATGGGACGAGACCGTGGCCACCGGCTATCCGGTGCTACACGAACGGAAAAACGTGACAGACGTCTCAACGCATCAAAAAAGAGGCTTGTGCCGTTCTTGTGGGTAGGTGCCTTCACGCCTCCCAAGGCAGCTGCGGGGTCAGCGGCGAGCAGCGCAGCATTATCAGCGCCAGCATGTTGTCCATGCTCCTGAATCCGTAGGCCATCCCGACCGTGAGCTTGACCTTGTTGTCGGCCGCCTCCACCCCGGCGTTCGAGATTCCCGGCTCCACGGCCCTCGCGATCGCGTCCCCGCGCCTCCTGACCTTACGGGAGACCTCTACGAACCCGGGGATCCCTCACCTGAGCGCCCGCGACGGCCACCGGTCGGGCAGCGCGCGGGCCTCGCCCCCGTCGGCCCCGTCCGGCTCGTCGAGGAAGAGGGCCAGCACCTCCTTGCCGTGGCCCTCGCGGGCCCGGACCGCGCGCCCGCGGCCGTGGTCCACGACGACGGTGTAGCGGTGGCCCCTCTCGTGGCCGGTCTCGTCCACGCCTATGCGCCCGAGGCCCCCTGGGCAGGCCGCCGCCGGAGCTGTGTTTTGTCAACAGCTTTTGAGCAGAATGGGCATCGAAAACTGAGCACTT
>Cebus_capucinus_imitator_PRJNA485217_SSR098__coassemble_1880_pt1 | contig 19339 bp, 14 predicted proteins | sample Cebus_capucinus_imitator_PRJNA485217_SSR098__metabat2_high_PE_001 | metagenome-assembled genome bin Cebus_capucinus_imitator_PRJNA485217_SSR098
TTCTCATCTATCCGAGAGGGACTGCGCTGTGCCGTATAAGCTGAGCTATCTACCGCTCTTTTGGGATGACTTGAACGAGGCGGCGAGCAACATGGCGCAGACGCTCAAGAACCCGCAGGCCGCCGAGCGCCTGGTCGACGAGACGGAGCAGGAGATATCGCGCCATGCTCGGAATCCCACGTTCGGCACGGTGTGCCAGGGGAGAAAAGATCGCAAGCACCCCTACTACTGGTTTTCCGTGGGCAACTACATGGTCTTCTACGTTGTTCGGGGCGACGTCATGGAGGTATGGCGTTTCCTGTACGGCGCGCACGACCTCACGAAGATGCCGCTTTAAGGCGGCGGCTGATTGTCGGATGCCTTGAAGTAGAATGGGAAGCCCGCTTGGCGGCAACACCTTGTGTGCGTGCATCGCGTCGTGAAAAGAAGAAGGGCCGAAAGCGTGTGCGCTAAGGCTCCAAACGTAGGTAGCCGCTGGGCGCATCCGTACCCGATCGCGACCCACCCAACGAGCTTGGGCGGGCGTTTCCGCTGTTGAGGGGGCGTGGCGCTAGCCCGACCCGTCGCGCCCCCCACACGCCCCAACCCGGCCCGCCGATCCGCACGAGAGGACGCCGCATGCTCATCCACCGCATAGCCGCGCAGCTGTACACCGCCGAGGGCCCGCAGGCCGTGGAGGCCGCGCTCGCCGCGGGCGAGGACGCCACGCTCGCGGTATCCCAGTCGGCGCGCACCCTCATGGTCGCGGCGCAGTTCGCCCGCAGGCCGCGCCCCACGGTCTACGTCGTCTCGGGCGAGGACATGGCCGACCGCGCCCAGCGCTCGCTCGCGGCCTACCTGGGCCTGGAGCACGTGGCGCGCTTTCCCGAGCGGGCCGACTATCCCTGGAGCGACAAGGCCCCCGACGACGCTGCGGTGGCCACCCGTTGCGCGGCGCTCGGCCGCGTGGCGCGCGGCGAGGCCTGCGTAATGGTCGCCAGCGCCCGTTCGCTCCTGCGCTGCGTACCCCCGCGCGCGAGCCGCTACTGGGCGTCCACGCGCTTCGCGGTGGGGGAGGAACTGCCGTTCGAGGACGTGAGCCGCCGCCTGGTGGGCATGGGCTACACCGCCTCGGACGCGGCGGACGCCCCGGGTCTCTTTCGCGTGCACGGCGACACGGTGGACCTCTGGCCCGCCCAGGCAACTGCGCCGGTGCGCATCGAGTTCTTCGGCGACGAGATCGACCGCATCCGCCGCATGGTGGCCTCCACCGGCCAGACCATCGGCGACGAGCAGGAGGTGGAGGTCTTCCCCTGCCGCGAGCTCGCCCTCACCGACGAGGCCGTCTCGCGCATCTCCGCCGCCCTCTACCAGCCCGCGCAGGCCGACTCGCAGCTCGCCGCCATGCTGGAGCTCGTGCAGAACCGCATCGTCACGCCGGAGCTCGACCGGTTCCTACCCCTGCTCTACGGCGAGACGGCGACCCCGCTCGCGCACCTTTCGGGCGACGCCCTCGTGATCTTGTCCGAGCCGCGCTCGCTCTTCGACGACTGCGCCCGCGCCTACGAGGACCTGGAGCGTCGCGCCGGCGCGGCCAAGGTGAGCCGCCTGGACGGCCTCTACGTGCGCCCGCAGCAGCTCGACTTCGGGCGCTGCCAGCGCCTGAACTACGTGAGCATCATCCGCTCGGGCGGCTCGGTCACCGGCGAGCTCAAGGTGGAGCAGCCATCGCTCGCGGGCTCGGACAACCGGTTCATGACGCGCGTGCAGGAGGTGGTGGGCAACCGCTTCGCCTGCGTGTTCGCCATCCCCGACCGCGGCGCTCGCGAGTCCATGGAGCTCGGCTTCACCGACGCATCCGTGCCCTTCGAGGAGAGCTTGACCGCCGCGCCCGAAAACGCCGGCGGTCTGGACGAGGACGTGCGGGTGGCCCTGCTCAAGCGCGACGTCGACGCTCTCAACGCCAAGAGCTTGGAGGAAGGCGCCGGCACCACCGCCGTGCCAACCCTCACGCGCGGCCGCGTGACCTTCGTGGACGCGCCCCTGCCCAGCGGTACCGTGGTGCCCGAGGCGCACCTGGCCGTGTTTTCCCTCGCCGACCTCAACGCCCGCATGGACGCCAAGCGCGCCCGCGGCCGCTCGCGCCGGCGCGTGGACGTCACCGAGGTGACCTTCCCCTTCAAGCCCGGCGACTACGTGGTGCACGCCACCCACGGCGTGGCGCTGTTCTCCGAGATCGTGCGCCGCGAGGTGGACGGCCGCGAGCGCGATTACTTCCAGCTGGAGTACGCCGGCGGCGACAAGCTCTTCGTGCCCCTGGAGCAGGTTGACCGCATCAGCCGCTACGTGGGCCCCGACGGCGCCAACCCGCGTCTCACCCGCCTGAACACCGCCGACTGGAGTCGCGCCACCGCCAAGGCGCGCAAGAGCGCCAAGAAGCTCGCCTTCGACCTGGTGGACCTCTACACGCGCCGCAGTTCGGTCACGGGTTTCGCCTTTGGCCCGGACACCCCCGAGCAGATCGACATGGAGGAGTCCTTCCCCTACGAGCCCACGCACGACCAGCTTGACGCCATCGCCGACATCAAGGCCGACATGGAGGCGGCCAAGCCCATGGACCGCCTGCTCTGCGGCGACGTGGGCTTCGGCAAGACGGAGGTGGCCCTGCGCGCGGCCTTCAAGTGCGTGGACGGCGGCAAGCAGGTCATGGTGCTCTGCCCCACAACGATCCTGGCGCAGCAGCACTACGAGACGTTCTTCGAGCGCTTCGCCCCCTTCGGGGTGGAGGTGGAGGTGCTCAGCCGCTTCCGCACCGCGGGGCAGCAGAAGCGCGCGCTCGCGGCCTTCGCGGAAGGGCGCGTGGACGTGCTGGTGGGCACGCACCGCCTGCTCTCGGCCGACGTGAACCCGGCGCGGTTGGGTCTGGTGATCATCGACGAGGAGCAGCGCTTCGGCGTGCAGCACAAGGAGCAGCTCAAGAACCTGCGCGAGCAGATCGACGTGCTGACGCTCTCGGCCACGCCCATCCCGCGCACCATGCAGATGGCAATCTCCGGCGTGCGCGACATGAGCCTCATCACCACGCCGCCCACCGGTCGCCGCCCCGTGGCGGTGCACGTGGGCGAGTACGACCCCGACGTGGTCTCCGCCGCGATCCGCCTGGAGATGGGCCGCGGCGGCCAGGTCTACTACGTGAGCAACCGCGTCAAGACCATCGACGACGCCGTGGAGCGCGTGCACGAGGCCGCGCCCGAGGCGCGCGTGGGCGTGGCGCACGGCAAGATGACCCCGCGCGAGGTCGAGGACGTGATGGTGGAGTTCGCCACCAAGAAGATCGACGTGCTCATCGCCACCACCATCATCGAGAGCGGCATCGACAACGGGCACGCCAACACGCTCATCATCGAGGACTCGCAGCGCCTGGGCCTGGCGCAGCTCTACCAGCTCAAGGGCCGCGTGGGCCGCTCCAGCACCCAGGCCTACGCGTACTTCATGTTCCCCGGCGAGCTGCCGCTCACCGAGGAGGCCACCGAGCGCCTGACCGCCCTCTCCGAGTTCCAGGAGCTGGGCAGCGGCATGCGCATCGCCATGCGCGACCTGGAGATCCGCGGCGCCGGCTCGCTCGTGGGCGCCGAGCAGCACGGCAACCTGTCCAGCGTGGGCTTCGACCTGTTCACGCAGATGCTGGGCGAGGCCGTGGCCGAGGCCCGCGGGGACGACGACGTGGCGGTGGAGGTCTCGGCGGTGGCGCTCAACCTTGCGGCCGACTACTACCTGGACGAGGAGTACATCCCGGCGGTCGACCGCCGGGTGCTGGTGTACCGCAAGCTCGCCGCCGCGGAGGACCTGGCCACGGTGGACGCCGTGCAGGAGGAGTGCGAGAACGCCCACGGCGAGCTGCCCGAGGCTGCGGCGAACCTCTTCGACCGCGCGCGCCTGCGCATCCGCGCCACGCGCCTAGGGCTGGAGAGCGTGGGGCTTGTCGGCGGGCGCCTGGTGTTCCAGGGGGTCGACGTGCCCAAGGACGTGGCCTTCGACCTGCGTAGCCGCCTGGGCGCCATCAACTACCCCAAGAGCCGCAAGCTGCAGGTGCCCTACCGCGCGGGTGCCGGCGCGGGCAGCGGCATAGGCCGCGGGATCGACGCCTCCGCCGAGGGCGCGGGCGTGGTGCAGGCGGCGCTGGGGCTGCTGTGCCTCCTGGGCGACACCGACGACGACTAGCGCGTGGCGTAGGGGCGGGTCCTAGTGCCATCGGATGACGTGGGGCCTGCCCCCGTGTCACGCGCTGACCGCTTGCGGCTTAAAACCTACCGTCTACCTGCGGAATTCGAGGGGCATCGCCTGCGCCGGCCTCGTTTTGCCGGATGCCGGGTCCTTTCGCCGCGCGTCGCCTCGCCCCGCGCCCCCTATCCCACGAGCTCCCAGGCCAGCGTCAACGCCGTGAAACAGAGCAGCGAGGCGATGGTCCCGATGAGGAGGAGCCTTCCGCGCGGCAGGCGGGAAAGGGTCGGAATCCGCGAGAGCAACCGGCGGTGGTCCGCCGCGCACCAGCAGAACAGCATGCAGGGAATGTCGAGGAAGAACAGGTATTCGAGGCCGCAGAACCAGGCGGGGTGCTCCACATGGACGCCCGTGGGCTCGTTTACGGCGAAGGGCGTGGCCATCAGGACGAGCAGGGCGGTCGCGAGGAGCAGGGCGTTCCAGGCGGTGCCGACGCCCGCGGGCACACGTGCGAGCAGCGCGCGGAGGCCGCCGAGCGTCGCGGCTGCGGATGCGGCGGCGGGGCGGGCACCCGATTCCGGTTGAGATGACGCCCGGCGCATCGGCTCCTCGTCCACGGCCCCGTCCTCCAACGCGACCGCCCGCGCGAACTCCGCTGCAGAGGCGTAGCGCGCCGCGGGGTCGAAGGCCGTCGCCCGCAGGATGACGCTCGCGAGGGCCTCGTCGACACCGGCTGCTTGCAGCGCCGCGGCGTCGAGTCCCGCCTGGGGCTCGCTTCCCGTGGCACAAAACGCGGTGAGCATGCCCAGGGCGTAGACGTCGCTGCGGACGTCGGTCTGGCCAAAGCCGAACTGCTCGGGCGGGGCGTAGCTGCGCGTGCCGAAATGCACGGTGTCGGCCTCGGCGCCCTCGCGCCACGCCCGCGCGATGCCGAAGTCGATGAGCGTTGCCTGCGGCATCGCCCTTCGCCCCGAGCCCGCATCGTCGAACGACACGATGACGTTCGACGGCTTGAGGTCCCGGTGGATGAGGGGCGGGTCGAAGGCCTCGTGCAGTTCCGTCACGGCTGTGGCCACGGCGGGCAGCATCAGCCGCGCGAGCAGGGGAGAGGCGCTCACGCGCTCCACGAGCTGGTCGAGCGTCTCTCCCGGGACGTACTCCATGAGCACGTCGGTGCGTTCGTCGTCCGTGTGGACGCCCAGAAGCAGGGGAAGGTGGGCAAAGCGCGTGCCCGACCTTTGCCGCTGGTAGATGGCCTCGTATGCCCCGCCGAGCCCACTTTCCCGCGCGATCCGCTTGCGCACGATGGGGCCAACCTCGTCCCCGTTCGCACCCATGTGGTAGACGATCTCCGTGGTCTCGGCGGCACCTGCCTTGAGGACCTCGTCCACGCGGAAGGAGTCCCGGGCGCGCTCCGCCCGCCCGGTGGCGCGCAGGTGCTCGGCGAGCTCGCGTGCGAAGGCGTCCGCGCCCTCGCTATCGTGGGGGTTCATGTTCGTATCCATGGGCCCATCATAGCAGCGCGCCCGGACACCGTGGGGCGCCCGGGCGCGGGTTAGCAGAGCGTTCGCTCGCCGAAGCGGTACAGCTCCTCGTTCACCTTTTGGAGCGAGCAGCCCCGATCGAGGCAGAAGATGATGATCGCGTCGCGTCGGCTCTTGGGGTCGAGCGAGCTCACGCCGGCGGCGCGCAGCGCGCGGTTGGCCTCGCGCTGCTCAAGCGCCATAGCGAAGGCGATCTGGAGCACCTTGTCGCGCGAGGGGTTGCGCTGGCCGGTGAAGATCTGGTAGCCGAAGGTCTCGTTGAGATTGGCCATGCGCACCACCTGCACGCGCTTGAGGCCCTTGGCGTCGAGGAGCTGCTGCAGGTAGTCGGCGAGCGCGGGTGCGTCGAACGCGTGGCCCTCGATGTACGTGTCGAGGTTCGGTGCCTCGAGTAGCTCGTCCAGCAGCTTCTCGGTCAGTCTTTCGGTCATGCGGCTCCCTTGCGATCGGTTACTGAACGGTCCAGCTCGCCTGGACGTCCTTGGAGAAGAAATTGCCCATGAAGACGATCTTCACCGTGCCGTCCTTGAAGTAGATGTTACCGGTCTTGGTTCCACCTTTGGCCAGCGTGCCGCTGTTGAGCTGGTCGGTGCCGTCTGAATAGAACGTGCCGTACTCCTGGGCGCCGCCCTCGTCTTCTCCCTTCCAATCGTATTCGTTGTACGTGATGCTGTCGTCGCTGTTGTTGGTATAGGTGACGTTGGCGCAAATCACCGTCGAGCCGTCGTAGTTGGCAAGGCCCGTCTGGACGGAGTTGACGACGACGGTCGCACCGTCGCCCAGGTCGACCGCCGTGCCCGGGGCCAGGTCCTCGGTGCTGGCCTCCTCCTGCTTCTGGTCGTCGGCGGGCTGCTCTTGCGTGGCGGTGTCGCCGGTGTTGTCGACCACCTTGGGCTTCTGCGAGCCGGCCGCCGCTGCGACCACGATGACGATGACGATCGCCCAGAACCACCATTTCTTGAAGATGGGCTTCTTCGTTCCGTCAGTGTTCTTTGCCATGGCATTCTCCTTTATCGCGTGGCATGACTTCGCGGTCGATGATAAGGAGATGCCCCGGGGATTTCATTAGCTTCGAGTTAATGGTGGGCTTGTGCAGCCGGGGCTGTACGAGTGGTCCGTAACGTGCTCGGCAAGTCCGCCAAACCAGGTCGATGTGCTTAGCATTCCTGCCAATAACAGGGCTTTTGAGGACCTGAAGCGGTAACTCTGCTAAGCGCATCGCCCCGGCGTGTCCAATCTGCTGAGCACATCGAGCAAGGCGACCCTCTCGCCCCGCTCCCGCATATCCCGCGGAGGCGCCGGGCCAGGCATGCGCCCGCCCGCGCTTTCCTTTACGATGATGAGGTACATCCACAGCATGGAGAGGAGATATCTGTGCTGCAATTCTCAAAATACGAGCGTCCCGCCACCGTCGAGGAGGCCCTGGCCATCGTGCAAAAGGTCAAGGGCGCCCGCGTGATCGGCGGCGGCGTGTGGCTGCGCCTGCAGGACCGCCGCATCGCCCGCGCCATCGACCTCTCGGCCTGCGGGCTCGACCTCATCGAGCGTGTGGACTGGGAGACGGGCGCGCCCGCGACCGGCGACGGCCCCACCCCCGGAGACGCCTGGGGCGTCGGCGCCATGGTGACCCTGCACCAACTCGAAGTGCACGGGGGATTCAACGCCTCTACCTGCGGCGTTTACGAGTCCGCGGTGCGCGACATCGTGGGCGTGCAGATGCGCAACGTGGCCACGGTGGGCGGCAGCCTCTTTGGACGCTTCGGCTTCTCGGATATCCTCACCGCCCTGCTGCCGCTCGAGTGCGAGGTGGAGCTGGCGGGCGAGGGCCGCGTGCCGCTGGCGGAGTTCGCCGCGCGCAAGGCCTACGAGCGCGATATCCTCACCCGCGTGCTCGTGCGCGATGCGCGGGACCTGCGGTCGGGCTTTGCGTGCGCGCGCCGCTCGGCCACGGACTTCTCCGTGCTGAACGTGTGCGCCGCGCGCGTCGGGGGCTCCTGGCACGTGGCCGTGGGCGCCCGCCCGGGTCGTGCGGTCCTGCTGCCCGCCGAGGCCGTGGCCGCGCTCTCGGAGGCCCTGCCGGCCGGCGCCCCCCAGGCTCCCGCCGCCACCGTGGACGGGGCGACCGCGTCCCTCTCCCCACAGGCCGCCGCGGCGCTCGACGCCGCCTGCGAGGCCGCCTCGGCCCTCCCGCTCGGCTCCAACATGCGCGGCTCCGCGCGCTACCGTCGTCACCTGGCCGCAGCGCTTACCCGCCGCGTCGTCCTGGAGGCGGCCGGTCTGCTCGCGCCCGCTCCCGCCCCGGCTCCCGCCGCGCGCCCGCAAGCGGGTGCCGCCCACGCCGCCGCCCAGGTGGCCGCAAGCCCCGAGGGCGTCCCGACCCCGGAAGGAGGCGAGGCCTGATGCTCGTCACCCTGAAGATCAATGGCGACAAGGTGTCCGCCGACGTTCCCGCCGACATGCGCCTGCTCGACTTTTTGCGCGAGCGCGGCCTCAAGAGCGTCAAGTGCGGGTGCGAGACCACCAACTGCGGTCTGTGCACCGTGTGGCTCGACGGCGAGCCCACGCTCTCCTGCGCCGTGCCCATGGGCCGCGCCGACGGCCACGAGGTCACCACGCTTGAGGCCCTGCGCGTAGAGTCCGCCGCCTTCGCCCGCATGCTCGCGGCCGAGGGCGGCGAGCAGTGCGGCTTCTGCTCGCCCGGCATGGTCATGACCGTCATGGCCCTCAAGCGCGACGACGCGGGCGCCACCGACGAGCGGATTCGCCGCGCGCTCTCCAACAACCTGTGCCGCTGCACCGGCTACGCGAGCCAGATGCGCGCCGTGCGCCGGTTCCTCGCCGCCACCCCCGAGGAGCTCGAGGGTATCGCCGCCGTGGAGCCCGATGCCGCCCCGGCGCCCACCGCGCCCGTGGCCCCGGCCTTCGTCCAGCCCGATGAGCGCGCCGGCGCGATCAGGACCGTGAGCCACGCCTCGCCCAAAGTGGACTCGACCGCCCTCACCGAGGGGCGCCCCGTCTACACGGACGACCTCGCCCCCGCCGACGCCCTCACCGTGCGCCTCATGCGCAGCCCGCACGCCAACGCGCGGATCCGCTCCATCGATGCCAGCCGCGCCCGCAAGGCGCCGGGGATCGTGGCGGTCTATACTTGGGAGGACGTGCCGCAGGAGCGCTACACGCTCGCCGGCCAGTCCTTCCGCGAGCTCTCGCCGTACGACACGCTGATCTTGGACCGCCACGTGCGCTACGTGGGCGACGAGGTGGCCATCGTGGTGGGCACCTCGCGCGCGGCCTGCGACGCCGCCATCAAGCGGATCAAGGTCGACTACGAGGTCCTGCCCGCGGTCACCGACTTCCGCCAGGCCCTGGACAACCCCACCGTGGTCCACGACGAGGACGACATCCGTGCCTACATACCCATCGGGGAGGACTTTTCCCGCAACCTGGTGGCGCACGAGGTCTCCGAGGTGGGCAACCTCGAGGGCGCCTTCGCCCGCGCGGACGTTGTGATCGAGGGGACCTACACCACCCAGGCCGCCCAGCAGGCCATGATGGAACCCTTTACCAGCTACGCCTACCCCGACGAGCGCGGGCGCCTGTGCGTGGTGGCCTCCACGCAGGTACCGTTCCATATCCGCCGGCAGGTGGCCACGGCGCTGCAGATCCCCAAGAGCCGGGTGCGCGTGGTGAAGCCGCGCATCGGCGGCGGCTTCGGCGCCAAGCAGAGCGGCATCAACGAGGTCTTCGCCGCCTTTGCCGCGCACAAGCTGGGGCGCGCCTGCAAGTGCGTCTACACGCGCGACGAGACCTTCGCTTGCGGAAACACCCGCCACCAGATGCAGATGCGCGTGCGCCTGGGCGCCAAGGCCGACGGCACCATCGTGGCCATCGACCTGCACACCCTTTCCGACGCCGGCGCCTACGGCTACCACGCGCCCACCACGGTGGGGCTCTCCGGCCACAAGACGCTGCCGATCTACAACCACGCGCTCGCGAGCCGCTTTTCCTACGACGTGGTCTACACCAACACCACGCCGGGCGGTGCTTTCCGCGGGTACGGCGCCACGCAGGGGTGCTTCGCGGTGGAGAGCGCCGTGAACGAGCTGGCGGACAAGCTGGGCATGGACCCGTGCGAGCTGCGCTTCAAGAACATGGTGCACGAGGGCGAGGTCCTGGCCCAGTACTACGGCGAGGAGCTCAAGAGCTGCCGGCTGGACGCATGCCTGGAGCGTGCCATGGAGATGATCGGCTGGGCCGACAAGCCGCTGCGTCAGGACCTGGGCGACCGCGTGCGCGGCCTGGGCGTTGCCCTCACCATGCAGGGCTCGGGCATCTCCAACGTGGATATCGGCAGCGTGGACCTCAAGCTGGAGGAAGACGGCTTCTACGTGCTGAACATCGGCTGCACGGACATGGGCCAGGGCTGCGACACGGTGCTGGCGCAGTTCGCGGCCGAGACCCTCGAGTGCGACCCGAGCCGCATCGTGGTGCGTGGCGTGGACACCGACACCTCGCCGTTCGACACGGGCGCCTATGCCTCGAGCGGCACGTACGTGACGGGCACCGCCGCCATCCGCGCCGCGGAGAAGCTGCGCGCCCAGATCTGCGCCCAGGCCGCGGAGTGGTGGGGCGTGGAGCCCGAGGCCGTGGAGTTCACGGGCGAGGGGGTGCGCTCCGTCGGCAACGCCGGCGAGGAGGTCCGCATGGGCTTGGCCGAGCTCGCCAACCGCTGCATCGGCGCCGGCCTGCAGCAGGGTTGCCTCACCGCGCACGCCAGCAACACGCAGCCGGTGAGCCCCCCGCCGTTCATGGCGGGCATCGCCGAGGTGGACGTGGACAAGGCCACCGGCGCGGTGAGCGTGGTGGACTACGCCGCCTGCGTGGACTGCGGCACCGTGGCCAACGCGGCGCTCGCGCGCGTGCAGGTCGAGGGCGGTATTGTGCAGGGCATCGGCATGGCGCTCACCGAGGACGTGCAGTACGGCGACGCGGGCCGCATGCGCACGCGGAACTTCATGCAGTACAAGGTCCCGAGCCGCCTGGACGTGCCCGACATCCGGGTTGACTTCGCCCCGAGCTTTGAACCCACGGGCCCGTACGGCGCCAAGTCGGTGGGCGAGGTCGTCATCAACACGCCCAACCCCGCCATCGCCAGCGCGGTGGCGCACGCCACGGGCAACTACGTGCGGAGCTTGCCGATCACGCCGGAGAAGGCGCTGTTCGGCGAGGAGTAGGGGAGTGCCCGCGGACCCGGTGGCTGGAGCTGCCGGGCCCGAATTCCTTGCCGGCGCGGTGCCCGGCGGCGGGGCGCGAGGTGGCGCGGGGGTCCGCTTCTGCCGGTCGTTCGTTCCGCTGCGACCTGCAGCGGCTCACCACGTCCCAAATCGTCCGTTATTCGAGGTCGTGCACGCAGACAAGGCCTTCCCGCAAAGCGCGTTTGCAAATCCGCAGGTGGATGCCGTGCCAAATCCAAGGCTATGAATCGGGCACGCAGGACCTTTTCCAAAATGGTCGAAAGCCGTGCATAACCTCGAATAACGGACGATACGGCGCGGCGTACGCGATATTTGCGTAGCGCCCGGCAGCGCTAGGCTGCGCGCGCCGGCGCGATGGGCGCGCGGTGGCCGCCGTCTGCGCTGCTCGGTAGGCGTTTTTCAACGTAGTGAAGTGCCGAAGGTCGGCGCACTGGAGGCCCCATGGTAAATCCGCAGGTAGGAGCTTCGACGTTTTCACGCGTAGTGAAGTGCGACTTCACTACGTTGATAATGTTTGGATAATCGCTTCAGAACTTTGAGAAACGCCTATGGAGGCGGGGAGCTCGCGGTGTTCGCCTGGTGCTCGGCAGCGCGGCGGGCCCGTGGCGGGGTACTGCTGTCCGGAGCGCCACACATCACGCCGTCCCCACGGCGGCGCTGCGCTGCCCGCGCGTCGCGCATTCCGCCGTCCTTGCCACCCTCGTCCGTGTCCGCACCCTGCGATATGATGGACATCGTTGAAACGAGGAGAGGGGCTGGTGCCGATGGCGGGCAAGCAGGCGGTCACGCGCGAGGCGATCTTGGACGTGGCCTACGCGCAGGCGCAGGACATGGGCATGGCCTCGCTCAACATCCGCTCGGTCGCGCGCGAGTGCGGCGTGGCGATCGGTACCATCTACAACCACTTTCCCGACAAGGCGGCGCTGGTGACGGAGGTCGTGGGCCGCTTTTGGGCCATGGCCCTGCAGCGCGCGCAGGTGTGCGCCGTCTCGTCGGGAGCTTCGAGTTCCGGGAGCCTCGTCGCCTACTGCCATTGCCTGACCCGTAACCTCTGCGACTCGCTGCGCGACTACCGCGCGGGATGGCTGCGCGAGATCTCGACGCTCGACGTCCGCACCCGCACGCGCTCGCAGGAGGCGGAGTCGGCCATGCTGGCGAGCATCTGCGAGGGGATCGAGCGCGCCATCGAGGACGACGCCGGCATCACGCCCGCCGCGCGCGAGCGTCTCGAAGCTCCTGAGCTGGCAACCTTTATTTGGCGGGGGCTATTCGAGGCCATCAAGGCGGGGGACCCGGAATGCCGCACCCTCACCGCCATGCTCGAGCTCGCGCTGTATCGATAATCGAAATTCCGCGAGCGGGGCGGGGTGCGCGCCCGGGGCGTGGTAAGCTGGACGGGTACGCGCAAACGAACCTCAAACACACAAGGCGCTTATGACTACTTTCTCCAACAACGGGGCCTCCCGGTCCCAGGGTGACGCGTTCCCGCGCGCGGCCGCGTCTGCCCGCCGCCCGCACGTGGCGGCTGACGCCGCCGTGACGGGCGACCTTTCCGAGGCGGCCCGTCGCGCCAACGCCGGTGCCCGAGCGGCCCGCGCCCCGCAGGCTTCCCAGGGCTCCCCGGCGGCACAGGCGCAACAGCGGCCGCAGCCCTCGCGCCGCCGCGCCACCCGCGCCGACAAGAAGAAGCTGGCCGCCGCGAGCGGCCGGGCTGGAAGTCCCGCCGCGGGCTCCCGTGCCGCCACCCGCCGCACTCCCCGCAAGGCCTCCGGCCTCATGCGCTACGCCAACGACAACCGCTTCGTCCAGGCGGCCAACGCTGTGCTGACCGGCCCGTACCGCGTGGCGGTCTACGCGTGCGTGGCTGTGGCGCTGGGCGCGGGCCTTTACGCGCCCGTTCGCGACCTGTACGTGGCGCGTCGCAACAACTACATCCTGAGCCAGCAGCTCAAGATCCGCCAGGACTACAACGACACCCTGGAGAAGGAGGTCAACTCCTATCTCTCCACGGACGGCATCGAGCAGGCCGCGCGCGGCATGGGCTTGGTGACCGAGGGCGAGAAGACCATCACCGTCACCGGTACGGATGAGAACGGCGACCCGGTGGACGCCTCGTCGAGCTCCTCCGATGGCTCGTCGGACGCGTCCGGCTCGCAGGATTCCTCCTCGTCCTCGGACTCCACGGATGCCAAGACGTCCTCCGATGTGGAGCGCGCCGAGGCGGCGGTTTTCCAGAACTCGCCGTGGTACTACAAGGTCCTGGACTCGCTGTTCTCTTATACCGGGTCCGAGGGCCAGGTGGTGGTCGCCGCCAGCGGGGCGGACGCCCAGTAACGATGGTTTCGAGACGGTGCGCTGCGGCGCATCGTTTCCGTTAGGGGGTATGCGCGATGGAGATGCGCGTGGCGGCGATCGACCTGGGAACGGTTTCGTCCCGGCTGAGCCTAGCGACCGTGCGCGACGGCGCGATCGCCTCCCTTGAAAAGCGCACCGTGATCACGGACCTGGGCGAGGGCGTGGACGCCACGGGCCGCCTCTCGGATGCCGCGGTGGAGCGCGTGCTCGCCGCGTGCGAGGGCTTTCGCGAGCAGATCGGCCTGTTTGGGCCGCGCGCGACCTGCACCACCCTGACGAGCGCGGCGCGCGATGCGGAGAACGGCGTCGTGCTGTTGGACGGCCTGCGCGCGTTGGGCCTCGAGCCGCAGATCATCCCCGGCGAGGTCGAGGCGCGGCTGACGTTCTACGGCGTGGCCCACGACTTCATGGGCGAGCGCATCGTCGTGGCTGACTCGGGCGGCGGTTCCACGGAGCTCGCGCTCGGCCGCTACGGCGCGCGCGGCGAGGGCGAGGGCGCCGAGCTGGCACTCGACGCGGCCCGCTCGCTCAACGTGGGCTGCCGACGCGTGACGGAGCGGTTCTTCTCCGCGTTGCCGCCCGTCGTGGGCGAGGTAGAGGAGGTCGCCGCCTGGGCGCGCGGCGTGTTCGAGCCGTGCTGGCGCGAGCTGGGCCTGCTCGGCGGCGGGCTGGTGCGCCTCGTCGCTGTGGGCGGCACGGTCACCACGCTCGTGGCCATGCTGAAGGAGATGGCCGTCTACGATTCGAGCCTGGTGCACTTGGAGCGCTTGGGGCTTACCGAGGTGGAGGGCGCCGTGGAACGTCTGGCCCGGCTTTCCGCCGACCAGGTCGCGGCGTTGCCGGGCATCCAACCCAAACGCGCGCCGGTCATCCTCGGCGGAGCCGTGATCATCCGCGAGCTCATGCGCTCCGGAGGCTTCACCGAGCTCACCGTGAGCGAGAACAGCCTGCTCGCGGGTATGGCCGCCACGATGTTCGAGGTCCTGTCCGGCGAGGCGCCGGCCATCGGCTGGGAGCCGCGCTTCTCGCGGTAGGCTCTCGGGTATGGGCATCCGCCCGGTATCCGGCGCCGCCCGGCGGCACGTCGATATCCGGCGACGCCCGGCGGCACGTCGACCGCATGGGGGCCCTTGCACCTGCCGCCCACGATCCCTCGCCCTTGTCAGCCACGACTCATTGAGACGAATCTGCACTTTCTACTCGATATACGTGCAGAAAAGTCTCAATGAATGGAGCGCACCCCGGTGTCGATTATTCATTGAGATGAAAATGCATCTATACCGGCTATAAAGTGCAGATTCGTCTCAATGAATTGCCACGGGCGTCGCGGGGGTGCCGGGCAACCATCGCTGTCCCGCCGAGTTCCTGCCACGCGCTCGTCGATCGCCTGCCGCGGCCCCGTCGATCGCCCTAATAAGGAAAACGCCTCCCGTGGAAGGCGTCGGCGACGATGGTAGGGGCGGTGGGACTCGAACCCACAATCCTTTCGGCCGAAGATTTTAAGTCTCCTGCGTATGCCAATTCCGCCACGCCCCCGTGGGGGATAGTCTAGCATGTCTCCGCTTACCGTCCCAACATGCCGCTCGCCTAGCTTTTGCCCGGCGACTTGTACACAAGTCGTATAGTCGGTGAAAAGGAGCGATGGGCGCATAATCCGTATGGGGCATGCGCCTTTTTGGAGGCGCATGCCTATGAACAGAGCGGCTAACGAGACCTTGCACGGCGGCGTGTCCAACTACATCCGATCCAAGATCTACGACAAGGAGTGGGGCCCCAACCGACGGATCCCCTCTGAGCACGAGCTCATGGACGAGTTCAGCGTCAGCCGCGGTACCGTGCGCAAAGCCCTCAAGACCCTGGTGGACGAGGGCCTGCTCGACCAGCAGCACGGCCGCGGCACCTTCGTGTGCGAGCCGCATCTGGAGCATCCCGGCGGCGACCGACCCTTCTCCTTCGCCGAGTCCCTGGCAGAGCAGGGCATCGACTTCTCCACGCGCGTGCTCGTCAAGAACCGAATACCCGCCACCAAGGATGTGGCCGACCATCTACAGATCCCGGAGGGAGATCCGGTCCTGCGCCTGCGCCGCGTGCGCAACGTGGGGAACAAGCCCGTGATGGTGCTGGACAGCTGGACGCCCCTGAACGTCTGTCCCGGCCTGGACGCCATGCCGCTGGAGGAGGTCTCGCTCTTTGATGCGGTGCAGAGCTGTAGCGGTTGCCGTGTCGCTTGCTCGACCATGACCTACTCCGCCCGCGCCGCGGGCAAGGACCTGGCGCGCGACATGGGGATCGCAGAGGGCTCGCCCGTGCTCAACCTCGAGCAGCTCATCATGCTGGAAGACGGCCGGCCCATCGAGTGGGGCGACACCATGCTGCGCGCGGGGCAGACGATCTCGGGCGTCGCGCACCAGGCGAGCCGCCGCGCAGTGCCGCCCGCGGACCGAACGGTACCGTCCGCCGGATAGCCGGGGTCCATCCGCGTCTCAAACTTGTCTGGTTTAGAATGTACAAGTAGCGCGAGCGCCGCGTATCCAGCGGTGCCGCATCGACGAGGAGGAGATCTCGCAATGGAGAAAACCAAGCTACGCAGCCCGTTTTTCGTGGTGAACCCCAAGTCATACCTGTACGGCGAGGAGCTCCTTGCCCTGGCCCGCCACACGGACGAGCTCGCGGGGAAGTACGACTTCGACGTCCTGTTCACCGCCCAGCTCATCGACCTCCCGCGCGTGATCGACGCCTGCCCGCACCTCATCCCCTGCGCCCAGAACATGGAGAGCCTGAAGCCCGGTCGCGGCATGGGCCATATCCTGCCCGAGGCGCTCGCCGCCGCCGGCGTCAAGGCCACCTTCCTGAACCATGCCGAGAACCCCGCCACCGCCCACGAGCTGGCCGCCGCCATCGCGCGCGCCAACGAGCTCGGCATCCTCACCGTGGTGTGCGCCGACTCCGTGGAGGAGGGCGAGGTCCTGGCCGCGCTCAAGCCCGACGTCATGGTCTGCGAGCTCACGAGCCTGATCGGCACCGGCCAGGTGGCCGGCGAGGACTACATGCGCGCCTCAACCGAGGCCGTCAAGCGCGTGTCGCCCGAGACCAAGGTCCTGCAGGCCGCGGGCATCTCCACCGGCCAGAACGTCTACGACGCCATCAAGTACGGCGCCGACGGCACGGGCGGCACCTCGGGTATCGTTGCCGCCGAGGATCCCTTCGCCACGCTCGACGAGATGTTCGAGGCGCTTGACCGCGCCCGTACCGACTATTACCAGGAGGCCTAGCGCATGACCGTCTACAAGGACACCATCTCCACCCAGACGCTCGCCGGCAAGCCCACGTACGTGGACATCACGGAGGGCGTGGCGGGCGTCGTCGCCGCGAGCGGGATCCAGGAGGGGACCGTCACCGTCATCTCCTGCCACACCACCTGCGCCGTGTTCTCCGAGGAGTACGACCATGATCGCACCCCCGCGGGCGACACCTTCCTGCAAGCCGACCTGAACGACGGCCTGGACAAGATCTTTCCCGAGCAGCACGACTGGAGCACCTATCGCTACCCGGGCCTGCAGCACTTCGAGGAGGTCGAGTCCTGGCCCAACCCCGAGAGCTGGCTGCCCAACATGGACCGCACCATGCTCTGGAACGGCGACGCGCACCTGCGCTCCACGCTCATCGGCGGCACCCAGGTGTTAGAGGTGGCCGAGGGCAAGCTCCAGATGAACGGACTCGCCAGCATTTACCTGGTGGATTACGACCGGACCCGCGAACGCACCCGAAAGGTCCGCGTCATCGTGATGGGGGAGTAGCCCCTGTCAAGGGCTATTCGCCCAGGGGGCTTACGGATGGTCCAAGCGGTCTTTATCGACGCCCGTGCGCGCTGGGCGACGCGTAAGGGTTAGAATGTCGGAGTCTGTACATTTCCGAAAGGAGAGAGATGACCATGAAGAAGATCGTTCTGGCTTGCGGCTCCGGCGTCGCCACCTCCACGGCCGTGGCCAAGAAGGTCAGCGAGCTGCTCGACGCAAACGGCTACAACGGCCAGTACCACATCGTGCAGTGCGCCATCGCCGAGGCCGGCAGCCAGTGCGCCGACGCCGACCTGCTCGTGGCCACCACCGTGGCTCCCGCGGGCATTACCTGCGCCTACGTGAGCGGCGTGCCGTTCCTGACCGGCATGGGCAAGGTCGACGCCGAGAAGCAGATCTTGGACGTGATGTCCAAGTAGCTTCGGCTTTCGGGCGGGCCGCTTGGGCGCGCCCAACGCACAATCCATCGCGCCAAGACACCGGCTCGTCCGGTGGCGGTGGGTTTTGCGCAATATTCAGCATTTTGGGAAGGGAATTAGCATGGATGCCATTCTAGCATTCTTCACCTTCATCCAGGGCCTGGGCGTTTCCGTCATGATGCCCATCATCCTCACCATCATCGGCTGCGCGCTCGGCGCGGGCTTCGGCAAGAGCCTCAAGGCCGGCCTGACGGTGGGCGTGGGCTTCATCGGCCTGAACCTCGTCATCAACAACCTGCTCGGCACCAACCTGGCACCCGCCGTGGAGACCATGGTCGACAAGTTCGGCCTGGCCCTCTCCATCATCGACGTGGGCTGGCCGGCGTCCTCCGCCATCGCCATGGGCTCCACCATCGGACTGTTCATCATCCCGCTGGGTCTCGTGGTGAACATCGTTATGCTGCTCACCAACACCACCCAGACCGTGGACGTGGACATCTGGAACTACTGGCACTTCGCCTTCACCGGCTCCATCGTGGCGTTCATCACGGACAACCTGATGCTCGGCTTCGCTGCCGCCGTGATCAACATGGTCGTGGTGCTGATCTTGGGCGACATCACCGCCCCGCAGGTGGAGAAGTCCCTCGGCATGCCCGGCGTGTCCCTGCCCCATGGCTTCACCGCCGCCTTCGCGCCCATCGCCATGGCCGTGAACTGGGTCATCGAGAAGATCCCCGGCCTGCGCGACGTGAACCTCGACGTGGAGAGCATGCAGAAGAAGTTCGGTGTGTTCGGCGAGCCGCTGTTCGTGGGCACCATCATCGGCATCGTGATCGGCGCCGTGGCGTACTTCGACGCCGCCGACGTGGCCGGCTCCATCACCAAGATCCTGGTGCTGGGCGTGTCCCTGGGCGCCGTGCTGGTACTCATCCCCCGTATGGCCGCGCTGCTGATGGAGGGCCTGCTGCCCATCTCCGACGCCGCCTCCGAGTTCATCCAGAAGCGCCTGCCCAACCGCGGCAAGATCTACATCGGCCTTGACTCCGCCGTGGGCGTGGGGCACCCCGTGACCCTGTCGCTCGCCCTGATCTTGATCCCGGTCATGCTGATCCTGGCCGTGGCCCTGCAGCCGCTGGGCAACCAGGTCATCCCGTTCGGCGACCTGTCCACCGCCACCTACATGCTCGTGCTGATCACCCCGATCGTGAACCAGAACGGCTTCCGCGGCCTCATCACCGGCATCATCGTGCTGGCGCTCGGCTTGCTGATCTCCACCTACATGGCCCCGTTCCAGACCGAGGTGGCCCTGCAGTCCGGTTTCGACATCGCCGCGGCCGCCGGTTCCGCCTCCGCGCAGATCTCCTCGCTCTGCGACGGCGCCAACCCGCTGACGTTCATCTTCGTGTTCCTCTCCAACATCAACGGCTGGCTGTGCATCGGCGCTACCGGCATCGGCGCGCTGGCACTGGCCATCTGGAACCGCATGCGCATCGTCAAGGAGGCCAAGGAGCTGCACGAGGCCGCGTAGGGCCGCCGCTGGTTCCGACGGCTCCCGTTGAGCTTACGAGACGCGATCGCGCCCGCACCCGCCACAGCGCGGCTGCGGGCGCTTCTTGTTAGGATGGATGTCGCCATGAGGTGCGACGGGTGCGCCTGCACGCCACCGGGACACGATACGAGGTAAGGGGGCCGGCATGGCCAAGGACAAGGGGAAGCGCTCGCGTGCCGCGGCCGCGGCGGCGCGGCGCGAGGAGGCGGCTCCGGCGGCG
>Cebus_capucinus_imitator_PRJNA485217_SSR098__coassemble_1890_pt1 | contig 18869 bp, 15 predicted proteins | sample Cebus_capucinus_imitator_PRJNA485217_SSR098__metabat2_high_PE_001 | metagenome-assembled genome bin Cebus_capucinus_imitator_PRJNA485217_SSR098
AGTTTCATCTCAATGAACCGGACACGCCCGCAGGGGCAACAAAAAAAGCGAGCCTAAAGGCTCGCTGCTCAGACGTAAATGGCGGAGGAGGAGGGATTCGAACCCTCGTACGGGGAACACCCGTAAACGGTTTTCGAGACCGCCGCATTCAACCACTCTGCCACCCCTCCGCATGGGGTGAAAATCGAGGCGCATCGACTAGGTCGAATGCGCCTCGGTGAAGTGCTGGCGGAGAGTCGGGGATTTGAACCCCGGAGACGCTTTTGACGCCTACACGATTTCCAATCGTGCTCCTTCGGCCGCTCGGACAACTCTCCGTTAAGTGCAGGGGTAATTGTACCGGAACTCGCCGCGCATGCAAGCGTCAATTTCGTCCCCGTCACAAAACATGCCCGAGCATGTATCATGGGCTGACCGCACATCCGAGCACCTTCGAGGAACGCATGCTCTCACCTGCCTTTATTCCAGCGGCTCTCGCCCTGACGAGCCATATCGAGACCACCGGCGCGCCTGTGGCCGTGCCGATCCAGCTCGAGATGCTCGCCGTGATCGCCGCGAGCATCGGCGGCGCGCTCACCGCGCGGGACCGCGAGCTCGACCTCATCGGCTCCGCAGGGCTGGCCGTGGCATGCTCGCTCGGTGGCGGCCTTTTGCGCGACATCATCTTGCAGGTGGGCGACGTCTACATCCTGCGGCAGCCGCTCGCCCTGCCCATCTCCATCGCCACCGCAGCGGTGGTCTTCACCGCGCCGCACGTCATCGCCAAGCGCGACCGTCTCATCGCCTTCCTGGACATCTTCGCCGTGGGGCTCTTCGCCGCCACGGGGGCCGACAAGGCCATGGTCTACGGGTTCGAACCGCTCGTCTGCGTGATCATGGGTTTCTTCACCGCGGTGGGCGGCGGCATGCTGCGCGACATCTGCCTGGGCCAGACCCCGGCGATCTTCCAGAAAAGCACCTTTTACGGCGTGGCCTCCATCGGCGGCGCGCTGGTGTACATAGCGCTGGCCGAGCTCACCGGCGCCTCACATATCGCTGCGCTCACGGCATGCGTGGCGGCGACGATCCTGCTGCGTTGGCTCTCGGTGCGCTACAACATCATGAGCCCCACGCAGGTGGACCTGCACGGCGTGGCGCGGGCCGGCAAGCGCATCGCACGGCGTAGGGCGGGCGGCCGCGCTGGCAACCATGGCAAGCGCGGCCGTCGGCGGCGCCGCAAGCGCTAGAGGGCAACGTCCAAGCACCAGCCCTTCGCCGGCAAGTAGCACCTCCCCAACCTCACCCTCACCCACGCAAAAAAAGACGGCCCCGCTCACCAGAGCAGGGCCGTCTTTCGCGAGCTATTTGGCCGCGTTCATGGCCTTCACGGCCGCCTTCTTGCGGTCGGTGGCGTTCAGCAGGCGCTTGCGCATGCGGATGTTCTTGGGCGTGATCTCGACAAGCTCGTCGTCGGCGATGTACTCCAGCGCTTCCTCCAGGGAGAAGGTGCGGGGCGGGGTGAGCTGCACGGAGATGTCCGAGGTCGAGGAGCGCTGGTTGCCCAGGTTCTTGGTGCGCGCGATGTTGACCACCATGTCACCGGGCTGGTTGCGCTCGCCCACGAGCATGCCCTCATAGCACTCGGTGCCCGGCTCCACGAAGAGTTGGCCGCGCTCCTGCAGGGTGCCGAGCGCGTAGGCCACGGCCTTCTCGGTAGTCATGGAGATCATGGCGCCGTTGTTGCGCGCACCGATCTCGCCCGCGTAGGGGCCGTACTCCAAGAAGGTGTGGTACAGCACGCCCTCGCCATGGGTGACGTTCAGCACGCGGTTCTTGAGGCCCATGATGCCGCGCGTGGGGATCTTGAACTCCAGGTGGGTGACGGTGGTGCCCGTCTCCATCTTGGTCATGGTGCCGCCGGCGTTGCCGAAGATCTCGATGACCTTGCCCGCGTACTCGTCGGGGCACTCCACCACGGCCTGCTCCACCGGCTCCATGCGGTGACCGGACTCGTCGGTCTTGAACAGCACGCGCGGGCGGCCGACCTGGAACTCGAAGCCCTCGCGGCGCATGGTCTCCATGAGCACGGAGAGGTGCAGGATGCCGCGGCCGGAGACCTCCATGCCGCTCTTGTCCTCGAGCTCCTCGATCTTCATGGTGACGTTGTTCTCCTGCTCGGCGAACAGGCGCTCCTTGAGCTGGCGCGCACCCACGATGTCGCCGTCGCGGCCCACGAGCGGGGAGGTCGAGGCCTCGAACACGACGGAGAGCGTGGGCGGGTCGATCTCGATGGGATCGAGCGCCACGGGGTTCTCGGGGTCGGTATAGACGTCGCCGATGTCGGTGGAGTCGACGCCCACCACGGCGGCGATGTCGCCGGCGCCCACCTCGGTGCACTCGGTGCGGCCCAGGTAGTCGAAGGTGAACAGCTGCTTGACGGTCACGGTTGACTCGGAACCGTCGTTCTTCACCACCAAGATCTTGTCGCCCTGGTGGATGGTGCCGGAGAACACGCGGCCGATGCCGATGCGGCCCACGAAGTTGGAGTGGTCGATGGTCACGCACTGCATGGCGAGCGGGCCCTCGACGTCGACCTCGGGGGCGGGCAGGTCGGCGAGGATCATGTCGAGCAGCGGGTACATGTCCATGTTGCCGTCCTCGGGGTCGAGGCGGGCGAACCCGTTGACGGCGCTAGCGTACACCACGTGCTCCATGGCGAACTCGAGCTGCTCGTCGGTGGCGCCCAGGTCGGCCATGAGGTCCAGGCAGTCGTTGTAGGCCTTCTCGGGGTCGGCGCCCGGGCGGTCGATCTTGTTGATGACGATCATGATCTTGAGGCCCGTGTCGATGGCGTGGCGCAGCACGAAGCGGGTCTGCGGCATGGGACCCTCGAAGGCGTCGACCAGCAGCAGGGCGCCGTCGGCCATGCGGAGCACGCGCTCCACCTCGCCGCCGAAGTCGGCGTGGCCCGGGGTGTCAATGACGTTGATCTTGACGCCCTTGTACTCGATGGAGATGTTCTTGGCCAGGATGGTGATGCCGCGCTCGCGCTCCTGGTCGTTGGAGTCGAGCACGCGGTCCTCGACCTGCTGGTTGGCGCGGAACGCGTCGGTGGCGCGCAGCAGCTTGTCGACGAGGGTGGTCTTGCCGTGGTCGACGTGGGCGATGATCGCGATATCGCGAAGGTTCTCTACACGCATGGGTCTCCCTGATTTCGCTTTGCAGACAAGGTGATTCAAACGTGCATATGATAGCGATTTTTCGGTGAACGGGCACGTGGGGCCGGATGAACGGCATGTGAGCACACAGCACCGACATGGTGGTGGCGCCGTGTGGGCCGGGGCTATGGTGCGGCGGACGGGGCCTTACGCGATGAGCGCGGGTTCCTCGCCGGCCGGCTCGGGGTCGCACCACTCCAGGTCGTCGCCCTCGCCGATGCCGCGCACAAGGACGTAGGCGGAGTACGCGGTATCCATGCCGTTCTCATGGAAGGTTACGAGGATGGCGTCCTCGTAGGCGCCCTCGATCTCGACGCAGCCCACGTAGGCGATGGCGGCGCGCTCGAGCGGGCCGATGCCGTCGGCGGGGATGCCCTTGAGGTGGCTCGTCACATAGGCGCGGGCGGCCTCCAGGCATGCCTCCTCGCCGTCGTCGGTGAACACGGCCTCATAGCGAGCGGAGGCGGCGTCCTCAACGCACGCGACCACACCGGGGTCCTCACCCTCGGCCAGGCAATCGAGAAAGGCGCCCAGCAGGCCGCCCACCATGGCGTCGAGCTCGACGGAAACCGTTTCCTGGTTGTTATCGGCCATCGCGGTGCCTCCTTGCGCGTGCGTTTTCCCGCCCTCTATCATACGGGACCGAGCCGGTAGGGTGGACCTGCTTGCCCGAAATCCCCGCGATGGAGCCCGGAGCGGGGCGTTCTCGCGAAACTAGAAATCGTCTGGGGAGAGGGTCTTCACGAACTCGTCGAACTGCTCGATCTCCTCGGAGGGGTCGGCCTCGACGGGGGTGACGGCGTCGCCGGCGCGGTTCATCACGTCGTCCTCCACGTAGACCGGCGCGTTGGCGCGCACCGCGAGGGCCAGGGCATCGCTGGGGCGCGCGTCGACGCGAATCTCCTCGGCGCCCTCGCCGGCGGGAAGCAGCACCACGCTCGCGAAGAACACGGGCGCGTCGACGCGGTCGATCTCCACACGCTCGACCTTGGCGCCCAGGCCCTCCACCAGGGAGAGCATGAGGTCGTGCGCTACGGGGCGTTTGACCTGGGTACGGTCGATGCCGTAGCTGATGCCGGCCGCCTCGAAGGAGCCGATTTGGATGGAGAGCGCACGGCGGGGCGCGTCCGCCATGGCCTCGCGGGCCCTCTCGCGCAACACGACCACCGACGGCACCGGGATGGGGCCGCCCGTCATGATGATGCCCTCGATATCGACCCTGACCATACGCACCTCCCAGCTCACGAAGCGTTCTCACTCGTTCGCCTAGCAATACTACCCGGTTTCGACGGCACGGGAAAAATTTTCCAAAAAAGTCGTTGACGGGAGGGGTAGGCTGGCCTAATATTCTTTCTCGCGGATGGACCTGTAGCTCAGTTGGTTAGAGCGTCCGGCTGATAACCGGGAGGTCACAAGTTCGAATCTTGTCAGGTCCACCATTTCTTTCGCAATAAACACCCCAGCGAGAGCCGAGTCGCCGCTGGGGTGTTTATTACATTAACTGGGGGTTTAGCTCAGCTGGGAGAGCGCGGGCTTTGCAAGCCTGAGGTCAGGGGTTCGATCCCCCTAACCTCCACCATTCGAATCGGAAGTCCGGGCGCGGCGCCCGGACTTTTTCATTACCTGCCCCGAGGCCACTTCCGCCGGGCCCTGCTGAATACCGAGCACCAGTTGTTTTTACAACGCGAAAGCAAACCTCCCGAGATATGTACCAAATTCTACGAACTTGCCGAGTAGCTAGCGAGATGGCATAACGCCTACCTGCGGAAACGTTGCGCAAAAGCACGGTTCTACTTTGACTATCCTTGTTTTTTGGTACATATCTCGGGAGGTTTGCGTACCGACCCCCTGTTTCCATTGCTCGGAAGCGAAAGCAAGCATGAAACCGCCCGTCGAGCGCCGTGGAAAAGGGCTGCGGACGAGTTCGATCCCGTCCGCAGCCCCGCATTCGACCTTATGTGATTGGCGCTACTCGTCCATCAGGTCCTCGAGGACCTCGTCCCCGCTTCCGATGTCGACGCGCTCCTCCTCGGGCGTGCCGTCGCCGCCCGCGGCGGAGAAGTCCAGCCCGATCTGGCCCTCGGCCACGGCCGGGGCCTTGCTCTTCTTCTTGGCGCTGGTCATGCGCGCCACGGCGCACACACGGTCGCCATCGGCCACGGACATCATCTTGACGCCCTGCGTAGAGCGACCCGTCTGGGAGATCTCGTCGGTCTTCACGCGGATGACCGTGGCGCCCTCGGTGATGATGAACAGCTCGTGCTGCGGGCCCACCACCTTCATGGCCGCCAGGTTGCCCTTGCGCTCCGTCATCTGGATGGTGTACACGCCCTGGCCGCCACGGCCCTGGGTCGGGTAGTCCTCGATGGGCGTGCGCTTGCCGTAGCCGCGCTCGGTGACCACGAACAGGTCGCCGCGGCCGTTGGTGATCTCCATGCCAAGCACGGAGGCGTCGCCCTTGAGCGTGATACCGCGCACGCCGGTGGTGTCGCGGCCCGTGGCGCGCACGTCGCCCTCGCCGAACATGATGGCCTTGCCGGCCGTGGTGGCGAGAATCACCTTGTCCTCGGGCTTCACGCGGCGCACGTTGAGCAGGCGGTCGCCGGCCTGGAGCTTGATGGCGATCAGGCCGCCGCGCAGCACACGGGCGTACGCGCTCATCACGGTCTTCTTCACCATGCCGCCGGCGGTGGCGAACATCAGGTACTCGTCCTCGGGGAACTCGCGGCAGCTGATGACGCTCGCGATCTTCTCGCCTTCCTCGAAGGGCAGCAGGTTCACGATCGCCGTGCCGCGCGCCTGGCGGCTGCCGATCGGCAGCTCGTGCACCTTCAGGCGGTACACCTTGCCGCGGTTGGAGAAGAACAGCACGTACTCATGGGTGCTGGCGATGAACATCTCGTCGATGACGTCGTCCTCCTTGAGGTTGGCGCCCGACACGCCTTTGCCGCCGCGCTTCTGGCTGCGATAGCTCGCCACCGGGATGCGCTTGACGTAGCCGGTGTGCGTGATCGTAACGACCATGTCCTCGTCGGCGATGAGGTCCTCGACGTCCAGGTCCTTCTCCATGCGCGTGATCTCGGTGCGACGCTTGTCGCCGAACTTCTTGGCGATCTCGCGCATCTCGTCCTTGATGACACCCAGGATCTTGTCCTCGTGCGCCAGCAGGTCCTCGTAGTAGGCGATGGCGCGGCGCAGGCCGGCGAGCTCGTCCTCGATCTTATCGCGCTCCAGGCCGGTCAGGCGGCGGAGCTTCATCTCGAGGATGGCCGTGGTCTGCTCGGGCGTGAACCCGAAGCGCTCGATCAGACGGGCGGACGCCTCGGCGTCGGTCTGCGAGGAACGGATGATGGAGATGACCTCGTCGATATGGTCGAGGGCCATGAGGTAGCCCTCGAGGATGTGTGCGCGGGCCTGGGCCTTCTTGAGGTCGAAGCGCGTGCGGCGGGTCACCACGTCGACCTGGTGGTCCACATAGTGCGAGAGCACCTCGCGCAGGGAGAGGCACTTGGGCACGCCGCCCACGAGCGCGAGGGTGTTCACGCCGAAGGTGGTCTGCAGCGAGGTGAACTTGTACAGGTTGTTGAGCACGACCTGCGGGATGACGCCCTTCTTGAGCTCGATGACCAGGCGGATACCCTTCTGGTTGGACTCGTCGCGCATGTCGGAGATACCCTCGACGCGCTTCTCGTTCACGAGCGCGGCGATCTTCTCCTGCAGGGTGCCTTTGTTGACTTGGTAGGGGATCTCGGTGAAGACCAGGCGGTTCCGGCCGGTGCGGGTGGACTCCACGTGCGCCTTGGCGCGCACGGTGATGGAGCCGCGGCCGGTCTCGTAGGCCTGGCGGATGCCGTCGGTGCCCATGATGAGGGCGCCGGTGGGGAAGTCGGGGCCCGGCAGGAACTGCATGAGCTCGTCGACCGTGGCGTCGGGGTTGTCGATGAAGTGGCAGGTGGCCTCGACCGTCTCGACCAGGTTGTGCGGCGGGATGTTGGTGGCCATGCCCACGGCGATGCCGTTGCAGCCGTTCACGAGCAGGTTGGGGAAGCGCGCGGGCAGCACCTGCGGCTCGGCCAGGGACTCGTCGTAGTTGGGCTGCCAGTCGACGGTGTCCTTCTGCAGGTCGCGCAGGAGCTCCATGGCGGGCTTGGCCAAGCGGCTCTCGGTGTAGCGCATGGCCGCGGCGGAGTCGCCGTCGATGTTGCCGAAGTTGCCATGGCCGTCGATGAGCGGGGTGCGCATGGAGAACCACTGGGCCAGGCGGACCATGGTCTCGTACACCGCGGAGTCGCCGTGGGGATGGTACTTGCCGATGACCTCGCCGACCGTCCAGGCGCTCTTCTTGTGCGGGCGGTTGGGGAAGATGCCGCTCTCGTTCATGGCGTACAGGATGCGGCGGTGCACCGGCTTCAAGCCGTCGCGCACGTCGGGCAGGGCGCGCGCGGTGATGACCGACATAGAGTACTCGATGAAGGACTGCTTCATCTCCTGGCCGAACTCGGAGACCTGCAGCTTGCCGCCGTGCTCATCCTCGCCGGCGGAGTCGCCGCGGTCCACGTCGCCGAAGCTCTCCTCGAGCTCCTCGTCGTCGACCTCGTCCTCCTCGTCCCCGGAATCGGACTCGACGTAGACGTCGGCGCCCTCCTCCTCGTTGGCGCGCTCCATCAGGCGGCGCAGGTCCTCGGGCAGGCCGGCGCCCTCGTCGGCGCGGTCGTCGTTGTTCATATCGTCAGCCACGTCTCTCCTTTCGTGGTCGTGCGTTCGGACACATGTGACAACCTCCCGGGGAGAATGTCACCTCGGTCATGCCCCGGTTTCCCAGGTGCGGCAGGTCGGTCTGAAGGTGAGGCGCGCGCCTAGCGTGCGGCGCCCCGAAACCTGAAGGCCGAGATGCCGTGCCTGGGGAACCGGGGGGGGTTAGGCGTCCAGGAAGCGCGCGTCGTGCGCGTGCTTCTCGATGTACTCGCGGCGGTAGCCCACCTCGTTGCCCATGAGCTCGCGCACGGCGCGCTCGGCCACCACGGCGTCCTCGATGGTCACGCGTTGCAGGATGCGCGTCTTGGGGTCCATGGTGGTGCTGGCAAGCTGCTTGGGGTCCATCTCCCCCAGGCCCTTGTAGCGCTGGACGGTGTAGCCCTTCCGCTTCTTGGTGACCTTGCCGGCGGCGGCCTCGTCCGCGTCGTCGTCGGGGTTCAGGCCCAGGCCGCGGATGGCGTCGCGCAAGATCTCATCCTCGGCCTGGCGGCCGTTGGGGTACACGTAGTGGATCTTGTTGCGCACCTTGATGCCGAAGATCGGCGGGCACGCCACGTACACGTAGCCGGCGTCGATCAGCGGGCGCATGTACTTGTAGAAGAACGTCAGCAGCAGGATGCGGATATGCGCGCCGTCCACGTCGGCGTCGGTCATGATGATGATCTTGTGGTAGCGCGCCTTGGTGATGTCGAAGTCGCCGCCGTCGCCCATGCCGGTGGTGACGCCGGTGCCGATGGCCGTGATCAGCGACTGGATGGTGTCGCTGGAGAAGGCGCGATGGTCGCCCACGCGCTCCACGTTCAAGATCTTGCCGCGCAGGGGCAGGATGGCCTGGATGTCGCGACGGCGACCGTCCTTGGCCGAGCCGCCTGCGGAGTCGCCCTCCACGATGAACAGCTCGGTCATCTCGGCGTCGCGCACGGAGCAGTCCGCGAGCTTGCCGGGAAGCGAGGCCGTCTCGAGCAGGCTCTTGCGGCGCGTGGCCTCGCGGGCCTTGCGGGCGGCGTTGCGCGCCTTGCTGGCCTGCTGGGCCTTCTTGACGATCTCGCGCGCCTGCTTGGGGTGCTCCTCGAGGTACTCGGTCAGGCCCTCGGTCACGACCTTGAGCACCAGGCCGCGCATGAAGGAGCTGCCGAGCTTGGCCTTGGTCTGGCCCTCGAACTGCGGGTCGGCGAGCTTGACGGAGATGACGGCGGCCAGCCCCTCGCGCACGTCGTTACCCTCGAGCTTGGAGTCCTTCTCCTTCAGGATGTTATGGCCTCGCGCGTACTCGTTGATGACCTTGGTGAGCGCTGTGCGGAAGCCCTCGAGGTGCATGCCGCCCTCGGGGGTGTAGATGTCGTTGGCGAAGCTCATGACGGTCTCGGAGTAGGAGGTGTTCCACTGCATGGCCACCTCGACCTCGCCCATGCGGTCGGTCGGCGTGCCCTCGGGGGTGGCGCCGGTGAGGTAGATGGGCCGCTTGAGGCCGTCGGGCACGGTCTTGCCCTCGTTCAGGAACTTGACGAAGTCGACGATACCGCCGGCGTAGCAGAACTCCTCGATGCGCGGGGCGAGCTCGCGCTCGTCGGTCAGCACGATCTTGAGGTTCTTGTTGAGGAACGCCGTCTCCTGCAGGCGGTCGCGCAGGGTGTCGAAGTTGTAGACGGTGGTCTCGAAGATCTCCTCGTCGGGCCAGAAGGTCACCGTGGTGCCGGTGGTCTTGGCCTCGCCCACGACCTTGATCTTCTGGGTGGTGCGGCCGCGGCTGAACTGCATCTCATGGATCTTGCCGTCGCGCTTGACCTGCACCACGACCTTCTTGGACAGGGCGTTCACCACGGAGACGCCCACGCCGTGCAGGCCGCCGGAGACCTTGTAGGCGGAGTTGTCGAACTTGCCGCCCGCGTGCAGGATCGTCATGACCACCTCGAGGGTGGGGATCTTCTTGACGGGATGCTTGTCGACGGGGATGCCGCGGCCGTTGTCCTCGACGCTGATCGAGTTGTCGGGGTGGACGGTGACGCGGATCTTGGTGCAGAACCCGGCCATGGCCTCGTCCACGGCGTTGTCGACGATCTCCCACACGAGGTGGTGCAGGCCGCTCGCGCTCGTGGAGCCGATGTACATGCCGGGGCGCTTGCGCACGGCGTCGAGACCCTCGAGGATCTTGATTTCGTTACCGTCGTACTCGTTCTTCTTCGCCACGCGATCATCCTCTCTGAGCAATCGGAAGTGAAAAGACGTAACTTTTCGATTGTACTCTATGGGATTTTCGCTTACTCCGCGGACTCTCAAATAGCGCTACAAGCCCACGAAGCGGCGTTTAACGGGCCTCCGAGTCGTCTTGGCCCATTTTCCACTCAAGGCTTGCGCGCATGGCCCCCATGAGCGCCTGGCGCAGCGCCGCGTCCTCGATGGGCGCCACCTCGCGGGCCAGCTCGGCCTCCTGCTCGGGGGCGAGCGGCGCACGGGGCGGGGCGGACTTGGGCTCGCGGCGGGCGGGGCGGGCGCCCGTGCCGCCCGCGGCAGCGGCGGCGCGCTGCAGGTTGCTTTGGTAGCCCTCACGCGAGGTGCGGAAGGTCACGGCAGACACGTCTGCCCCGGCGGCGGCCATGCGGGCGCGCACGATCTCGCGCAGCATGGTGAGCTCCTGGGTCCAGGCCGGCGTGTCCACGTAGGCCACGAGCTCGTTTTGCTCGGGCACGTAGTGCAGGCCGGTCACGTGCCCACCCTCGCGGGTGTTGCGGACCACGGCGTTGAAGGCGGAGAAGACCGCGCCCCGCCGCTCGGCCGCGCGCAGCTGCTCACGGCGCTCCGGGGAGGCGTCGTCGAACAGCCGGGCGCGCTCGCCCGATATGAAGCCGGAGATGCCCTGCGTGCCCATCACGCGGCCCTCGTCGCGCCTACGCCTCGTCACCGATCCTCACCACCTTCGCGCGGTCGAGCGCCGCGGCGTCGAAATACCCCAGGTTGGTGGTGGTCACCACCGTCTGGATGCCGCCCTCCACGAAGCCCATCATGGCCGCGCGGCGACCCTCGTCCAGCTCGCTCATCACGTCGTCGAGCAAAAGGATCGGGGGGCGGCCCAGTATGTCGCGAGTGACCTCGACCTCGGCGATTTTCCACGCCAGCACGAGCGTGCGCTGCTGACCCTGGCTACCGAAGGCACGGGCGGGGCGGCCGTCGATGCTGAAGAGCACCTCGTCGCGGTGCGGGCCCACGAGCGTCATGCGGCGGCGGGCCTCCTCGGAGCGGCGGGCGTCGAGGGCATCGCGGAAGCGCCCCTCGAGCATGGCTACGGAAGGCACCTCGCGCGCCGCGGCGGACGCGGAGACGCGAGGGTCCGCGGCGTCGCCCTCACCGGGCCCGTCCCAGCTGCAGACGTATGCCACGTCGGCCTGCTCGGCCGGGGCGATGGCGGCGTGCACGCGGCGGAAATGAGCCCGCACGCGCTCCAGCAGCGCCATACGGTGGCGGGCGAGCGCCGCGCCCGCGCCCACCAGCGACTCGTCCCAGGCCTCCATGAGGCCCGGGTCGCACGGCCCCTCGCGCAGCAGGTTGTTGCGCTGCTCCACCACGCGCGCGTAGGTGGCGGCCAGGTGCGCGTAGCGCTCGTTCAGCTGGCAGCCGAAGTCGTCCAGCGCCGCGCGGCGCACGGCGGCCGAGCGCTTGACCATGTCGAGGTCGTCGGGGCAGAACAGCACGCTCGGCAGCGCACCGCGCACGCCGGCGGCCGTCACGCGCTTACCGTTTCGCGTGAAACATCGCTTGGACTCGGTGAGCTCGCAGGCGTGGTCCAGCCGGCGGCCGTCGCCCTCCAAGGTGAGCGCGATCCGCCCCGCGGAGGCGTCGGCGGCCAGGAGCTCGCGCGGGCAGGGCCGCCGAAAGCTCGCGCCCGCGGTGAGCAGCTGCACGGCCTCTATGAGGTTGGTCTTGCCCTGCGCGTTGCGGCCCACCAGCACGCTCACCCCCGGGTCGAGGGCGAGCTCGAACTCGTCGAAGTTGCGGTAGCCGCGCACGGAGAGCTCGCGCGCGATGATCGCCACGTGGCCTCGACCTCCCGCCCGCTAGATGCGCACCGGCATCACAAGGTACAGGTAGTTGATCTTGTCGTAGCTCTTGAACACGCCCGCTTGTTGGTAGCTCTGGAGCTCCAGGGTGATCTCCTTCTCGCGGCCGAGCACGTTCAAGCAGCCGAAGATGTAGTGGTAGTTGAAGGCGATGACGCCGGACGGTCCCTCCACCTCCACGTCTATGGACTCGTTGGCCGCGTCCTGGTCGCTCGAGACGGCGGACAGGCGCAGCTGGCCCAGGTCGGCGTCGATCTCGAACTTCACGGCGGAGTTGTTCTGCGCCACCACGGCCACGCGCTTGAGCGCCGCGTTGAAGGCCGCCACGTCGATCTTGACGGTGGTGGTGCAGCTCTGCGGCAGCAGCGCCTTGTAGTTGGGGTACATACCCTCGATGCGGCGAGCGACGTAGGTGGTGTTGCCCGCCACGAAGACCACCTGGGTATCGGTGGAGCCGATCATGATGGTGCCCTGGCCGCCCGTGATGCTGATGGCATCGTTGAAGGCGTCGGCCGGCACGTTCAGCTCGAACTGCCCCTCGAGCGTGGAGGTCTCCACCTGGGTGTCGCACACGGCCAGGCGGTAGGAGTCGGTGGCCACCAGGCGCACCGTGTTGTTCTCGACCCTCATGTACACGCCGTTCAGCACGGGGCGGTTCTTGTCGGTGGAGGTCACGCGCCACACGCGCGCCACCATCTCGCCCAGCACGTCGGCCGGCAGCTCAACGGAGCTCTCCAGCGCGAAGGTGGGGAACTCGGGGAAGTCGCCCACGTCCATGGTGTTCAGGCGGAAGGAGCTCTTCTCGCAGGCGATCTTGACCTGGCGCTCCTCGGTCTCGAAGTCCACGGGCGCGTCGGGCAGGGTCTTGCAGATGTTGGAGAGCATCTTGCAGGGGACCACCATCGCGCCCTCCTCGTCCACGCGCGCGGCGATGCGGTGGCGGATGGAGATGGTGTAGTTGGACGTCTGGAACTCGATCACGCCGTCGGCCGCGCGCACGAGCACGCCCGAGAGGATCGGGAGCGTCGAGGTGCCGGCGACGCCCTTCATGACGGTAGCGAGCGCCTCCGAGAGGGAGGCCTGGCTGACGGTGAACTTCATCTCTTATTCCTCTCTATATAGATATAAATATCTAATAACAATAATAAGGCCGTGGACGGTGTGGACAGACCGCGTAGCCGCTGCTCATGTGGTTCGTTTTTATCCCGCGCGGCCTGTGGGCAACGGGGCCCGTTGTCAACAGGGGCACCCCGCGGCGCCGACTGTCCACGGGATGGGCCCGCCTGCCCACGCCTTCTGCCGGGGTTTTCCACACCTTTTCCCTCATGAGCGCAAGGTGATCCTATTCTTGAGCTGCTGCAGGTCCTCCGCGATGCGGCGGTCCTCCTTGATCTTCTTCTCGACCACCTTGAGGCTGTTGATGACCGTGGAGTGGTCGCGCCCGCCGAACTGGTCGCCGATGGCCTTGGAGGACAGGTCGCACAGGGTGTTGGAGAGGTAGACGGCCACGTGCCGGGCGAACGCGATGTCGCGCGAGCGCTTGGGTCCTATGAGGTCCTCGTGGCTCACGTGGTAGAACTCCTCCACCGCGCCCTGCACCGCGGCGATGTGGATGACCTTGTGGGCGGTGTCGAAGTACTCGTCGGCCACGCCCTCGATGTCCTCGGCGGTGAGCTCGGCACCCGCGGCCTCGCGCTCGGCCGAGACGCTCGCGCAGCGCTCGCAGAAGCTCTCCAGCTCGCGGATGTTGTTGCCCGAGATCTCGGCCATGTGGCGCAGCTGCTCGTCGGTGAGCTTGCCGGCGTGCTCGGCGAAGGCCCCCAGTAGCGTGGCGTCCACGGTGGCGGGGCTCGCGTCCTCGCGGCTCTGCACGATTGCCTCGTAGTAGCGCTTGAGGATGGTGTACTTCATCTCGAAGCCGGGCTCGGAAACCAGGCAGAGCATGCCGGCGTTGAAACGGCTCGTGAGGCGCTCGTCCATGCCGAGCTTCTTGGGCGCGCGGTCCGAGGCGATGACGACCTTCTTGTTCTCGCGGATGAACTCGTCCATGAGGGAGAAGAAGTACTCGATGCTCGCCTGCTTGCCGATGATGTTCTGGATGTCGTCGATGATCAGGACGTTGGCCTCATGGTACTCGCGCAGGATGGCGCGGCTCTCGGTCTTCTGGCGCGAGATCTCGTTGATGAAGTCGTCGATGTAGGCCTGGGAGTTGGCGTACTTTACCTTGATGTTGGGCTTGGTCTCGGCGAGGTAGTTCTTGATGGCGAGCAGCAGGTGGGTCTTGCCCAGGCCCGAGCTGCCGTAGATGAACAGCGAGTTGCACTGGCCCGGCTCGTCGGCGAAGGCGGCGAAGCGCTGCGCCGAGTGGTAGGCGTGCTTGTTCTCATCGCCGTAGACGAAGGTGGCGAAGGTGAACTTGGAGCCGATGGGCACCGCGGCGCCGGCCTCCTCGACGCCGACTTCCGCGGGCTGCGCGGGGGCGGCGGGGATTGCCGCGCTTGCGCCCGCGGTGGCGGCGGGGGAGGTGACCTGCTGCTCGGACGCCTGGGCCCGGCCCATGATGCGGGCGAGCTCTGCGGGGGTGATGGTGCTCTTGACCTTGACGGCGCCCGGGTCGAGGGTGGGGGCGAGCGGGGGCTGGCCGCCGGCCTGCACGGGCGCGGCGGGGAAGGCGACCTGCGGTGTCGCCGTGGGCTGCATGGCGCCGGCCTGCGCCGAGGGCGCGGCACAGACCGGCGTCGGCGCCCCGGCCATGGGCGCCGACGTGCTCGCGACCTGCGTCGCGGCTGCACCCGCCGCGACGGCCAGGGGCGCCCTTCCGGCGGGCTGCTGTATGTCCAGGCGCATGGGCGCGAAGGCGATCTGGGCCAGGTAGGCCTCGACCGCCTCGCGGCGCTGTTCCATGTAGTTGGCGCCGAAGCGGCTCGGGGCCACGACGCTCAGGGTGTCCTCGGTGAGTCCCGTCGGCACCGACTGCGCGAGCATCTGCGCCAACCGGGCGTCCCCGCCGTCCGCCTCCAGGAGGGCGATGGCGTCGTCGAGCAGGTACCGCGCTTCTTCTTCCATGGCTCTCCTTCCTTAGTTCTGCGGGCCCGAGGGCATGCCGGCACCTGCCGTGCCGCCCGTGAGCTCCTGGTCTATCCACATGCGGCCCATGTCGGTCAGGATGCGCTTTTGCCCCTGCTTGATCACCATGCCGGCGGCCGCCAGGCTCTCCAGCTCGCGCGACCACGTGGCGTTTGAGGAGCCGAAAGCCTGCGCCAGGTCCGTGGGACCGCAGATGCCGAACTGGGCGAGGTAACCCATGGCCTGGCGTCCGCGCTCGGTCACGTGCGGGCCCGACGCCATGGGCGCCGCGCCGGGCATGGCCGGGTAGCCGCCCATGGGCTGCATGCCCGGCGCCGGCACCTGCTGGTAGCCGTACATCCCGGGCACCTGCTGCGGGGGGTAGACCATGGCCCCCTGAGGCCATGCCGCCTGCTGGGTCATGGCCCGCTGCGGGTAGTAGCCTCCCCATGCCGCCTGCGCCTGCTGCGGGGGCAGGCCGTACCCCATGGCCGCCTGTTGCTGCTGGTAGGGCTGGTACGCCTGGTAGCCGGGGTAGGGCTGCGGAGCCGCCTGGGGCATGGCCGCGACCTGCCCCGCCGCCTCGGGTACGGCTGCCATGCCCGAGGCGGACATGCCCGGCGCTACCATGCCCGCCTGGTCGGGTGTGCCTGTGCCCGGGGCCGCGGCCCGCGGTGCCGCCCCGCGCACGGCAGCGCCACGGGCCGCCTTGCCCTCGACCTCCGCCGTGCGCGCGGGGTCCACCGTCACCGTGATCACGGTGCCCTGCCCCAGGTTGTCCTCTATGGACACGGCGCCGCCGGCGTTCTCCAGGTACTGCTGCACCATGGGGAAGCCCGCGCCCGTGCCGCGGATGTAGCGCTTCTTCTCGCGGTCGGCCGAGGTCACGCCGAACTCGAATGCCCGCTCCTTGTCCTCGATGCCCGGCCCCTGGTCGGCGAAGCGCACCGTGTTGCCGCCGTCCAGGATGGAGATGATGGGCTCGGCGAAGTGCGCGTGGATGAAGTTCTCCACGATCTCGCGGATCACCATGAGCGAGATGGTTCCGCCCTGCTCCTTCATGCAGCGGTAGACCGTGTTGGTGATCTCCTCCAGATAGCTCCGCACGTCGTGCGGGTTGATCACCAGCACGCGCGGCGTCGAGAGGAGGTCGTCGTACACGGCGATACGCGTGGCGTAGCGCACCTGTTCCGCGCCGTGCGTATCCAGGGCGCCGCCCGTCGGGCCGTCCGCCGGGTTGTCGAGGTGCCTGTTGTCGGGGGCCGGGTCGCCGGAGTCGACGAAGGCGTAGAAGTCTTCTGACATCGTGGGTTCTCAATCATCGCGGTTTCGCCACCTAGGATACCGCGGGGCCATGGTCTCGACCGTGTTTTCAACAACTTTTCCCAATCGGTTGAAAAGTGAAGAAAAGTTCCGAAAAGTTATCAACAGTTTCAATATGGCCTGTGGAAAGTTCAGTGTAAATATCTGAAAACTGTTGAAAACTTTGGGGAAAGATTGGAAAACCTTTCAGGACGTGGGCCCTCACCTGCCGATTCCTCGTTGATTTTTGCGTCTTTGATTGACATTCGCGCGCGCTATTCCCTACAATCTTCAAGCTCACGTGTCTATATACCTACAGTGACTTGTGGGTAGTCGAAATGCAGCAGGAGGATTAACGACCATGAAGCGTACTTACCAGCCTAACAAGCGTAAGCGTGCCAAGACCCACGGCTTCCGCGCCCGTATGGCCACCAAGGGCGGCCGTGCCGTGCTCGCCCGCCGTCGCGCCAAGGGCCGCAAGCGTCTTACGGTGAGCGATAACTAAGAGGCTCGCTCCGCGCATGAGAACACTCAAGTCTCGACAGGATTTCGAGCGCGCGTTCACACAAGGAAGACGCTGCAACCATCCGTTGATCCGCATGGTTGTATGCGATGCAGCAGACGAAGGCGATCCGGGTCGGGTCGCCTTCGTCGCTGCAAAGAGGTTGGGATGCGCCGTGGTGCGCAACAGGTCAAAGCGCGTGCTGCGCGAGGCGGCCCGTGCCTGCGGGCTGCCCGTCGCGGGGCACCACATCATCCTGTTCGCCACGCATCGCACCCGTAACGCCACGCCCGAGGAGATGGTGGGGGCGCTCGCCGCGCTCAAGCGTCGCGCCCGTCTGGATGGGTAGGGCGCTTATAGCGTGCGTGCGTGCCTATCAGCGCTTCATCTCGCCCCTTTTGCCGGATGCGTGTATATACACACCAACCTGCTCCGAGTATGCTGTTGAGGCGATCGCTCGGTATGGGGCGCTCAAGGGGGCGTGGCTCGCCGCCCGGCGTCTCGCGCGCTGCACTCCGCTACATAAAGGCGGCTACGACCCCGTTCCCTAGGTCGTCGCCCTTATCGGAAGGAAAACGTATATGTGGGATTGGCTCGTCGGCATCCTCGCCGCGGTTCTTTCGCTTATCCAGCCGCTCGTGAGCGACTGGGGCGTGGCGATCATCATCTTGGTGATTATCATCCGCCTCGCTCTCACGCCGCTCATGCTGAAGTCCACCAAGTCCACGGCGCGCATGCAGGTGCTGCAGCCCAAGCTGATGGAGATCCAGGAAAAGTATGCTGACGACCCCCAGCGCCAGCAGATGGAGATGCAGAAGTTCTACAGCGAGAACAAGTTCAACCCGCTGGGCGGCTGCCTGCCCCTGCTGATCCAGATGCCGGTCATGGTGGCCCTGTTCACGCTGCTGCGCGACCTCGCCAAGTACTTCCCGGACGTCGACAAGGGCGACTTCCGCTTCTTCGACATCATGCCCGACCTGTCCGCCACGCCCTCCGGCACTATCTCCCAGGGCATCATGGCCGCCGCGCCGCTGATCATCGCGCTCGTGCTGTTCGCCGTGCTGACGCTGATCCCCACGCTCATGCAGTCACGCAACCAGACCGGCCAGCAGGCGCAGACCATGAAGATGACTGCCGTCATCATGAGCATCATGATGCTCTGGCTCGGCTGGAACCTGCCCGCCGGCGTGCTGCTCTATTACGATGTGTCCACCCTGTGGCAGGTGGCTCAGCAGCTCCTGGTGACCCAGAAGGTCATCGAGAAGGCCAAGGCCGAGGAGGAGGAGCGCATGGCGAACGGTCCCATCGAGGTCGATGTGGTCCGCCGAGAGCGCAAGGCCCGTCCGCACAAGAAGAACTAACTGGTTCTTGAACTTATTTAGGTACCTTACTAATGGAGGATACCATGCCTGAGGAAATTCTCGAGAGCACCGAGGCCGACGCGTACCAAGGCGCCTACCCCGAGATCGCCGCCAAGTACAAGGCTGGTGAGGAGCTGTCCGACGAGGAGCTCGATACCGTGGCAGACATTGCCCTGGGCGTATTGCGCGACCTGCTGGGCTTCTTCGACGCCGCCGATGCGCCCATCGATGAGTATGACGGCGACGAGGGCGAGCTGATCCTGGACGTCACCGCCAGCAACCTCGCCGTGCTGATCGGGCGCCATGGCCGCACCCTCGAGTCCCTCCAGACGATCTTCTCCCTACTGGTGAGCCGCAAGCTCGGCTTCAGGTATCCCGTGGTGGTCGACGTGGAGGGTTACAGGAACCGTCGGCGCGATAAGGTGGTTGGCATGGCCAAGAGCGCTGCCTCCCGTGCCATGCGTCAGGGTCGCTCGGTGAGCCTACCTCCCATGAGCGCCTATGAACGACGCCTCGTCCATATCGCCCTGCGTGATAACCATGAGGTCGAGACGCATTCCGAGGGTGCCGACCTTGACCGCCATGTGGTCATCGCCTTGGTCTAGGGACTGAATCCCATAGCTTTGATTGAGGG
>Cebus_capucinus_imitator_PRJNA485217_SSR098__coassemble_1902_pt1 | contig 18533 bp, 18 predicted proteins | sample Cebus_capucinus_imitator_PRJNA485217_SSR098__metabat2_high_PE_001 | metagenome-assembled genome bin Cebus_capucinus_imitator_PRJNA485217_SSR098
GCGCGAAGGGCAGCTCGTAGTGCGAGATGGTCACCAAAGGCTCGATGCCCTGCTCAGCGAGCTCGTCAAAGACCTGGTCGTAAAAGGCCAGGCCCTCCTCGTTGGGCTCGGCCTCCATACCCGTGGGGAAAATGCGCGACCAGTTGATGGACATACGGAAGCACTTAAAGCCCATCTCGCCCATGAGCGCGATGTCCTCGGCATGGTGATGGTAGAAGTCGCTCGCCACGTGGTTGGGGTAGAACAGGCCGTCCTCCCAGGTGCGAGTGATGCGACGCGGCGAGGTATGGGTCCCGTTGGTCATCATGTCCGCGCCGGATGGGCCCTTACCGCCCTCGTTCCAGCCGCCCTCGTACTGGTTGGCCGCAGTCGCGCCGCCCCAGAGGAAGTCTTTCGGAAATGCCATGATCTGCTCCTTTCAAACGCGTCAACCCGGGGACAGTCAAGAGGGGGCCGTCCCCGGGTTGACACAAGCGCCCCTTGAGCGGAGGTAGAACTGCTCAAGGGGCGGATTGGCTAGAATATGGGCCCGCATAAGCAGCGCTTAGGCAGCGTGCTCCTTCTCGGGGTTGTAGGAGATGAACTCGAGCACGAAGCCCACGGCAGCGCCCACGAGGGAAGCGATGATGGCGATCACCATGTAGTTGGCGCCATCAACGCCCGCCGGCGGCAGGTAGGACAGCCAGTTGAACACACCCAAGCCGCCGGAGATGTACACCACGGCGCCCGTGAGGCCGATGATGAGACCGCCCACCGCAGAGCCGATGCACGCGATGACGAACGCCTTCTTGTTGGGCAGCGCCACGCCGTAGATGGCGGGCTCGGTCACGCCGAAGAAGAAGGAGGAGATGATGGCAGGCAGCGCGATGCCACGGAACTTCTCGTCCTTGTTCTTGAGGTACATGGCGAACACCACAGCGCCGAGCGAGAAGCTGTGCGCGATAACGGCACCAAGGATGTAATCGTAGCCGAGCGTGGTGAGGTTCACGAGGGCAATCGGCACGAGCGACCAGTGGAAGCCGAAGATGACGAGGCACATCCAGAGGGCGCCGACGACCGTGCAGCCAAGCACAGAGCCAACCACGGGCAGGCCAAAGAGCGCCTGGAAGAACGCGGACAGCAGGTTGGTGATGAGCGTGGCAACGGGGCCGATCACCAGGTAGCCGAGCACCACGGAGACGGTCACGACCAGAAGCGGCGTGAAGAACATCTTGAGGAAGCTGGGCATCCAGGTCTTGACCCACTTCTCAAGCTGCGCCGCGAAGGCGACCATCAGCAGGATGGGGATCACGGAGCTGGTGTAGCCAGACGCCGGCATGATGATGGGGATGCCGAAGAAGTCCGCGTACCAGGAGAACGTGCCGGCAAAGCCGAGGTCGACGCTGCCGATGACCTCGCCGCTGGTGAGACCCACCATCGTGGGGTACACGAGCGCGAACGCGATGGCGATGGCGTTGAACTCGCTCATCTTGAACTTCTTGGCCGCGTTGAACGCCAGCACGATGGGCAGGAAGTAGAACATGCCGTCGGCCACGGTGTAGAGCATCGTGTAGGCACCGGACGTGGCAAACTCGGGCGAGAACTGCGTGGCGGCCGCGAGCAGGCCCTTCATGATACCGGCGGCGGCGAAGGTGCCGAGCATCGGGGCGAAGATGCCCGAGATGAGGTCGATGATGATGGCGCCGGCGGTCTTCTTCTCGCCGTCGTCCTCGTCGTCGGCGGCTACCTCGCCAGCTCCGGTGAGGCCGGAGATCCGCAGGAAGTCGTCGTAGACGTTCTCGATCTTGTCGTTGCCCACCACCACGTGGTACTGGCCGTTGGCAGAGATCACCTTGATGGTGTAGGGCAGGGCCTCGATCTCCTCGGTCTTGGCCAGGCTCTCGTCCTTGAGCTTAAAGCGCAGACGCGTGATGCAGTGCGTGACGAGCAGGATGTTGTCCTTGCCGCCGACGAGACGCAGCACGTCTTGGCAGAACTCGTCGTAGTTCTTCTTCGCCATACGTTCGCTCCTTTTCTTTCCTTGCAAACGAACACGTCATATCCCAGCGCTCGCAGCGGGCCCGGCCGCGCGCGCATAGAACCGAGCTAGGCGCCGGCCTCCCCCTTCTTGCTGAATTGGGATTCCAGCCGGCTGATGTAGATCATGAGGTAGAGCTGCTCAGCCTCGGTGAGTTTCCACCCGCGCTGCTCCTGAAAGTAATCCACCACCCTCATGGAGCACACATAGGAGCGCGGGAAGTCGCGCGCCACGGACTTGAGGAGCTCCACGTTCTCAGACGTGAGCTCGTCGCCCGAGCTCAGGCGCTTGATGAGGTAACGGAGGTGTGCGGTGAATCGCAGGTAGCCGTGGGAGGTGCGGTCGATCTGGATGCTGAGCTCCTGCTCGAGCAGCTGCGTGATGTCGTCGATAAGGTGGACGACCTTCATCACGCTATCGATATCGCCGGCGAACCCCCCCCCATCGGCCTCTGCGCTGACAAGGTGCAGGGCGATGGCGTAGACCTCTGGTTCGGGCAGCTGGATGCCGGTGACATCCGCCATGATGCGAACGCCGCGCCAGCCAAGCTCGTACTCAGCGGGGTACACGGAGGGGATCTCGGCGGCGAGCGGGTTTTCCACCACGAGGCCGTCCGCCACGCGCTCGGCGGCAAACTGCAGGTGGTCGGCAAGGGTGAGGTACAGGTTGGGGTTGAGCTTGCAGTCGAGCATCTCCTCGGCAACCTTTACGATGTCGAGCGAGGCGCCGATGATCTCGGACGAGAGCGAGGAGATGGTCTGCAGGAGCTCGGGGCTCACATCGTGAAAGACGCGCTGGATGATGGAGGTATCCTCGAGCTCATACGGCGTGGAGCGAAAGCCGATGCCGCGGCCGAAGACCACCAGCTCGTTGCCATCGGCATCCTGGGCCATAGCGACGTTGTTGTTGATCTTCTTGGTGATGAGCATGAAAAACTCCTTGCCGACTGCACCCTCGCGCGACGCAGCATCCTTCCGGACGAGCGCGCTCCTCAAGTGATGCCTCGGAAGGAGTAACAACCTCTTAGAACGAGAAGTATCCTACACATCTTGCACACATGATGCAAGAGCGGGTGGGCGAATTATCGCTCACCCGCCGTTTTCGACCGTTCGCGGCGGGACAGCGTCCCAAACTCATCTGATGAGCTTGGGACACCCAAAGCCCTAGGACAGGTCCTCACCGTTAGAAGAAATGACCTTCTTGTACCAGGCGAAGCTCTTCTTCTTGCTGCGCGCGAGGGTGCCGTTGCCGGCGTCGTCGCGGTCGACGTAGATGAAGCCGTAGCGCTTGGACATCTCGCCCGTGCCGGCGGAGACCAGGTCGATGGGGCCCCAGGTGGTGTAGCCGATGAGGTCCACGCCGTCCTCGTCGATGGCGTCCTTCATGGCCGCGATGTGCTGGCGCAGATAGTCGATGCGGTAGTCGTCGTTGACGCTCCCGTCCTCCTCCACCACGTCTTTCGCGCCAAAGCCGTTCTCAACGATGAACAGCGGCTTCTGGTAGCGGTCGTAGAGGTCGTTGAGCGTGATGCGCAGGCCCAGCGGGTCGATGGCCCAGCCCCAGTCGCTCACCTTGAGGAAGGGGTTCTTGGCACCCGCGAAGGCGTTGCCGGCCGTGCGCTCGCACTCGGTGGTCTCGGCGGCGGCGCAGCGCGTGTTGTAGTAGGAGAAGGAGATGAAGTCCACCGTGTGCTCGGCGAGGATCTGCTTGTCCTCCTCGGTCATGCCCACGTCGATGCCCTTGCGCTCGAGCTGCTTGAGCGCGTAGGACGGGTAGTAGCCGCGGCTCTGCACGTCGATGAAGAAGTAGTTCTCCTGGTTGGCAAGCTGCGCGGCGCGCGCGTCCTCGGGGCGGCAGCTGTAGGCGTAGCTCGTGCCGCCGGCGAGCATGCAGCCCACCATGTTCTCGGGGTCGATCTCGTGCGCGATCTTGGTGGCCCAGGCGCTCGCCACCAGCTCGTGGTGCGCGGCCTGGTACTTCACCGCCTCCTGGTCCTCGCCCTCCTCGAACACGAGGCCGGCGCCCATGAAGGGCAGGTGCAGGATCATGTTGATCTCGTTGAAGGTGAGCCAGTATTTGACGAGGCCCTTGTAGCGGGTGAACAGCACCGTCACGAGCTTCTTGTAGAGGTCGATGAGCTTGCGGTTGCGCCAGCCGCCGTACTCCTTGATGAGGTGGATGGGGCAGTCGAAGTGCGTGATGGTCACGAGCGGCTCGATGCCGTGGCGCTTGCACTCGCGGAACAGGTCCTCGTAGAAGGCCAGGCCCTCCTCGTTGGGTTCGGCCTCGTCGCCGTTGGGGAAGATGCGCGTCCAGGCAACTGAGAGGCGGTAGACCTTGAAACCCATCTCGGCAAAGAGGGCGATGTCCTCCTTGTAGTGATGGTACATGTCGATGGCATGCTGCGCGGGATAGTAGTACCCGTCCTCAAAATCGAGCATCTTGCGCAGGCCCGCGCCCACGGCGAAGCGGTCTTTGCCGTGCGGCATCACGTCGACGTTGGCGAGGCCGCGACCGCCCTCGTCGTAGCCACCCTCGCATTGGTTGGCCGCCGTCGCGCCACCCCAGAGGAAGTTGGTCGGGAATCCCATGCGCGTGTCCTTTCGTCCGTGGGTCTGCTGCTGATTTTAAGTATGGCAGGTCGCGCTGGGTGCGGGGGCGAGGCGGAGCAAGCTGACACGTCATTTCGGCGGACGGCTGCGCAGCAGGTGCGGGCGTGATACATTTTGGTATCAACGGGCAGCGTGCGCACCGGATTTGCCGTCGGGTACGAGAGGGGCCGAGACCATGGACATCATGCGCAGACTCACCGAGACCACCACCTTCACGCCCGTGGAGCAGAACCTCGCCCACGCCGTGCTCGAGCTGGGCGAAGGGCTGCGCGGCTACTCCATCAAGGAGTTCGCGCGGGCGCAGGCGGTCTCGGTGGCGAGCATCCACCGCTTCTGCAAGAAGCTCGGGCTGGAGGGCTTCAAGGAGCTCAAAGTTGAGGTGGCGCGCGCATCGGCGGCGGGCAGCGGGATTGCCGCGGACGTCAACTTTCCGTTTGACCCCGGCTCGACGAGCGCGGAAATCGCGCCGCGCATCGAGGACGTGTACCGCACCACACTCGCCGACACGCGGGCGCTGCTCTCCGCCGATGAGCTGGACCGCGCCGCCGAGCTCATCGTGGCCGCGCACGGCGTTGACATCTACACCGCCTCGCATAACCTCTACCCTGCGGAAACCTTTGCCTACCGGCTGGGATCCGCCAGCTTTACGGCGCATTGCTACGTCGAGGGGGAGAGCCAGGTGCGGCGCGCGTTTGCCTCGGGGCCGGAGAGCGTGGCGCTGCTGATATCGTACTCGGGGCTCACGCCCTACGTGGCGCAGCTGCTGCCGCTGCTCGCCCAGCGCAACGTGCCCGTTATCTGCGTGGGCACGCCGCAGGCGGCGCGGCGGCATCCGGGGCTCGCCGCCTACCTCACCGTGAGCGACCGCGAGAGCCTGAGTCGGCGCATCACGCAGTTCTCGAGCCATATTGCCGTGCAGTACGTGCTGGACGTGCTTTACGGCTGCGTGTTTGCCCGTACCTACGAGCGGAGCATGGCCTTTCTGCAGGAGGTCATGCCGCATCTGACCCCGCAGATCATGTGATGCCGCTTGGGACACGGCCCCTTAGTCGTTGGGGTTGATGATGTCGCGCACGGAGAGCGCGCCGTCGGCGGCGGCGTCGAACACGATGATGCAGCAGTTTCCCAGGCGCTTGCCGACGGAACGGTAGTCGTACGCCAGCGCGCGCAGCAGCTGTGCGCAGGCTGCCCCGTGGCTCACCATAAGCACGCTCTCGTGACCGGGACGCGCCATGAGCTCGCGCACGGTCTTGAACAGCCGCTCGCGGAGCTCCATCTCACCCTCACCGCCAAAAGGCACAAAGAAGTCGCCGTAGGGCAGCGGTGGGTTGAGGTCCTCGCTCACGCCTTCAAAGCGACCGAAGTTCCACTCCTTGAGCCCCTTCACGCGCTCGTAGGGCATGCCGGGCACCACGAGCTCAAGGGTGTCGCACGCCCGTTCTGACGTGCTGGAATACGCATGGTCAAACGTGATGCCCCGCGCGCGGAACCACTCCCCCGCGCGGCGCGCCTGCTCGATCCCCAGCTCGGTGAGCGGCGAGTCGCACCACCCCTGCTTGCGCTTGAGCTCGTTGAACAACGTTTGTCCGTGCCGCATGTAGTAGAGCGTTGCCATAGCTGGTCTCCCTTCCTCTCCATAGCAGGACGCCCGGCTTGACGGTGCGAGCCAGGCGTCGTTGTAATACAGATTTTCCGCTAAAACGTAAAGACCTCGCGCAGAGCCGCGGCAGCCTGCTCCTCGTCCACGCCGGAAACCTCGACCTCAAGCACGTCGCCACGGACGGCGTCGAGCATCATGAGCTCCACCGGGTTGGGCGCCGACGCGCGACGATCGCCGCAGGTCACAACCATGGTGCTCTCCCAAGGCAGTGCCGCGGCGGCGATGAGCGCCGCCGGGCGGGCGTGCAGCCCCTCGGCGTCCTGGATCACATGCGTGAACGAAATCATGCGCTGCACGGGTTGACGGCGTAGCCGACAAGCGGGCTAGCGCGTGACCTTCACCACGGCGGCACCGGCGGCGACGGTGGTCTCGGGCTCGACGGAGAGCGCCACGTCGGCGAACTCTGCCGTGTTGGAGACGGCGAGCACCACGCAGTCGGGATAGCCGGCCTCGGCGATGACGGCGCGGTCCATCTTGAGCACCGGCTGGCCGGCGGTCACGGTGTCGCCCTGCTTGACGTAGCCGGTGAAACCCTTGCCGTTGAGGCTCACGGTGTCAACGCCCACGTGCACGAGGACCTCGACGCCGTCGGCGGTCTGCAGGCCCACGGCGTGGCCCATGGTCACCGTCACGGTGCCGGAGACGGGCGCGTAAACGACCTCCTCCTCGGGCCAGACGGCGCAGCCCTTGCCGAGGACCTCGCCGGAGAAGACCGGGTCGGGCACGTCGGTCATCTTGATGACGCGGCCGGAAACGGGCGCGCAGAGCACGTCAGCGGCGGCCTCGGCGGTAACGGCAGCAGGCGTGGCCGGCTTGCCGGGTGCGGGGTCGGCCTTTTTCTTGAACATATCGAACAGTCCCATGGTGCTTCCTCTCTAGCGCTGTTCACAAATATGGTCGTACCATACCACACGCGTGGGCGCATGAGCGCGGGGCTGCGGCGAGCGAGCGATTGGCCGCCGGGACGTGACATGGGGTCGGGGGGGCCTTGGTCGATGTGGGGACGCATTCAAACTCGATCAAATGAATCAACTTGAACCCGTCCCCAAATCACGCAAGCCAGGCTTCGACGACGTCTGTAACGGCGGCGGGATCGTTGATGTCGAGGACGGGCAGGCCCTCGGGCGCCTTGCGTGCGAGCGACTCGTTGCAGGCGAGGGCGATGGTGCCGGCATCGATGAGTGCCAGCGAGCTGTCGCCGCGCAGGCGGTCGGCCCCGGAGCGACCCACCACGATGTTGGCCAGACCCGCCGCCTTGTAGCCCTCGACAATGACCACGTCCACGTCGGTAAAGCGCGCGAGCATCTTCTCGACGGGCAGCTCCTCGGTGGTATCGGCGTACTCGGCATAGCGGTCCGCGCTGATGAGCCCCACATGGCGGCTGCCGGCCTGCGCGTGGCGCCAGGAATCCTTGCCCGGCGTGTCCACGGAAAAGCCGTGGTGACCGTGGTGCTTGAGAGAGCCCACGCGGTGCCCGCGCGCGGTGAGCTCGGCGATGACCTGCTCCACCAGGGTGGTCTTGCCCGCGTTTTGGTAGCCGATGAAGGCGAGCGCCGGGGCGGGTGTGGCGGCGGGCTGCGGCTCAGGAGAGGCGACCGACGGTTCCTCGGCTGCGCGCTCCCACAGACCGGAGCGGCCACCCTCCTTGCGGAGCAGGCGCACGCCGACGATCTCCATGCCACGGTCGACGGCCTTGCACATGTCGTAGATGGTGAGGCAGGCAACCGAGGCACCGGTGAGCGCCTCCATCTCGATGCCCGTCACGCCGGTGACGGCGCAGGTCACGAGCACGTGGAAGCCCACGCGACCGTCCGGGCGCGCATCTGCGCCAGCGGCGGGGATGGGCTCGATCTCGACCTTCGCCTTGGTGAGGTTCAGCGGATGGCACATGGGGATAAGGTCGCTCGTGCGCTTGGTCGCCATGATGCCGGCGACGCGCGCGCAGGCGAGGACGTCGCCCTTCTTGGAGCGGTCCTCGAGCACCATGGCCTGCGTCTCGGGGTGCATGAGGATGCTGCCCTCGGCGATGGCGACGCGCTGGGTAACATCTTTGTCTGAAACATCGACCATGCGCACGTCGCCGCGCTCGTCCACATGGGTCAGGGTGTCGCGGTATGCATCGCGCGCGGAGGTGTCGGTCATGGGGTCTCCTTCATCGGTTCGGGTAGGCCCATGGTAGCGCGGAACGCGGGACGAGGGCTCCGGAGATCGGTTTATCCCACGCACGGGAGGAAGGGCGGGGTCGTCGAATCGAATCGCCGGCTCGCGTCGCCGGATCGATGTGCTCAACAGATTCGTCACTTGGAGGCAACGTGCTTAGCAGAGTTACCGAATCAAGCCCGATTTCCCCTCGTTTTTGGCAACTTTGCTGAACACGTTGGACAAACGGGGTCCGAGCCCGGAAAAATGCGGTGCGCGAGATGCCATGCCATGGGCCGTCAGCCACCGATCTGGGACATGGAGCGGGCCGTTCCCCCGATCACCTCGTGCTCCTGGGGCTTGCGGGCCACCGCGTCGCGCCAGATGCGCAGCACGCGCTCGTCGTCGCCGGCGCGCAGGGCGTCGCGCACGGAATACTCCTCGTCGCTGAACAGGCAGGGCCGCACGGCACCGTCCGCGGTGAGCCGCATTCGGTTGCACGCGCTGCAGAAATGGTTGGACATGGCGGAGATGAACCCCACCGTGCCCGCCGCGCCCGGAAAGCGCCAATAGCGCGCCGGGCCCGCGCCCGAGGGCGCATCCGTCTCGTCCAGGGGCTCGAGCGCACCCAGTCCCGCCAGGCCAGCCGTCTCGTCGATACGGGCGCGCAGCTCGGCGGAGGGCACGGTGTCGCTCGCGTCCCAGAGCTCGGGCCATACCTCGTCCGGACCCGCCTGGGCCGCATCCGTCGCGTGGAAGCCGCGCCCCTCGGCGTCACCGATGGGCATGTACTCGATGAACCTCAGGTGCACCGGGCGCTCCACGGAGAGCCGCGCCAGACCCAAGACGTCCTGCTCCAGGCGGCGCACCACCACGCAGTTCACCTTGACCGGGGTGAAGTCCCACTCCAGTGCGGCATCGATGCCGCGCATGGTCTGCTCCAGCCGGCCGAGCCTCGTGATGGCGGAGAACTGCGCCGGGTCGAGCGTGTCGAGCGAGATGTTCACGCGGTCCAGGCCCGCGTCCTTGAGCTCGGGCGCCAGGCGCGGCAGCAGCGCGCCGTTGGTGGTGAGCGAGATGTCCTCGATGCCGGGAATGGCCCGCAGATCACGGATGAGCGGCACGATGCGACGGCTCACCAGGGGCTCGCCACCCGTGAGGCGGATCCGGCTGATGCCCTCCCCCGCCACCAGGGACACGAACCGCGCGATCTCCTCGGCGGAGAGCAGCTCGCCGTGCGCGCGCGGAGCCACGCCCTCCTCGGGCATGCAGTACACGCAGCGGAAATTGCACTTGTCGGTGACCGCGATGCGCAGGTAGCTGATCCCGCGCCCGAACCCGTCGTGCAGCTCGCCCACGCCGATCCCCCTCCAAACGCCACGGCCCATTGTTCTCGGCGAACTATCGTAGCGCATTACCGATCGATGCGCGCAAGAGTCCTTACCATCGGAGGTAGACCGATTTATATTTTCTGCTATTAATCATTTACTATAATTTAAGTATAAATATTGTTTCATAACTAGCAAGATAATTTGATGGGAGCGGATATGTTCGACAACCCCTTCACGCCCACGTTCGGCGGCAAGCCCGATTTCTTCTTCGGTCGCGAGGACATCCTCTCCCGCTTCGAGCAAGCCTTGGATAATCGCGGGAGCGCCGATCGCGTCCTCTTCATCACCGGCAACCGCGGCTGCGGCAAAACGGCGTTGCTCGAGCAGCTCTCCCTCCGTGCCGCGGCGGCGGGCAGGCGCGTGGAGGATATCAATTCCGAGAACGCCCTCCAGATACTCACACGCCGTCTCGTCCGCATGAGCTCGTCAACCAAAGAGCTCTCCCCCGAACTCGAGGTAAGCGTGTTGGGAAGCGGCGCACGGCTTGCGGGAATCTCATCGTCGCAAACCGTGACGTACGCCAAGGAGGATTTCGCGATTCTGTTCTGCGAGGCCTGCGAGCGAGCCGAGAAGGGGATTTTCATCACCATAGACGAGGTACAGAAGATCGACCTCGACGACCTCTCGATCATCTGTGGCGCGTTCCAGATGGCATCGCGCAAGGGACACGACGTCATGCTCGCCGTAGCCGGACTCCCATACGCCCATGAGACGGTGATCCAACACGAGGGCTGCACGTACATGAGGCGGGCGGCTCATGTCCCGCTAAGTGTATTCACGCGCATGGAAACCGTTCATGCCGTGAACAACGCCTTCGGCCGCATAGACGGGTTATCCCTGGACGGCCCAGCCACCGCCAGGCTCGTCCAGGCGAGCTTCGGCCACCCGTACCTCATCCAGCTCATCGGGTACAGCCTCGTCAACCTCGTGAACGCGCGTTCCGTCGCGCGGCCCCACGCCGTCACCGAGCAAGAGGCAGAGGCCTCACTACCCGAAGCGATCCAGGATTACGAGGTCCGCGGGCTCCAACCCATTGTCAGTGCTCTGAGCCCCGCCGAACACAAGTTCCTAGAGGCGCTCGCGCTCACCATCGACACAAGCCGCACGGCGAAAACAGCACTCGTGGCCGAACGGCTCGGGAAAACGGCGGGCAGCGTGGCGCTCGTGAGGCAGAACCTGCTCAACCAGGGCATCATCATATCCCCGGCACATGGGGAGCTCATGTTCAACATGCCCTACCTGCGCGACTACGTGCTCAAACAGCCCACTGACAGCAGGGAGGCCCAGCTCGCGCTTGACTGGGGGTTCTAGATTCCCCGCTTGAGGCTCACGCCCCACTCCCTGCTAGCCCAGCTCCTTCAGGCCGTGGCAGAGGGCCCAGTACTCGCCGCGGCTCGCCAGCAGCTGTCCGTGCGTGCCCACGGCGCGCACGCGGCCGCTAGGCGCCGCGAGCCCGTAGATACGCCCCGGCTCCATGCCGAGCGAAACGTCGCGCAGCAGCACTCGGCTACCGTAGGAAAGCATGAGGTCGCCTATGGAAAGCCCGGCAGGACGGGACGTGGCGCGCGACGATACGGATTGAGCGGGTGAGCATGGCCCCCCTTCCCTATGGGTATCGCCATCATGGCGGCGGCGAGGACGCCTCCCGCGTTACCGCGCCCCGGTTTTCCGCCAGCGGCGCCACCTGACGGCGCATGACTTAGAATGGGTGCGAACAACTCGCATTAAGGAGCATCGCCATGGCACTCACCAAGCTGGAGCATCTCGACGAGGCCGAGCTCGCCGCGTCGCGCTACGCGCTCGGGCGCATCCATTCCGTGGAGACCATGGGCACGGTCGACGGGCCGGGTATCCGCTTCGTGGTGTTCACCCAGGGCTGCCCTATGCGGTGCGTCTATTGCCACAACCCCGACACCTGGGACGCCGGCGAGGGAGCCGGCAGCCGGGTGAGCGTGGAGCACCTCGTGAGGCAGTTCGAGAGCAACCGCGCCTTCTACAAGAACGGCGGCGTCACGGTCTCGGGCGGCGAGCCGCTGCTACAACCCGCGTTCATCGCGGACCTGTTCGGTGCCCTGCATAGGAACCCCCACGGCCGCGTGCATACCTGCCTCGACAGCTGCGGCTACGCCTTCGACCCGCGGCATCCCGAGCGCTTCGACGGGGCCCTTTCCGAGACCGACCTCGTGCTGCTGGATATCAAGCACAGCGACCCCGCGGGCCACAAGGAGCTCACCCGCTGCGCGCCCGACCGCATCCTCGCCTTTGGCGACGAGCTGGCGCGCCGCAACATCAAGACGGTCATCCGCCACGTGATCGTGCCGGGCATCACCGATACCGAAGAGGAGTGCGAGGCCCTCGGCCGCATCATCGGCCGCTGGCGCAACGTGGTGGGCCTGGAGCTTTTGCCCTACCACACCATGGGTATCGTCAAGTACGAGCAGCTGGGCATCCCCTACTCGTTGGAGGGCGTGCCGCAGATGGACAAGGAGCGCATCCCGGCGCTGCGCACGGCGGTTTTGCGGGGCATGAAGGCGGTGCGAACCGGGATGTAGCGCGGCAGCTGGCTGCGGCGCGCGGCATCACGCACGCGTCCGCCCTCCTGGCCCACCACCCAACCGAGACGCAAAAAAGGCCCGGGCACGAAGCCCGGGCCTTTCCATGATACGTTGTCGCGCAGCGCTACATCGACTGGTGGAAGGTGCGCGCGATGACCTCGTCCTGCTGCTCGCGGGTGAGGGTGTGGAAGTTCACGGCGTAGCCGGACACGCGGATGGTCAGCTGCGGGTACTTCTCGGGATGCTCCTGGGCATCGAGCAGGGTCTCGCGGTTGAACACGTTGACGTTCAGGTGGTGGCCACCCTTCTCGGCGTAAGCGTCGAGCATGCCGACGAGGTTATCAGCCTGAGCCTGGGGAACGTCCTGGACCTTCATGGAATACCTCCAAGTGATGAAGTAGTTGAGAACCGGTATCGTTAGTATACGACTAAAACGATACCGGTTTAGTGTCAATCTTGCCGCAGTATCGGGTGCTTACTGGCGGTCCACCGCGGACTCGTCGGCGGAGGCGTCGGCGCAGCAGGCGCAATCGACCGGGTTCTCGAAGACGATGTCGTCGAGGTCCAGGTCGGAGAACATGACCTCGCCGTCCTTGCCCAGCGCGTTCGGCACGATGGAGAACGTGTTGGAGATGCCGTCCTGCGCGTCGCGGAACGGGAGCTTGGACACGGAGGACAGGCTCGCGATGGCGCCGTGGCTATCGCGCTTGTGCATGGGGTTGGCGCCCGGGGCGAACGGCACGCCGGCCTTGCGGCCGTCGGGGGTGGCACCGGTCTTCTTGCCGTACACCACGTTGGAGGTGATGGTCAGCACCGAGGTGGTGGGCACGGAGTTGCGGTACGTGTCGTTCATGCGGATGTACTCCATGAACTGGTGCACGATGTCGTGGGCGATCTGGTCGACGCGGTCGTCGTCGTTGCCGTACTTGGGGAAGTCGCCCTCGATGTTGAAGTCCACGATCACGCCGTTCTCGTCGCGCACCGGGTGCACCTTGGCGTACTTGATGGCGGACAGGGAATCGGCCACGACGGACAGGCCGGCGATACCCGTGGCGAACCAGCGGTGCACGTGCTTGTCGTGCAGGGCCATCTGGATGCGCTCGTAGCAGTACTTGTCGTGCATGTAGTGAATGATGTTCAGCGAGTTCACGTACACGCCGGCGAGCCACTGCATCATGTCGTTGTACTTGGCCATGACGTCGTCGTAATCGAGTGTGTCGCCCTCGACGGCGCGGTACTTGGGGCCGACCTGCTTCTTGGAGACCTCGTCCACGCCGCCGTTGAGCGCGTAGAGCAGGCACTTGGCCAGGTTGGCGCGGGCGCCGAAGAACTGCATCTCCTTGCCGACGCGCATGGAGGACACGCAGCAGGCGATCGCGTAGTCGTCGCCATGGTAGACGCGCATCACGTCGTCGTTCTCGTACTGGATGGAGGAGCTGGCGATGGAGGTCTTGGCGCAGAACTCCTTGAAGTTCTGGGGCAGGTGCGTGGACCACAGGACCGTCAGGTTGGGCTCGGGGCTCGTGCCCATGTTGTCCAGGGTGTGCAGGTAGCGGAAGCTCATCTTGGTGACCAACGGGCGGCCGTCGACGCCCATGCCGGCGATGGACTCGGTGACCCACTGCGGGTCGCCGGTGAACAGGTTCTGGTACTCGGGGGTACGAGCGAACTTGACCATGCGGAGCTTCATGATGAAGTGGTCGATGAACTCCTGGATCTGCTCCTCGGTGAACGTGCCGTTCTTGAGGTCGCGCTCGGAGTAGATGTCGATGAAGGTGGAGGTGCGGCCGATGGACATGGCGGCACCGTTCTGCTCCTTGATGGCGGCCAGGTACGCGAAGTACATCCACTGGATGGCCTCCTGCGTGTTCTTGGCCGGCTCGGAGATGTCGTAGCCGTAGAACTCGGCCATCATCTTGAGCTCGCCCAGGGCGCGAATCTGCTCCTGCAGCTCCTCACGGTCGCGGATGTTCTCCTCGGTCATGACCTTGGGCGTGGAGGCCTTCTGGGCCTCCTTGTCGCGAATCAGGTAGTCCACGCCGTACAGGGCCACGCGGCGGTAGTCGCCGATGATGCGGCCGCGGCCGTAGCCGTCGGGCAGGCCGGTGATGATGTGGGCGGAGCGGCAGGCGCGCATCTCGGGGGTGTACACGTCGAACACGCCGGCGTTGTGGGTCTTGCGGCGGTAGGTGTAGTCCTCCACGACCTGCTGGTCGAGCTCGTAGCCGTGCTGGTGGGCGGCCTGCCAGGCGATGCGGATACCGCCGTTGACGTGCAGGGCGCGCTTCAGGGGCTTGTCGGTCTGAAGGCCGACGATGGTCTCCTTCTCGGGATGCTCGTTATCGATGTAGCCGGCCACGTGGCTGCAGATGCCCGTCACGGTCTTGGTGTCCATGTCGAGCACGCCGCCCTGCTCGCGCTCCTTCAGGAGCAGGTCGAGCACCTGGCCCCAGAGGTCCTTGGTGCGCTCGGTCGGGCCGACGAGGAACGAGTCGTCGCCCTCGTAGGGGGTGTAGTTCTTCTGAATGAAGTCGCGGACGTCGACCTCGGTCTCCCACGTGCCGCCCTCGAATCCTTCCCATGCCTCCTGCATTATGGTGACCACGCTCCTTAGCGTCGCTCGAGCGAGACCGTGCGCCCCGCGTTGATTTGGCTCCCGTCCCATCGCAAAAGTGCCAATTACGTGGCATTATGTGCGACAGGACCGAAACTCACCTATGGCTCGAAAGGATACCATAGCCATCACGACGAAATGCTACCGCTCGCCGACTTCTTGTTGACATTTGGGAACGCGGACCCCAACCGGGCCTGCCATCGCGCGCGGCATCGAGATCGGCCGCCGCGCGGATTCATTGAGACGAATCTGCACTTCGTACTCGATAGAGGTGCAGAAAAGTCTCAATGAACGAAACGCACCCCCATGTCGAGTGTTCATTGATACGAAAATGCACTCCCCGCGAGCAGGAAGTGCATTTCCATCTCAATGAACTTGCGAGTCACGGCGCTTACGGCGCCGGGCGCCCTTACGCGCGCTCCTCCAGCGCCAGCTGCGCGGCCACGTAGCGCACGGCGAGCACCAGCACGTCCAGGGCCTCCTCCAGCTCCGCCACGCTCGGGTAGGTGGGCGCGATGCGGATGTTGGTGTCGCGCGGGTCCTTGCCGTAGGGGAAGGTGGCGCCCGCGGGGGTGAGCGTCACGCCCAGCTCAGCGCAGAGCGCGCCCACCCGCTTGGCAGAGCCCTCGGGGCCGTCGAAGCTCACGAAGTAGCCGCCGTTGGGATGCGTCCAGGTGGCGCAGCCCGTGCCGCCCAGGCCCTCGGTGAGCTTGCGCTCCACGGCCTCGAACTTGGGGCGCATGAACTCCGCGTGGTGTTTCATGTGCTCGCGCACGGCCTCCATGCTGGGCAGGAAGCGCACGTGGCGTAGCTGGTTGATCTTGTTGGCCGAGATGAGGCCGGCCTTCATATGCTTCACGAACTCGGCCAGCACCGCGGGGCTCGCGCCCACGAAGGAGATGCCCGCACCCGGGAAGGTGATCTTGGAGGTGGAGGCAAAGGCGATGATACGGTCCTCGTTGCCGGCCTCGCGCGCCAGCTGGAACACCGGCGCCAGGACGTCGCCCTCGTCGTAGAGGTCGTGCACGCAGTAGGCGTCGTCCCACAGCAGGCGGAAGTCGGGGGCGGCCGTCTTCATGCCCACCATGCGGCGAACGACCTCCTCGGTATAGGTCACGCCCGTGGGGTTGGAGTACTTGGGCACACACCACATGCCCTTGATGGAGTCGTCGGCAGCCACGAGCTCCTCGACCACGTCCATGTCCGGGCCCTCGGGGGTCATGGGCACGTAGACGTTCTCGATGCCGAGGTCCTCGGAGATGCCGAAATGGCGGTCGTAGCCCGGCGCGGGGCAGAGGAACTTCACGCGGCGGCCCTCGTGCGCGGCGGCGTACTCACCCCACGGGGCGTTGCCGCAGGTGCCGCAGCGCCAGAACATGCCGCAGATATCGTGCTCGATCAGCAGGCTGGAGGAGCCCATGACGAGCGTCTGCTCGGCCGGGCAGCCCAAAAACTCGCCGGCGAGCTTGCGCGCGGAGGGGATGCCCTCGAAGAAGCCGTAGTTGGCGCAGTCCACGTCGCCATCGTGCAGGTCGGAATCGCGGTTCACGATGTCCAGCAGCGGACGGGAGATGTCGACCTGCTCGGGCGCGGGCTTGCCTCGCGCCATGTCGAGCTTGAGCCCGCGCGCGCGGACGGCGGCGACCTCCTCCTCGAGGCTGGCGAGCGCGGCACGCAGCTCGTCGTCGGGCATCTGCTGGTAGATGTTCTGCATGATGGGGCCCTTCTGTCGGCGGCCGCCCACGGGCGGGCCGGGCGTTCGATAGGCAAAGTATAGCGCGGGGCGATTCGTGGTAGATTAGACAGCCATCCGGCGACCCGAGGTTTCACAAGGAAGGTGGCGGCGCACATGCACATGGGCGAGTTCCAGTCCGAGGAGTTCGGCGAGCTGCAACGGCTCGTGGACGGCCTGTACGCGGGCCGCGCGCAGGTGGACCGCCTGGACCTGGTGGTGCAGGCCGAGATCTTGGACCTCTCGGCGGACCTGCTTGAGATCGTGAACCTGCTGCCCCCGGGCGTCTACGAGCGCCAGCGCCTGTGCGACCAGCTCAACTCCGCGCTCGCCGCCCACGGCTGGGGCGGCACGTACGGCACCGTGGAGTAGCGGCGACCAGGCGATGACGCGCGAGATGGCGAGTACCCGAACGTCCCCGCTGCGGCGGCGCGCCGAGGCGGTCCATGCCGCCGACGTGGCGCTGCGGCACCTGGCGCGCGCAGGCGAGCTGCTGGACTCCGCGAGCGACTGGGGACGGTTCGACCTGATCTGCGGCGGAGTGGTGTCCTCGCTCATCAAGCACCGTCGCATCGACGACGCCGAGGACGAGTTCAACGCCGCGCGGGACGCCCTGCGGCGGTTCGCGAGCTCGCTTTCCCGCCTGGAGGACGTGGACGAGACGATCGACTTCGAGATCGGCGGCTTGGCGGGCGCCATCGACATCTTTGCTGACAACATCTTCGCCGACCTCTACGTGCAGGCGAAGATCGAGCGGGCACGCGCACGCGTGGACACCGCTATCGAGCAGGTGGGCGAGATTCGCCAGGCGCTCATGGATGTATAGCATCTCCGCAGATAGCAGGCCATGTAAAGAACTATTGACGGACTTGATCGAGGACATTCAGCCGTATCGTTTGCCCGACGAGACATCAGGTCGCGACAAACGCAAAAGGGGCGCTGCCCGAACGAGCAGCGCCCCTTGCTAGACCTCGGTATTCCGTTCCGCACTCAGCCGATTCGGCCCCCATGCCTCAACCGCCGCAGAAAGCTGAACGGTCCATAGAGCAGCCCCGTGGGAAACCATGTGCAGGTGGTTCGGATCCAGCGGAACTCTTTCGCATATCTGGCTGAAAGTTTGCGCTCCATATCATAGAAGCTGGCATTTTTGGTCCCTGCGGAGAGATGGCGCACACCCTTGCCGTCCAGCACCCTAATCGAATGCCCCGCAAGCCGAGCCCTGAGGCAAAAGTCAACGGCGTAAAAATGCCACCCATCGCATATAGCTTCATCGAAACGCAGGGACCTTGCAACATCCGCCGCGCAGCCGAAAAAGCATTCATCCAATACGAATACGTCAGCCGTCTTCCCTTTCAAGCTATCGTAAACGTATTTCGAGTCACTGATCGACGATAAGACGGGGGCGCGCTTGGCAGGAGATACCGGGCCCGCCACGCCATATAACGCGCTAGGGTCTTCCTTCATCAGCGCGACGAAACGCCCCAGGTAGCCCGGGGAATCAAAGCGGATGTCTTGGTGTGAGAAGATGACCCATGGCGTATCAATGGCGTCGATATGGGAGTTAAAGGCACTTGCAGCACTCTTGTACTCCGCTCCGGAGTTATCGATACCGATAAGCTCGAATGCGACATCCTGTGATTCTAACGACGCCTTCAGCTGCTCGAACTGGTGCAGGTCGTTATATACGCACACGACGGTGACGGAATTATCGCCAGAGACATGGGCGCTGTTGCTTTTAGGCTGTTCCAGCATGCTCGCTCCTAGTCGCGGCGGAACAGGTCGCGGGTGTAGACCTTGGCAGCCACGTCGGCGA
>Cebus_capucinus_imitator_PRJNA485217_SSR098__coassemble_1921_pt1 | contig 17915 bp, 15 predicted proteins | sample Cebus_capucinus_imitator_PRJNA485217_SSR098__metabat2_high_PE_001 | metagenome-assembled genome bin Cebus_capucinus_imitator_PRJNA485217_SSR098
AGCCTTGCGGCCGGTCCAAGATGACGCCGCACGGTAGCGCTATCGGATAGCTGCGCTACCGCAGGTACACGCTCTTGAGCACCTCAATGACCTGCTGCGCCCCGCCCTCCTTGACGAAATCCCAGAAGACCTGGCCGAACTCGGGCGTCAGCGCCTCCACCAAAAGGACAAGGTCGAGGTCCTTGGTGGCCCTGAAGTCCTGCCCGGCCTCGCCGAGCAGCAGGTCGCAGGCGCCGCCGCCGATCAGAACGTACTCGCCATCGTGGCCCGCGAAGCGCTCCTTGAACTTATCGATTCCCCTCATGACCGCCTCCAAGCACTCGGGTCAAAACGTTCTCGATTTCGCCCGCGACGCGCGGGTCGTCCCTCTCGTCGGCGGGAAGGGACAGGATGGCCGAAAGCGGGTCGACCGCGCATCCCGGGGCCGGCACGGGCTCGTAGCGCAGCACCTGCACTACGCACGCGGGATCCTCTGGCTCGTCGAGACCAGTGCCGCGCGTGTCGGCCGCCAGCTCCAGAGCGCGCTCTTGCGCTTTGGTTGCGGCGAAAGTCTGCCAGGGGTTGTCCTGCAGCATCGAGAGCTCGCACAGCGCCGAGAGCCCGCCAAGGGGAAGCTCTGCATCGGGGACGCGGTCCAGGCGGTGCTCCCTCGCGACCGGGTTCGTCATACGCGGCTCCAAGTGACGCCACATCGCCATCTTGTCCCTGCCGGGGCGCAGCACCCGCCGCCGTCCCTCGGCGGCGACGATCGAGGGGTCGGCGGCCGCGAGCTCGTCGAATGCGCGAGAGGCGGTCATCTTCGCCGCACCGAGGAGTCCTGCCGCCTGGGTGACGCTGGCGCCGTCGAGATCGCCGTAGAGCGCCATGAGCGCGAGGCGCTGCGCCTGGGGCGAGAACGTGCCAACGTCTGTCTGCCGCCCGTCGCGCGCGTGGCTCCTTCCGCTGTTCAGCGCGATTCCCAGGAACGGCAGGTACACCTGCTTGTCCGGGACGATGAAGGGCAGGCCCGCCTCGAGCATCCGCCCGACCCTGTAGCCCGTGGCGCCCTCGAGGGCGAAGGACACAGGGGTCCCCAGGGCCGTCTCCAGGGCATCGCGGTGCTTCGTCATGGTCTTTACCGTCGGGCTTTCGACGGGGAAGGCCACGGCGAACGGCACGCCGAGGACGGTCCACCGCTCCAGGGAGTACAGCCCCCTCAGGTAGAGGGGGAGCCCCGAGGCGTCGACGGGCTCGCAATCGACTCTCGTGTGCAGCGTCTTCTCGACGTACTCCCTCATGCTCTGCCTCCTCATGTAACAGAATAATTATCAATGTAACATTATGAATGGTACATAGCAAATCAATCAGGTACATTTAATAGCGCCTTGCGAGCCCTCGTGGGCTTTCGGAATCGCGACGCCTCTGGCAGGCACTCCACTCGTTTTCCCTGCGCTTTCGACCTGACAAAAGGGATGTCCGTCGATGGGTCAAGGCCTCCGCTGTCCAATGAGGTGGCCGAGTACACCGAGTACGACCTGTGGCGCTTAGCTGTGAAACCCGGCATCTCCGGCTGGTGGCAAGTTACCGGCCGCAACGACATGGACTTCGACGACATGGTGCGACGCGTTCTGTGACAGACCTTGACGATCCGGATGCGAGATTCGGGCTATCAGAACTTACATCTCAATCCGCTTCTGCGTATTTTTGCCTTAAGGTCGCTGAAACATATATGAGACGGATGGGTTCTTATCTTACTCGAGGTCACAAAATCTAGCGTAAGGGGTTGCATCCCGATAGAGCGGAAATTCTGTGCTGAAAAGCGAATTAGCATGTTCCCCTGCTCCTTTCAGAAAGCCAATCAAAAAAAGATCCATTTGATAGGATGCGTTCATACATCGAATAAATCGTTAAATGACTGCTCGTATAGAGATATTGATAATTACCTGAACGCCGGGGGAGATGTGCGGGACGTGAGCTTCTACCGCGACGCATCCAAGCGTGAGGTCGATCTGGTCATTCGGCGGGGGAGGACCCTGCACCCCGTCGAGGTAAAGAGCGCGGCATCGGTACCCGCGTCGGCTTGCCGGCATTTCTCGGCACTCGATTCGATCGAAGGCTATAAGCGGGGCTTTGGCGCCGTCATCTGCCAGGCCGATGCCCCATATCTGCTTGCGGAGGATATCCGGGCTATTCTGGTTCGGACGATCTGAGCCCTCCCTCCTTTCCATGTCATCCGCCCGAATCTCCTGCTCATCCGACCACTTCGCTTGGAATGCTGCTTCCAGCCGCGCGCGAACGCCCGGCCCAAGGACCAGTTCGTCTCATCCCCTTTTTCCGACCTGGGTGATATCGATCCATCAGGAGTGCCTTCATGGGTATCATGATGAAAGCGATTTCAATGACAGGGGTGCTCGTTGTGAAGATGAAAGATGTCGCCGAGCTGGCGGGCGTTTCGAGCGCCGCGGTCTCGCGCTACCTTAACGGCGGCTATATTTCGGCAGATAAGGCCGAGCGCATCAAGCAGGCGATCGAGCAGACCGGCTACGTGCGCTCCAGCCAGGCACGCGCGCTGCGCACGGGGTCTACCAAGCTCATCGGCGTCATCGTACCTAAGATCAACTCCGAATCGGTGAGCCGTATCACCGCCGGTATTGGCCAGGTGCTCGGTCGCCGCGGCTACCAGATGTTGCTGGCAAATACCGACAATGTGGCGGAGCGCGAGCTCGAGTACCTGGGCCTGTTTCAAAACCACCCGGTCGACGGCATCGTGCTCGTGGCAACCATGATTACCGATGAGCACCGCCGCGCCATTGCGGCCTGCCGCGTGCCGATGGTGCTGATCGGCCAAAACGTCGAGGGCGCGGCCTGCGTGTACCACGACGACTATGAGGCTGCTTTTGAGCTGGGCCGGGCGTTGGCCGGGCGTGTGACGGGCAAGATCGGCTACGTCGGCGTTACCGAGGACGACCGCGCCGCCGGCTACGATCGACGTCGCGGCCTGCAAGACGGTCTGACTGCCGCGGGCGTTGAGCTCGACCCCGCGATGATCCGCTATGGCTCGTTTACGTTGGATTCCGGCTACCGTGCCGCGCGCGAGCTGCTGGAGGCCGATCCCGATCTTGACTTCATTGCCTGCGCGACCGATACCATGGCCGCTGGTGCCCTGCGCGCGGTCGATGAGGTGCGTGGTGCGGGAGAGGGCGCCCGTCGCGTGAGCGGTTTTGGCGACAACGCCTTTTTGCGCGCGCTGACGGGCGGTATCCCTACCGTGCATTACGGCTATCTGACCAGTGGCGTTGAGGCCGCGAGCATGTTGCTCGACGTGGTTGACGGCGTGGAGGGGGAGTGCGGCATGCGTGCGCTCAAACTGGGTCATCAGCTCATGTGCGTGTAGCTGAGGGGCATTTTCTGCCCGTTCCTTCCGAGCCCTCAGCAAGGCCTTTGTTGCGAACGATCTACCGTTTACCGCCGTAAGCCTACCGTTCACGGTGATATGTAAACGTTTGCAGTTATGTGAAACTGAAAACGTTTACAGTATAGCTGCCAAAGATAGCCGGACGTAAAAGCCCGCGTACGGAAAGGGAAGACATGGATTACCGCAAATCAGCCCAAGAGGTGCTCGACAACATCGGCGGCGCGGACAACGTCGTTTCGGCCGCGCACTGCGCCACGCGCCTGCGTCTGGTGATTGCCGATAACGCCAAGGTGAACAAGGAGGCCATCGAGAGCATAGACGGCGCCAAGGGCGTCTTTGAGGCTCAGGGCCAGCTGCAAATCATCTTTGGCACCGGCACCGTCAACAAGGTCTTCGAGGAGTTCTGCGACCTGTCCGGTATCCAGGGCGCGAGCAAGGCCGAGGCCAAGGAGGCCGCCGCGGCGCAGCAGAACGTCTTCATGCGCGCCATCAAGCTTTTGGGCGACATCTTCGTGCCCATCATCCCGGCCATCGTGGCATCGGGTCTTTTGCTCGGTATCATGAGCGCCCTCAACTTCATGAGCTCCAACGGCTATATCTCGCTCGATACCGAGAACTTCGTCTACAAGATCGCCGACTTGGTCTCGGGCACCTCCTTCAGCTTCCTGCAGATCCTTATCGGCTACTCCGCCGCTACCGCCTTTGGCGCGAACCCCTACCTGGGCGCGGTCATCGGTATGGCGCTCATCAACCCCTCGTTGCAAAGCGCCTACACCGTCGCCTCCGAGGGCGTCGCGACCGTGGTGCCCGTTATCCCTGGCCTCTACAGCTTCGACTGGGTGGGCTACCAGGGCCATGTGATCCCCATCGTGATCTCGGTGTGGATCTTGGCCCAGCTTGAGCGGCGCCTGCACAAGGTCGTGCCCGAGATGCTCGACCTTTTCGTCACCCCGCTCGTGTCGGTCTTCGTGACCATCCTCGTGACGCTCGTCGCCGTCGGCCCCGTCTTCGTGTGGGCCGAAAACGCCATCCTCGGCGTGATCCAGGCGCTGCTCACCCTGCCTTTCGGCCTGGGCGCCTTCATCGTGGGCGGCTTCTACGCTCCCACGGTTGTTACCGGTATCCACCAGATGTACACCGCCATCGACTTGGGCCAGCTCGCGCAGTACGGCGTGACCTACTGGCTGCCCATCGCGAGCGCTGCCAACATCGCCCAGGGCGGTGCCGCGCTTGCCGTTGCCTTCAAGACTCGCGACGCCAAGATCAAGGGCCTGGCGCTTCCCTCGGCCCTCTCCGCCTTCATGGGCATCACCGAGCCCGCCATCTTCGGCGTGAACCTGCGCTTCTTCAAGCCCTTCATCGCCGGCTGCGTGGGCGGTGCCTGCGGCGCCATGGTGTGTGCGCTCACCAACTTGGCCGCGAGCGGCACCGGCGTCACGGGCGTCTTCGGCATCCTTTTGTGCCTGGCATCCCCTGTGCAGTACGTGATCATGTTCGCGGTTGCCGCCGCGGTCTCCTTCGCGCTGTCCTTCATACTCTACAAAGACGAGAAGTAGCGATCGGATGTCGATCCCGCGGTGCCGGGTCCTCTTGCCCGGCGCCGCGTTCATTATAAGGAGAACCCAATGAGCAACGCCCTTTCGCGCGACCTCAACCGCTTGGTGAAGATGGCCGAGGACGCCCAGGCCGCCCGCGGCGGGCATGGCGCCTTTGGCCAGCGCATACACCTCATGCCGCCCACCGGCTGGCTCAACGATCCCAACGGCCTGTGCCAAAAAGACGGCGTGTTCCACGCCTTTTTCCAATACGCCCCCTTCGACGTGATGGGCGGCGTCAAGTTTTGGGGCCACTATGTGAGCCGTGACCTCGCCACCTGGGAGTACCGCGGCTGCCCGCTCATGCCCGATGAGCCCTTCGACGTGCATGGCGTGTACTCGGGCTCGGCGCTGGTCGAGGACGGCAAGATCATCGTGCTCTACACCGGTAACGTGAAGCTTCCCGATGCCCAGGGCACCTACGATTACGTGAACACAGGGCGCGAGGGCAACACCGTACTGGTGGCAAGCGACGATGAGGGTGAGACCTTTGGCGAGAAGCGTCTGGTGATGGGCCCCGCCGACTACCCGGACGACCTTACCTGCCACGTGCGCGACCCCAAGGTATGGCGCGAGGGCGATACCTATTACATGGTGCAGGGAACCCGTCGGCGCGTGGAGGGCGAGCATGTGGAGAGCCGCTACTGCGCCGTGCACGGCGAGGGCGCGGGCCGCGATGTGGGCGAGATCCTTGTCTTCTCGTCGACCGACCTTGTGACATGGAGGCTCGTGAATCGCCTGCATACGCCGGAGCGCTTCGGCTTTATGTGGGAGTGTCCCGACTACTTCTCGCTCGAGGTGCCCGGCGGTGCCCAGGCTCATTTCCTCGGCTGCTCGCCGCAGGGTCTTGAGGGCGGGGACTGGGCGCGCCGCAACATCTACTCGGCGGGGTATTTCCCCTTGAGCGGGGAGGTCGCCGGTGCCTGCGCGCTCGGGGCATATCACCTGTGGGACGCGGGTTTTGACTTCTACGCACCCCAGACCTTTGAGGCCGGGGACGGCCGCCGCATCATGATCGGCTGGATGGGCATCCCCGACGAGCAGGGTTATGACAACCAGCCCACCATCGACGACGGCTGGCAGCATTGCTTCACCATCCCGCGCGAGGTCACGGTGGGCGAGGACGGCAGCTTGCTGCAGCGCCCCGCCCGTGAGGTGGAGGGCCTGCGTCGCGAGGTGCTCGTGGGCGAGGGCGAGCTTGCGGTGAGCGGGGAGACGGCCCGCTGCTTCGATGCCCAGGTGACGGGCGTTGAGGACGGCTTCTGTGCGGAGATCTCCGGTGAGCTGCACCTTGCGTGGAAGCCCGCGGAAGATGGCATGCCCGCGCGCTTTGAGATGCGGTTCGAGGGCGGTCGAGAAGGTGCCGGCCGCGGTCGAGAGACGCGTTGGGAGCCGCTTGACGAGGCGCGCGACGTGCGCATCATCGCAGACTCATCGTCGGTCGAGGTCTTTGTGAACGACGGCGCCCTGGTGATGAGCACCCGGTACTACCCGTCTCGCTACGGTATCGCTATCGAGGCCCTGGGTGCGTGCGTGGAGCTTTGGCCTTTGGGGTAAGCGTGTGGGTCCAATAAGTCGGCTATACTGTGCAGGCTTTATCGTTGTAAGAAGGGCGGCACGATGGCCACGACGTTTTCTGAGCTCACGCAGTCCTATGCGAGCCTCGTCGGCGCCCGTGCCGCGTGGTTCACCCATGCGAGAAACACCGCCGACGTCATCGCGGTGCTCGGTTTGGTAGGGCCCTCAGACCGCTTGGTGGTGTATGCGCCCGGCTTCGAGGCCTCGTTCTCGTCGCGCTTCAGCGCTCGCCAGCTCGCCTTTGCCACCGAGCCCGGGCCGGACGCCATGATCGCCGCCACGGGCCTTGTCCCCGCGCCCGGCGAGCTTCCCGACGATGTGGATGCCGAGCATACCGAGCACCATGCGAGCTACGCGAGCGGGTCGGGGGCGCGCTTCGAGCGCCTCTACTGGTTTGTGGACGGTATCGGCGGGCGCGGTCTTCGTGTTGCGAACATCCGGGCGTTTGCCGACGCCGCGCGCGAGGCGGGCGCCATTCTCATGATCGACAACACCGTCGCGAGCTTCTTCGGGTGCCGTCCGCTCGACCTAGGTGCCCATATCTCGCTCGAGGCGCTCGATCGCGTGGCGGCGGGGGAGCTGTCCGCCAAGACCGTGGCGCTTGCCGTGGCCCCCTCCGTGCATGGTCGGGGTCGGCGCCGCCGCGAGGACCCCCTTGCCGAGGACGCTTATCTCGCGCTCGCCATGCGGTTGGGTGCCGGTGTTGCGCCCGCCGCGGGCTTCTCGGCTGCAGATCTTGATGCCATCGAGCGCGGCCTTGCGTCTATGCCCGGTCGCATGCAGGCCCATATGGATAACGCCCGCGCGATCGCCGCGTACCTTGACGCCAACGAGATGGTCCCCTGGGTCTCCTATCCGGGTCTCTCGTCTCATCCCGACCGGGATTTCGCCGGCAACGTCCTCGATCATGGGTTTGGCCCAGCAATTGATTTCGAGCTGCCGCGCGGGGTTTCCGCCCATGCCTTCATCGCCGTGGTCGCCCCGGAATTCCGTGCTGCGCCGGCGGGCGGTCGTCTCACCCGTCTGAGCGCCCTCGACGGTGACGATGGGCGCTATATCCGCCTGTTCGCCGGCGTGGACGACCCGCTTGATATCGTCGACAGCCTGGACCAGGCGCTCCGCATGTTCTGCAACCCTCCCCATGCGTGATCTCGTGCATCCGCACGCCGACTAATCGCAGCAACTAGGGAGGAAGGCCCGATATGGGCTCTTTTGATGTTTCGAACCTCATCGAGGCGACCCTGCTCGGCGTCGCCCTCGCGATGGACGCCATGGCCGTCACGCTCTCCAACAGCCTGTGCGAGCCCGACATGCCCGCGTCCAAGAAGTTCGCCATGCCGGTGGCCTTCGCCTTGTTCCAGGTTGCCATGCCCGTGGCGGGCTACTTCGGCGGGACGCTCGTGGCCGGCTTCATCGAGGCCTACGTCGGCATCGTCAGCCTGGCGATCCTGGGCGTCGTGGGCGGCAAGATGGTGCTCGAGGCCGTACACGAGCTGCGCGAGCCCGAGGCCTGCCCCACCTCGAGGCTCACCTGGCCGACCATCCTGCTCGAGGCCGTGGCCACCTCCATCGACGCGTTCATGGTCGGGATCTCCTTCGCCGCCTCCGGAAAGGACGTCGCGCTCTACAGCGGCGCCATCGGCGTGACCACGTTCGCGTGCTGCCTGTTCGTGCTGGCGCTCGGTCGGCGCCTGGGCGAGCGCTTCGGCGCGCACGCGCAGGTGGCGGGCGGCATCGTGCTGGTGCTCATCGGTCTGAAGTCGTTCCTCGCGTGAGGGTCGGCCGCGTCCGCCTAACGCGGCGAGGGGGCGTGAGGGATAGGTTCCCGCACCCCCCCCCTCGCGTCTTCGCCCCGCTGCTCGGTAGGCGTTTTTCAAACTAGTGAAGCGATTTTCGAATCGTTTTCAAGGTAGTGAAGTCCCACTTCATTTCTTTGAGAAACGCCTCCGCGCTGACCTGGGGTTTTAAGGACGGGGGTTCCAAGGGGGCATCAAAATCGATTCAGAACTTTGAAAAACGCCTGCAGAAGGGGCCCCGGGCCCCGCGCCCCGCGTCCCGGCAAGGATCTGGCCGGGACCCGCTACCCGAGGAGCCCCGGCATCCTGCGCGCGATCAGCGCGTCGATCTCGCCCTGGAGCGCGCGATAGCCCGCCACCGCCCGCCGGCCCTCGTCGGTGATCCGCGAGCCGCGGGCGCCGTTGCGCTCCAGCAGCTTGCAGCCCAGCTGGTCCTCGGCCTCGTTCACCAGGCGCCACGCCTTGGAGTAGGCCATCCCCAGGCGCTTGGCGGCGCGGTTGAGCGAGCTCTCCTCGTCCACGCCCTCGAGCAGAAGGACGCAGCCAAGGCCGAAAGCCCCGGGCAGGTCGGTGCCGTCGTCCTGCACGATGAGTCGCGCGCTGCCCTTCAGAGCCATGGGACCTCCTTGAGCCCGCTACCCGCGGGACAGATGTGTTTTACGAGCGGGAACCATTGTAGCAGCGGGCGCGCGTTACAATGGCCCAACGGTATACGCTGCGATGCAAAGGAGCATTATGGCCACGTTCTTCCCCGGTGAGTCCCATACCTTCTCTGAGTATTTGCTCGTCCCAGGTTATTCCTCCTCGGAATGCGTGCCCAACAATGTCTCCCTCAAGACCCCGCTCACGCGCTTCAAGCGCGGCGAGGAGCCCGCGATCTCCCTCAACATCCCCATGGTGTCGGCCATCATGCAGTCCGTCTCCGGCGTTGACATGGGCGTGGCGCTCGCCACCGAGGGCGGTATCTCCTTCATCTACGGCTCCCAGACGCCCGTGTCCGAGGCCGCCATGGTCAAGGCCGTCAAGGACCACAAGGCCGGCTTCGTGCAGTCCGACTCCACCCTCACGCCCGACATGACGATGGAGCAGGTCATCGCCCTCAAGGAGAAGACCGGCCACTCCACCATGCCGGTCACCCAGGACGGCACCTCGCGCGGCAAGCTGCTGGGCATCGTCACGAGCCGCGACTACCGTCCCAGCCGCGACGACCACCAGATGAAGGTCGCCGAGTTCATGACCCCGCGCGAGCACCTGATCGTGGGCGACAAGGACATCACGCTCAAGGCCGCCAACGACCTGATCTGGGACAAGAAGCTCAACGCCCTGCCCGTGGTCGACGAGAACGACCACCTCATGGGCATCGTCTTCCGCAAGGACTACGACAGCCACAAGACCAACCCCAACGAGCTGCTCGACGCCAACAAGCGCTACATGGTGGGCGCGGGTATCAACACCCGCGACTACGCCGAGCGCGTGCCGCTGCTCGTCGATGCCGGCGCCGACGTGCTGTGCATCGACTCGTCCGAGGGCTTCTCGGAGTGGCAGAAGCGCACCATCGAGTGGATCCGCGCCAACTACGGCGAGAGCGTCAAGGTGGGCGCCGGCAACGTCGTCGACGCCGAGGGCTTCCGCTTCCTGGCCGATTGCGGCGCCGACTTCATCAAGGTCGGCATCGGCGGCGGTTCCATCTGCATCACCCGCGAGACCAAGGGCATCGGCCGCGGCCAGGCCACCGCGCTCATCGACGTGTGCCGCGCGCGCGACGAGTACTTCGAGGAGACCGGCGTCTACGTGCCCGTCTGCTCCGACGGCGGCATCGTCTACGACTACCACATGACCCTCGCGCTCGCCATGGGCGCCGACTTCATGATGCTCGGCCGCTACTTCGCGCGCTTCGACGAGAGCCCCACCTCCCGCGTCAACGTGAACGGCCAGTACATGAAGGAGTACTGGGGCGAGGGCTCGGCCCGTGCCCGCAACTGGCAGCGCTACGACCTGGGCGGCGCGCAGAAGCTTTCCTTCGTGGAGGGCGTGGACTCCTACGTGCCGTACGCCGGCTCGCTCAAGGACGGCGTGGGCGGCACCCTCTACAAGGTGCGCTCCACCATGTGCAACTGCGGTGCCCTCTCCATCAAGGAACTGCAGCAGAAGGCGCGCCTGACGCTCGTCTCCGCGACCTCCATCGTCGAGGGCGGCGCGCATGACGTCGTGGTCAAGGACTCCCAGCAGACGGTCGGCTTCAACTAGGTCCCGTCCGCGAGCGCATCGCATAGGCACAGCGAAGGGGTCCCGCCCGGGACCCCTTTTCCATACCGCGCGGGCGCGCGGCAGGCGGGCGCGCGGCATGCGGGCGTGCGGGCGCGTGCGGGCACCCCTCGCTCCGCGGCCCGGTTGTGGACGACCTCCCCGGGCAAATGTCCACGCGTGTGGACGACCTCCCCGGGCAAATGTCCACCCGATTCAGCGCCGCGAGCGGCCCTCCAGACGCTACAATCTTGAGCGATTGACTATCTGCCGCCTCGGCGGGTTCATAGGATGCTAAGGAGACGAAATGTGCGATTCTGACGCCTGCACGCGCGGAAAGCGCGAGATCCCCGGGTACGACGCCCAGGCGATCGAGTCCAAGTGGATGAAGGCCTGGGACGAGCAGAACCTGTTCGCCGTGGACACCGACTCGACCAAGCCCAAGAAGTACGTGCTCGAGATGTTCCCGTACCCCTCGGGCGACCTGCACATGGGCCACGCGCGCAACTACACCATCGGCGACGCCATGGCGCGCCAGGCCCGCATGCGCGGCTACGACGTGCTGCATCCCATCGGCTTCGACGCCTTCGGCCTGCCCGCAGAGAACGCCGCCATCAAGCATGACACGCAGGCCGCGGCGTGGACCTACAAGAACATGGACCAGGCTCTCGCCACCATGAAGCGCATGGGCTTCTCCTACGACATGGATCGCCTCGTCAAGACCTGCGACCCCGATTACTACAAGTGGGGCCAGTGGATCTTCGAGAAGCTCTGGGAGCGCGGCCTCGTCTACCGCAAGAAGAACCCCGTCAACTGGTGCCCCAAGTGCAACACCGTGCTCGCCAACGAGCAGGTGACCGAGGGCCGCTGCTGGCGCTGCGACTCCGAGGTCGAGAAGCGCGACCTCGAGCAGTGGTACATCAAGATCACCGAGTACAGCCAGGAGCTGCTCGACGACCTCGATAAGCTGCCCGGTTGGCCCGAGCGCGTGAAGCAGATGCAGGCCAACTGGATCGGCCGCTCCGAGGGCGCCGAGGTCGACTTCACCCTGTGCGACGCCGCAGGCGAGCCCATCGTCGGCGAGGCGGGCAAGATCACCGTCTTCACCACCCGCGCCGACACGCTGTTCGGCTGCACGTTCTTCCTGTTGGCCCCCGAGTACGAGGGCCTGGCCGAGCTCGTGGCCGGCACCGAGTACGAGGACGCCGTGATGAAGGTCGTGGAGGACGCCAAGCACGTCTCCGCGGTGGAGCGCGCCCAGGGCGAGCTCGAGAAGCACGGCGCCTTCACGGGCCGCTACGTGGTGAACCCCATCTCCGGCAAGAAGGTTCCCGTGTGGGTGGCCGACTACGTGATCTCGGACTACGGTACCGGCGCCGTCATGGCCGTGCCCTGCGGCGACCAGCGCGACTTCGAGTTCGCCCGCAAGTACGACCTGCCGATCGTGCCCGTGGTGCTCTCCGAGGACGACCCCCTGTACGCCCAGCTCAAGGACGAGCGCGAGATCGCGGTGAGCAGCGTTGACTGGGAGGCCGCCATGGCCGCCGAGGGCGTGCTCGTGCAGTCCGGCGCCTACACCGGCCTGGTGGGCGGCAAGCACTCGCCGGCCGAGGCCGCCGTCGTCGCCGACTTGGAGGCCGCCGGCACCGGCCGCCGCAAGGTGAACTTCCGCCTGCGCGACTGGCTCATCTCCCGCCAGCGCTACTGGGGCAACCCCATCCCGGCCATCCACTGCGAGCATTGCGGCATCGTGCCCGTGCCCGAGGAGGACCTGCCCGTGGTGCTCCCGCAGAACCTCGACCTGGGCGCCGGCGAGACCCTGGCCGAGAACGCCGAGTTCGCCGCCTGCACCTGCCCCAAGTGCGGCGCGCCCGCCCGCCGCGAGACGGACACCATGGACACCTTCACGTGCTCCAGCTGGTACTACCTGCGCTACACCGACCCGCACAACGCCGAGCTGCCCTTCTCCCGCGAGGCGGCCGACCGCTGGATGCCGGTCGACAACTACATCGGTGGCATCGAGCACGCGATCCTGCACCTGCTCTATAGTCGCTTCTTCACCAAGGCGCTGCGCGACATGGGCCTGCTTTCCTGCGACGAGCCGTTCACCAACCTGCTCTGCCAGGGCATGGTGAAGGACGAGAACGGCGAGACCATGTCCAAGTCCAAGGGCAACGTGGTGCCGCCGAGCTCGGTTATCGAGCCCTTCGGCGCCGACACCATGCGCCTGGCGATTCTGTTCATCGCCCCGCCCGAGAAGGACTTCGACTGGGACGAGGACGCCGTGGCGGGCGCCAACCGCTTCATCAAGCGCGCCTGGCGCACCGTGTGGCAACTCGTGGAGACGGGCGCCGAGGTCGCGCCCATCGACAAGGCCGCGCTCGCCCCGGCCGCGCTCGAGCTGTACCGCGAGCGCCATCGCACGCTCGCCAAGTGCACGGCCGACTTCGACCGCCAGCAGTTCAACACCGCCATCTCCGCCATCATGGAGCTGGTGAACGCCGCAAACGCCTACCTCAACGCGGTGCCGGCCGCCGAACGCGACGCCGCACTCGCCGCACTCGTGGCCGAGGACATCGTGAGCGCGCTCGCGCCGATCTGCCCGTTCGCCATGGAGGAGCTGTGGCACGCCGCGCTCGGCCGCGAGGGGAGCGTCTACACCGCGCCCTGGCCGACCTTCGACGAGTCCGAGGCCGCGGCCGACGAGGTTGAGATCGCCGTGCAGGTCCTCGGCAAGGTACGCGGCCGCGCCATGGTGGCCGTGGATGCCGACGCCGACGCCCTGCGCGCCGCCGCCGAGGAGGTCGCCGCCAAGTGGATCGAGGGCAAGACGGTCGTCAAGGCCATCTGCGTGCCGGGCAAGCTCGTGAACCTGGTGGTGAAGTAGCGCCATCCAACTGTTTTTCCACTAGATAAGAGGCCGAGTTTTTCATAACCCGCTCGCCGAGGGCGGGCCACTCCGTCCCCGCGCCGGGCTATAATGCCCGGGAAGACCACCGACCTGAGGAGACTGCACCATGGCCACCTACACCGTCGAGACCTGCGCCGTCGAGCTCGAGACCTCCGACCTCGATGCTGCGCGCGATGCGCTGGGCGAGCTGGACGTCTACGGCGTCCCGCAGCGGCACGACGTCTCCGGGAAGGAGTGAGCCATGCCGCTGTTTCTCGTCCTCGCGCTGCTCTGGTACATCCTCGACCTATGGTTCTTCGCCCTGGGCTGGGCCATCGGGGCCGTGGGCTTCGTCCTCTTCATAGTCGTGGGCCTGCTGATCTCGCCGTTCGTGCACGGGAAGCGCAAGGACCCGGAACCCGATCCCGACCCCGCGGACGATGTGCAGGAGCGCCTGGAAGCGATCCTCGCCGAGGCCTCGGGCGAGGCCCCGTCGCGCTGGCCCGTGCCGAAGGCCGAGCCGATCGGGGACGGGAGCTACACGCCTTCCGACTCGCTCGCGCCGAGGTTCAGCTCCGGCGGCTGGCCGGTCGAGGTCTACCAGCGCCCGCGCGGATACCTCGTCGTGGTGGATCCCGACGGCCGGTTCGGTACGCCGTTCGCCTACGGCTTCGGCCCCGACGGCAAGCCCGACGACTCCATGCGTGTCGTGCCGGTCTGGCACCCATCGCGCGACATGCGCAAGGCGGTGCCCACTGAACACCCCCTTCTCGACTGCAGACCCATGGGCAAGGCCTTCGCCAATGCGGTCCAAATCCTCGACAGCGAGGGCTTGGGTGACGCGCCCAAGCCCAAGGGCGCGCGCTCGATACGCTACTAGATCAACGAGACCGGAGATAGAAGTGCGCAGGACAAGCTCGCCTCCGATGTGGTGCAGAACGGTATGGAGTTTTAGCTGGGTTGGGCACCCGCCGTGCGGCGGGGCTTCCTGTTTGATGTCGTCATCTGCCCGCGTGCCGCCGCCGAGGAGGTCGCCGCCAAGTGGATCGAGGGCAAGACGGTCGTCAAGGCCATCTGCGTGCCGGGCAAGCTCGTGAACCTGGTGGTCCGCTAGCCCAACATGTAGATTGTATGGACATGGACCTCAACTGTTCCATGTGGTACACTTGTACGGCAAATGAAGTTTACTCGTGAGGGAGTGGGGTCTCGGCCCCGCTCCCTTTTGTTGAACGGGAGGTGCTTTATGGTCAAGAGCGCGCTCGAGCAGCAGATCATCGACGCGCTGGAGCAGGTCGCGGCCGGGCACGGCATCGACATCGTCGACGTGGACATCGTGGGCGCCACCAAGGCCCCCTGTGTGCGCGTCCGCATCGACAAGCTCGAGGGCGAGGGCATCACGCTCGACGAGGTGACCGCCAACAACGCGTGGGTCTCCGAGGTCGTGGAGGGGCTCGACCCCATCGCCACCAGCTACACCCTCGAGGTCTCCAGCCCCGGCATGGCGCGCCCGCTGCGCCGCCCGGCGGACTTCGCCCTTTTCGTGGGCGAGCAGGTGGAGCTCACCACCACCGCCACCGAGGGCCGCCGCAAGTACAAGGGCACCATCGAGGCCGCCACGGACACCGAGGTCACGCTCGCGCTGGACGCCGGCGACGACGCCGGGCGCGTGACCATCCCGTTCGCCGAGATGAAGAAGTGCACGCTCAAGCCGGTCTACGACTTCAGCGTCAAGAAGGAAGGGAAGTAACATGGCATCGGACATGATGGACGCCCTCATGGAGGTCTGCAGGGATCGGCACATCGACCAGCTCTACCTGATCGACCGCCTGGAGCAGTCGCTCGCCAAGAGCTACGCCGACATCCTCAAGCTCACCTGGGGCGCCAAGGTCACCATCGACCGCGCCACCGGCAAGATCTACGTGTACCGCCTCGAGCCCATCGACGACTCCATGGACGAGGAGGGCAACTTCACCGAGTTCGAGGAGATCGACGTCACCCCGCGCGACACCTCCCGCATCGCCGCCCAGCACGCCAAGGCCGAGATCAACGCCATCGTGCGCAACGCCGCCCGCGAGCAGATCTACGAGGAGTTCTCTTCCCGCATCGGCGATCTCATCAACGGCACCGTGCTGCAGTCCACCTCGGACTTCACCATCGTGAAGATACGCGAGGGCGTGGAGGCCGAGCTGCCCCACTTCGACCTGCGCCGCTCCGAGACCGAGCGCAACGAGCGCCCGCAGGGCGAGCGCTACCTGCACAACCAGCGCCTCAAGGCCGTTATCATCGACGTGCGCGACCCCAACTCCACGCTGCCGCCCGTCCGCGGCGAGCACACCCGCCCGCCCATCGTGATCTCGCGCACCCACCCCGCGCTCATCAAGCGCCTCTTCGAGCAGGAGGTCCCCGAGATCTACGAGGGCACCGTCGAGGTCAAGTCCATCGCCCGCGAGCCCGGCCAGCGCTCCAAGGTGGCCGTCCACTCGCTTGATGACCGCCTGGACCCCGTGGGCGCCTGCGTGGGCCCCAAGGGCAGCCGCGTCCGTGCCGTCGTGGGCGAGCTGCGCGGCGAGCGCGTCGACGTGATTTTGTGGGACGAGGACCCGGCCGTCTACGTGGCCAACGCCCTGTCCCCGGCCAAGGTCACCCGCGTGCTCATCGACGAGGAGAAGAACTACGCCGGCGTGATCGTGCCCGATGACCAGCTCTCCCTCGCCATCGGCAAGGAGGGTCAGAACGCCCGCCTTGCCGCCCGCCTCACCGGCTGGCACATCGACATCAAGAACGAGACGCTCGCCGCCGACATCTTGAAGAACGTGCCCCTGCCCGTGGAGGAGCCGGCCGACCTGCTTAACGGCGAGCCCGCCGAGCACGAGGCCGAGCGCTGCGCCTACGTCTCCGAGTCCGGCGTGCGCTGCCGCAACCAGGCTCGCCCCGGCTCCCGCTTCTGCGGCGTGCACGAGGCCATGGCCGAGTCCGGCGAGGACGCGGTCGAGGGCGTCGAGGACCTCATCTAGGACTCCCCGCCACCCGTTTCTTTCGTTTTTCCAAGAGCACCCCGTGCTCGAGAGGTAGGTGAATGCCCATGGCGAAGGTTCGCATCTCCAGCCTTGCCAAGGACTTCGGCATGACGTCCAAGGAGCTCCTCGGATACCTTGCCGAGATGAAGATCCCGGCCAAGACGCCGTCGTCGACGCTTGAGGACGTGTACGTCAACCTGGTGAAGAAGCAGCTCGCCCCGATCCTGGCCGAGCGCGCCGCCAAGGTCGAGGCAGAGAAGGCCGCCGAGCTCGAGGCCCAGCGCGAGGCCGAGGCCGCCGCTGCCGCCGAGGCCGAGCGCGAGCGCCTGGCCGCCGAGGCCCGCCGCGAGGAGGAGCGCCGCATCTCCCAGGAGCAGCGCGCCGCCGAGGAGGCCGCCCGCGCCGCCGCCGCTGCCGCCGAGGCCGAGGCGCGCCGCCGCGCCGAGGAGGAGCGCCGCGCCGCCGAGCTCGAGGCCAAGCGCCGCGCCGTCCCGGCGAGCGACTCCGGCCAGCGCTTCAGGTCGCTGCTCGACCAGATCGCCGCCCAGGAGCAGGTGCTCGAGAAGAAGAAGGAGGAGGCCGCCAAGACCGCTGCCTCCAACGACGACAACCGTGGCTCCCGCGGCGGTCGCGGGCGTCGCGGCGAGGGTCGCGGCGGCGAGCGCGGCGGCCGCAACCAGGAGCGCTCCGAGGCCCCGACCCGCCGCCGCTCCAGCTCCGCCCCCGCGATCCCGGCCGGCATGGACATGCCCAACCCCGACAAGCAGGGCAAGGGCAAGAAGCGCCGCGGCGGCGCGCACGTGGAGGAGGACCACTACGCCCGCATGGCGCGCGACGCCGAGGAGTACAGCCGCGAGAAGGTGCTGGCCGAGGCCCGCGCCGCCGTGGAGGAGGCCGGCCGCGAGAGCACCGGCCGCCGCAAGAAGCGCAAGGAGAAGCGCGAGCGCGAGGCCGCCGCGGCCCAGCAGGAGCGCCAGCTCGAGGAGGCCATCGCCCAGGGCATCAACCCCGAGGACATGGACGCCGTCCGCGTGTCCGAGGGCGTGAGCGTCCAGGAGCTCGCCGAGGCCCTTGACGTCTCCGCCAACGACATCATCAAGCGCCTCTTCCTGCTCGGCACCCCGCTGACCATGACCCAGACCATGTCGAACGACCTGATCGAGCTCGTGGCCGACGACCTGGGCCGCAAGGTGCGCATCATCACGCCCGAGGAGGAGAACTCCTTCTCCTTCTACGACGACCCGGCCGACCTCAAGGGCCGCCCGCCCGTGGTCACCGTCATGGGCCACGTCGACCACGGAAAGACGTCGCTGCTCGACGCGATCCGCCACACCGGCGTGACCGCCACCGAGGCCGGCGGCATCACCCAGCACATCGGCGCCTCCCAGGTCACCATCAACG
>Cebus_capucinus_imitator_PRJNA485217_SSR098__coassemble_1963_pt1 | contig 16581 bp, 18 predicted proteins | sample Cebus_capucinus_imitator_PRJNA485217_SSR098__metabat2_high_PE_001 | metagenome-assembled genome bin Cebus_capucinus_imitator_PRJNA485217_SSR098
TTGCCAGACCCCGCCCGCCCCGGGGGCGGGGATCTGGGTCTCCACGGTTCCTACACATACGGGCCCCGCGCGGCGCCGCCCGCGGGCGCGGGGGCGCCGCTCGCCGAGAGCCCCATCCCCTCTTGTATAGGTTCGCGTATTTGGGGCTTAGCGCCTACAGGCTTCCTCGAGCCATCTCCATGCCCACCTCGACCAGCTCGTCGCGCTCCTCGACGCTTTGCGCCTCCGCGTAGATGCGCACGAGGGGCTCCGTACCGCTTGGGCGGATCAGCAACCACGACCCGTCCTCGAACTCCAAGCGCAGGCCGTCCATATGGCTCACCGCCGTCGGCACCTTGCCCGCCACGGTGGGTGGGTTCAAGCCGGGCAAGATGGTCCGTAGCATCTCGGTGACCTCGGGCTCCATGCGCACGTCGCGGCGGGCGTAATGGAGCGGGCCGAACCGGTCCTCGAGCTCGTCGACCAGTACGCCCAGCGGCTTGCCGCCCGTGGCCATGAGCTCGCAGAGCATGAGGCAGCACAGCAGGCCGTCGCGCTCCACCAGATGCGAGGGGATCCCGATCCCGCCGGCACCCTCGCCTCCCAGCAGCACGTCGCCCTTCAGCATCTCCCTATATATATGTTTGAAGCCGATGGGCTTGGTCGCCACGCGGCAGCCCAGGGCACGCGCCACGCGGCGCGGCATGGCCGATGCCGAGAGCCCCAGCACCACGCGGCCACCGAGCCCGCGGTTCTGCACGAGATGGCCCAAGATCAAGGCGATGATCTGGTGCGCGCTGACGTAGCGGCCGCGCTCGTCCACGGCGCCCAGACGGTCGCCGTCGCCATCGATCACCAGGCCCGCGCTCGCGCCGGCCTGCACCACGGCGGCCTCGCACTCATCGACCCAGGGCTCGATGGGCTCGGGACACATGTCCTCCCAGCCCGGTTCCTCGCCCGCATGGATCTCCCGCACCCGGACACCCAGGGGCTCCAGCACCTCGGTAAGGCAGCCGCGACCGGCGCCGTACATGGGGTCGACCACCACGGAGAGGTTGGCCGCGGCGAGCACCGGGCGATCGAGCAGGCAGCCCAGGTTCTCGAGGTAGGACGTAAGGAGATCGCGCCGTTCCACGGGGCCGCGCCCCTCGGGCGCCTCCGGCTCGATCAGGTCCTCGACCTCGTCGTAGAACTCCGGCAAGCCGCAGCCGCCATCGCGCGTGCGGAGCTTGATACCCAGGTAGCCCATGGGATGATGCGACCCGGTAACCATGAGGGCACCGGCCGCGGGCCCGCGTTGCGCCGTGGCCCACGCAAGGGCGGGCGTGGGGAGCGGCCGGTCCGAGAGGACGGCCACGAGGCCGAGGGCGGAGATGGCCTCGGCCGCCGCGAGGGCGAACCCCTCCGACTCCGGGCGCGTGTCGTAGCCCACGAGTACCTCGGCGCCCGGCTCGCGCTCGGCCCAATACGCGCCGGCGGCCACCGCCACGCGGACCACGTTCTCAGTATCGAAATCACCGTCGAGCCGGGCACGCCAGCCGTCGGTCCCAAAATGCAGTATCGCGCCCATCGCACTCCAAATCCCTTGCTCCGGGTCTTTCGCCAACGCATAGGCAGGGTACCCGGACGGGCGCGGCGCAAACGGCCTTAGGAAAAACGCAAGGATTACGGACGGCGGAAAGGAGGCCTCCCCGCCTACGGGCCCTCGCTAGCCCGCCAGGTCGGCGAGCGCGCACACCGTGCGCGCGGTGGTGCCGCAGCAGCCTCCGACGAGCGTCGCCCCGACGGCGATCCACGACGCAGCGGCGTCGGTGAAGGCCGCGGGATCCTCGTCCCACACCAAGGCCCCCTCGTCGTCGCGATGGGGATCGCCCGCGTTGGGGCGCACCATGAGCGGGAGGTCCGTTGCCGCGCGCATACGGGGCACGGCGACCGCGGCACCGGCGAGCGAGCAGCAGTTGACGCCGACGGCCAGGGCACCCACCCGCTCGGCTTCCATGACGGCGGCCTCGATGTTGAGCCCGTCGCCCAACAGGCGCGCCTCGTCGTTTACCGCGAAGCTCACGAGGAGCGGCATGCCGTCCGAGACGTCCGCCACGCCGGCGAGCGCCGGCTCGAGGTCGCGCAGGGAGGTGAAGGTCTCGAGCAGCAGACCATCGGCACCGGCGGTGAGCAGCGCGTGGGCCTGGTCGCGGTAGGAGGCGCGCGCCTCGCGATAGGGAGCGGAGCCCTCGAGGGTCCAGGAAACGCCGCACGGCCCCAGGGAGCCGAGCAGCAGGCTGCCGCCCGCGCGGCGGGCGAGGTCGACGGCCGCGCGGTTCACCGCGGGCACGGCGCGGCGCACGCCGTCGCGCTCGAGGGCGGGGGCGCTTGCCTGGAAGGTATTGGTGATGAGGATGTCCGCCCCGGCGGCGCGGTAGAGCGCGTGCAGGCGCTCCACCGTCTGGGGCTCGGCCACGTTCCAGAGCGCGGCGGGAACGCCCTCGCCGCCCAGCTGGGACATGAGCGCGGTGCCCATGGGCCCCTGCATCACGGAAACCCCTGCGCGCAGACGCTCGGCGAGCGCCCGCGCACCGGGGCGGTTGTACATATCGGTGGGATAGGATTCCAGGTCCATGGCGGGCTAGTCCTCCACCTTGACGCCCTGCTTCTCGAGGTAGGAGAGCCAGCGCGCCATGGTGTCCTCGGACAGCGCGTGCTCCATCATGCACGCCTCGGCGTCCGCGCGATCGAACTCCACGCCCAGCTCCTGCACAAGGAAGGTGCGCACGAGGCGATGGCGGTACCACACGGCGGAACCGAGCTCGCGGCCGGCGTCGGTGAGCATGACCTTGCCGTAATGGGACTGGTCGACCAGGCCCTGGGCCTTGAGGGCGGCGACGGCCTTGTTGACCGATGCCTTGGACACGCCGAGGCGCTGGGCAACGTCGACGGAGCGCACGCCCTCGCGCTCGCCGTCCTCGCGCTCGATGCGCACCATGCACTCAAGGTAATCCTCGTTGGCGACGGTCAGATGAAGCTCGCGCGAGGTATCGGTGGTATCCATCTCTGTTCCTCTCCCATGGTTTGCTGTGGTGATTCTAACGCATCGCGCCACGGGGGGGTTGTGGCGGGGCGGCGGAGGTTGGACGGGCGGCGCCCTAGCCCTCGACCGGGCCCTCCGCGCGGACCTGAACCAGCCGGGCCGCTATGGAGAGGGCGATCTCGGCGGGGGTCACCGCGCCGATGGCGAGACCGATGGGAAGGTCCACGGAGGCGATCTCTTCCGGGGAGAAGCCGCGCTCGACGAGCTCCGCGCGCACGACGGCCGCCTTGCGCCTCGACCCCATGCAGCCGAGGTAGCGGGGATGGCGCCCCAGGGCCCACGCCGTGAGACGAGCGTCCGTCTGGTGCGAGGCGGTGAGGATGCACGCGAGGTCGGCGGGCGCGAGGGCGATGCCCGCGGCGGCCGGGTCGGCGTAGTCGCAAGCCACGGCGCGGCAACCGCGCGGGAAGAGCGCGGGGTCCATGAGCTCGGGGCGGTCGTCGGCGATGAGGATGTCGAAGTCGAGCAGCGCGAGCTGGGCGGTGAGCGCGCGGCCCACGTGCCCCGCGCCGAAGATGACGACGCGCGCCGCCGGACGGAGCGGCTCGGTGAAAACGGCACCGTCCCATGTCGGGGCCTTGGGGGCACCCGCGGAGTCGGCGGCACGGAGGACGGGCTCCGCCCCGCCCCAGTCGAGCTCGAGCGCGGCGGGGCGCCCCGCGTCGAGGGCCTCCAGGGCATGGGTCAGCGCAGGCAGGCTGGCCGCTCCCATGCGGCGTACGCCCGCCACCTGGACACCGCCGCACACCATGCCCGTGGAGCCGTGGTCGAGCTCGAGAAGGCGAGCTGGCGCGCCCGCCATGGCCTCGCGCGCCGCGCGCTGGCAAGCGAACTCGGGTGCGCCGCCGCCGACCGTGCCCTCGAAGCGACCGTCGACGAGCAGCAGCATGCGCGCCCCGGCGGGCCGGGAGACGGACCCTCGGCTGGCGAGGATGACGGCCTCCGCCACGGGCTCCCCCGCGGCAATCCGCTCGCGTGCCAACCTGAGCAGGGAGATCCCCTCCATGGCTACTCACCCCATCCGTTCGCGAAATGGCAGATCGCCTCCAGCACGCCGCCGCCCACGGCGCGGGCCTTGTCCGAGGAGGTGAGGCAATGCCCGGGCACGGCGCGCGGGTCGATGTCCCCCACCTTCATGCCGCGGGCCACGGGCACGCCCTCCTGCAGCAGGCCCCGCAGGATACCGTCGATGGCGCAGGTCATGGGCTCGCCCGCCACCCGTGCCGCCACGTCGCCCGCATGCACGCGGGCGCCGATCCGCAAGACCGGCTCGAAGACGCCGGCGCACGGCGCGCGCAGCACGCGGTCGACGGTGTGCCCGCCGATGTTTCCGGGGATGCCCGTGTTAGGCGCGGGGCTGCCCTCGTAGATGACGCGCCCCAGGTCGTGCCCGCGCTGGGTCTCGATGGCGGCATGGCAGTCGGAGCCCTCGCCCGGCCCCGCCGTGAAGCCGGGCCCCACGCCGATGACCACCGGCGCCATATCGCGCGACGTGCCGAGGTTGCGCTTGGCGAGGATGGCGTCCACGAGCACCTGCGGCCGCAGGTCGGGCACGCTTTCGCCGGCGGGGTCCACGAGCACCGCGACCTCGCCGGCGGCCACGATCGAGCGGGTCTCGGCGGCGCCGCGCGCCAGGCGGGCGCGCACGCCCTCGACCCGCATCTCGCCCAGGCGGACGGCCTCGGAAAAGCTCACGGTGCGGCGGACCGAGGTGGGCACGGGCTGGTCGAGCATGACGACGCGCAGCCCGGCGCGGTGCAGGCGCAGCGCGATGCCGGTGGCGATATCGCCGGCACCCCTGATCACGACAAGCATGGCGTCCCCTCCTTCCGCGCGCGGCGCGTGGCACAATGGTTGCGTCCGAATCCTTAATTATAAGCTATAGGCGAGGTTACCATGCGCTGTCTGGACGCGTTGCGATTGGCCCCCGGCATCACCGCGGTGATCGGGAGCGGCGGCAAGACCAGCCTCCTGCGCGCTGCGGGCGAGGCGCTGCGCGGGCGCGGCGCTGCGGTCGCGCTCTCCACCACGACACACATGCGAGCCTTTGCGGGGATGCCCCTAGTCACGGGAGCGGACGCGGCCGAGGGGCTGCGCCGCGGGGGCGGGATCGCGTGCTTCGGGACACCCGTCGAGGAGTCTGCGGGCGCGGGGGCGCTCCCCAAGCTCGGACCCGGGGCGCTCGGGCCGGGGGAGCTCGCCGCGTTCGCGGAGTACGTGCTGGTGGAGGCGGACGGCTCGCGCGGCCTGCCCCTCAAGGCCCATCGCGCTGACGAGCCCGCGGTGCCCGGCGGCGCGGGCGAGACGATCCTGCTCGTGGGGGCGAGCGGCTTCGGGCGCCCAATCGCCGAGGCCGTGCACCGACCCGAGCTGTTCTGCGCGCTCGTCGGTTGCACGGCGCGCGAGGCGGCGACGCCCGAGCTCGTCACGCGGGCCATCGTCGAGGAGATGCGGCGCGGGAGCATCGCGCCCACGCAGGTCATCGTGAACCAGGTGGATACCGAGGGGGACGAGGCGGGCGCGCGGCGGCTGGCGGCCGGGCGCTTCGCCGCGGCCCTACGCCACGAGGGCGTCGGCCTCCCCCTCTGGTGCGGAAGCATCCGCGCGGACGACATCCGCCCGCTCTAGCCGCCGATCGCGGCGCGCACGCGCTCGAGGTCGGAGACGGTGTCCACATCCCAGAGCTCGCGCGGGTCGAGCGCCTCCACGAGCCCCACGCCGACGGCACCCGCCCGCAGGATCGAGGCTCCGCCCTCGGAGCCGGCAAGGCCCCGCAGCGCCGGGAAGCACGCTGCCGGAAAGAGCACCGGCGACGCCGGCGCGCCGGCGCGGGACAGCCGATACGCCCGGGAGGGGTCCGCCCGCCACGCCGCCGCGAGGGCCTCGAAGCTCGCCGCGGCCACGAGCGGCTGGTCAGCGGGCAGGAACAGACAGGCCCCCCAGCTGCCCGCACCCTCGGCGAGGCCCGCGCGCACCGTGTCCGAGCGCGCGGGGCCGGTAGGCTCCACCGTCCGCACGCCCGACAGCGAGCCGCGAATGGCCGCGGCGACCGCGGGCCAACGGGTCACGGCCACGGGCTCGAACAGCCCGCACGGCACCGACGCCGCGGTCCGCACCGCGAGCGGTACGCCTCCGAGGTCCGCCAGCAGCTTGCCGCCCGGCCCGCCCGCGCCGCCCGAGGCGGAGAAACGCCGCCCCTCGCCGGCGGCCATGACCACGCAACCCAGCATCTCGCCACCTCCCCTTCCGCGCATCGTAGCAGACCGCGCTCGCCCGTTGCCGCTGCCGCTCCGTAGGCGTTTTTCAACGTAGTGAAGCGATTTCAAAATAATAAGGGTAGTGTGCCAGAAGTTGGTGTAAAGCTCGGTTCTCGAGGGTGGCCGAAGGCCGCCCGAGGAACTGAGAGTCGCCTAGAATGCCGTCATTCTAGCCCATGTCACGCCGCCTCCCTGCCGGGAATCGGGTTGTCGGCCACGACGAGCGCGATGATCCTGGCCGCGTGCCCTGCGGCGGCACCCTCGTAGGTGGGCGCGGGCGCGTCGGCCTTGGCTCCCTCCACGGCCCTGCCGATGGAGTCGTCGTTGAACCGGCGGCGGCCGGTCCGCTCCTCGTCCATCGATCGCGTGCCGAATGTTGGTGTAAGGGGCCGCTTCCCTGGCCGTAGAAAGTGATAAGCGGTTATCGCCTAGAATTCTAATTACTGAAGGCTCTTCGGGGGTTCGTGCGGGTTCTTTTGAGGTGTAACAGCAGATAAGTGGGGCCCTTCCGGGTAAGGTTTTTGCGCTAACGGAAAGCCTGGCGAAAGGAGCCCCGTGGAGGGCATTCCATACCGGCTGCCCGGCCTCGCGCCGACGGTGGTCACCGGAATCCGGATCGGGCGCGGCGTCCTCGTCGTGGGCGTGCGGCCCCGCAAAGGGCGCGGCCGCCGGTGCCCCGAGCGCGGGAGGCGCCGGCCGCGCCACGACGCGCCGCGGGGCCCCGGGCGGTGGCGGGCGCTCGACCCCGCGTCCGCCAGATGCTTCCTCGAGTACGCGCCCCGCCGCGCGTCCCGCCCGGAGCACGGGGTGCGCGTCGAGGCGGCGCCGTGGCGCGAAGCCCCCGCTCGCGCTTCACGGGAGCCTTCGAGGACCGGGTCGCGTGGCTGGCCGCCCGCTGCGACACGAGCACGGTCGCCGAGCTGATGAGGGTCGACTGGCACACGGTCGGCGGGATATGCGCCAGGGCCGAGGCGAGGCTCGAGGCCGCGCGCGGCTCGTCGCGCCTGGACGGCCCGCGCGGGATCGGCATAGACGAGACGGGCTGCACGAGGGGGCACGACCACCTCGCGGTCGTCGTCGACCGCGGCCGGGGCTGCGCGGTCCGGTGCGCCAAGGGGCGCGGCAGGGCGACGCCGGGGTCGCCCTTCGAGCTTCCGGGCCCGGGGAGGTGCGCCGCCGTCGAGGTCGCGACGCGCGGCGGCGCGGGCCGGATAGCCGACGTCATGGCCGAGAGGTGCCCCGCCGCCTAGCAGGTGACGGACCCGTTCCACGCGGTCAAGTGTGTGACCGACGCGCTCGATGAGGTCAGGAGGCGCGGCTGGCGCGAGGCCGCCGCGGCCGCAGAAGTGACACATACCCGAGACGGTCAAGGCCCAGGAGAGCGTGCGCAAGCGGCGCGGGGCGATCCTGCGCTCCGTAGAGCCGGGCATCTCCAACGCCCGCATCGAGGCGATAGACAACAAGATCAAGGTCACGCAGAGGATGGCCTACGGGTTCAGGAACATCGACAACCTGATATCGCTCATCATGCTCAGGTACTCGGACATGCGGCCCGAGCTGCCCGGCAGGGCGCTGCCGGGGGCGGCGTAGGGGCCCACGCTAGCTCACGAAGGCTCACATAAAGACCCTCGCCGACTTCGACTGGGGCTTCCAGCCGAGCGTTCCGAGGGGGGGGCGATAGGGCAGCTCGCCACGCTGTCGTTCCTGGAATCCGGCGACAACGTGATCTTCGTCGGGAGCCCCGGCGTCGGGAAGGTCCACCTGTCGATCGCGCTGGGGTACGAGGCCGTGCCGGCGCACAGGCAGGTGTGCTTCGCCGACTGCTCCAGGCTGGTGGGGGACCTCCTGCACGCCTGCGCGAAGGAGGCCCTCTCGAGGCGCCTGAGGTTCTACGAGCACTGCAGCCTGCTGATAATCGACGAGCTGGAATACCTGGACATCGGGAAGGAGGGGGCCGACCTCCTGTTCCAGCTCGTGAACAGGAGGTACGTGCTCGGCCGCTCGACCATAGTCACCACGAACGTGCCGGTGGGAAGGTGGGGCGACGTCTTCGGAAGCAACGTGACGGCGAGCACGATCGCGGACCGCCTGTGCCACCACTGCACGCTCGTGAAGATAACCGGCAGGTCCTACAGGCTGAAGGACGTGTCCCTCGGCGAGGACGACGGGAAGGAGGGCGCGAGCTGACCAGAAGCGGTGAAAGTACGTTGGCGCAAACGGTGGATGTACGTTGGCGGAACCTGGAGGTTCACCATCCCGTCATCGAAGCGCGGCAGCGCGGCGGCCTCGGGGGCCTGGGTTTCGTCTACACTTTGCATCGCGGTCATCGTCCTTTCCTCGAACCTGTCTTGTCGCAAACACAGATTCTAGGGCGATGGCCGCTCCCTCGTTCAGGCCCTTACGCCAACATTTCCGACGCGATTGGGACCCGCATCTCGACGAGCAAATCGCCTTCCGCCGAAAGAGCGCGGTTCGTCTTGTACGGACGCATGGTCTCCCCCTCCGCTGCAAGAGGGGAACAAGAAAAAAGCCCCTCTTGTCACTACGGACAAAAGGGGCATCCCAGGGAAAGCCATTATTTGATCTGCTTCGTTGAGCGGATGGGATCCAGCGATCCGGCAGCCCTTCATCGGAACCCCACCCTAGGGCCGTACCTCTCAGCAGCCTCTCTCTTCAGCGCCGCAATCCAACGGATTCGCACCCATCTGGATAATCTCGTCGCAAGCCGTAAGCATCTCCTTGTCATGGGTGACCACAATCACAATATGATCCTCTTTCGCTGCGTTGAGCAATTTGATTAGCGCGACACGACTCCTCGCGTCAAGTGCAGAGGTCGGCTCATCGAACAACATGACATCCGGCGATTTCAGGAGCTGCCTCACGATTGCTATTTTTTGCTTCTCTCCACCGGACACCCCCTCTTTCCCGCCGCCAAGAATCGTTCTCATCCCGTCTTCTGCGGAGGCGATTGCTTCATCCAAGCCCAACTCATCAATCATTCGATCGAGCCCATCCACCGCAGAGTCGCCCGACAGCAGCGTCAGGTTGTCGAAAATAGTCCCATTGACTACGGGGGGCTCCTGCTCCGTTACACCAATTCGATATTGCCTCAACGCATACCGATCAAGGTCGCGCTGCGATACCCCGTTGTAGCGCACCGACCCATCCATATCGTCAGGATATAGCCCAAGCAATACAGAAAGCAGCGAACTTTTTCCCGAACCGTTTGGCCCCGAGATTCCGTACAGCCGCCCCTTTACGAATGTCATATCCCCAGCATTGAGGGCGATCCTCTCAGATCCGGGGTAGCGCAGCCTAACATTCTTGAGGTGAATCTCTTCAATCGAGTTGAGAACTAGATCGCCGTTCGCCTCCTCGGGCACGTCCCAGATCCTTTTTAGCCGCTCATAGCACACGCGGTTGGTCTGATAATCCCTTCCCCAGCCCAACAAGTACTGCACCGCTGTGTTTAGGCTCGAATAGTAGCCAACGGCAGTTACGAGGAAGCCGGGTAGGAGCCTGCCGTCCATCACCTCAAGCGCGCCGACAACGAGAAGGTACCCCTGGGCAATAGAGGCGACCAGCGTATTTCCAAGCGAAAATCTAGAGCTTGCCTTCTGGCTCGCCTTCACTGAGGGATAAAGCTCATTGAAGGCATCGAGCAATATGGCCCTGAACTTTTCGAACAGAATGTGCTTGCGAATAAACTCAACCTTATCCAACTGATCCTGCAAGGAAGAAAAAAACCTCGCACTCCGCTCCTGAACATCAAAACTTCTCTTAAACAACCTTTCTCGCGAGCCTGCATAAAAAGCAGCACTCGCCGCCGCCAGGACCAAGCAGACGACGCTCAGCCGGATGTTTAAGCCGGCTAGAATCAAAAAGGCAACCAGAAGGGTAACGATATTGCTCGAAACCCCAACGACCGAATTGATAACGAAGATTGCCAAATCGTTGGCATCGTGATTAATCTGCTGATTAAGATACGACGCATCGAAGTCTTTGAAAAACAGCTGGGGAAGACGCTTGACATGCTCCAAAGTGTCCGCATTTAAGCCAAACCCGGCATGAGACTGCAAGTTGACGTACAGCATCTCCGAGCAATAGACCAATGCCGCCCGAACCGCCTGGACTGCCACCAGGACAAGGCAGCAAATGAAAACGCTTACGATGTCCGCATTTGCTCCCGTAGCCAATCGGTTGACCACCACGCCAGTAAGAAAGGGACTTGCGAGCGCAAGCAGTCCCGCAAGCACCGCCGCCGCGAGATAGGCGTAGAACAACCCGCCCAATATGTACTTTCTGCAGAGGTTAAACATCGGCCTCATTTTGCCCCGCACCCCGTTTTGCCGCACTCATCATCTGGGAGAGCAGCATTTTTTGCTCGGCATCATACCGGAAGGAAACGCAACGTTTCCCCTCACCGTTTAAGGCGTGGTTAGGGCACCCTCCCATGCACATGGGAAAAGCGAAGCACTCTTGGCATTCCGGGTCATCCGGCTCATATGCCATCCACTTAATCATGTTCTTGCTCAACATTGGCGGCTCGAAAATAGTTCCGACCCTCCGCTCCTTCATTCCAATGTCATCCCAGCACTTATACAAATCGCCGACGGGATCCACCACGTACGAATTGATTCCAACGGCGCAACATATCCCGAAATTCGTCCCGCCAAAAGGCTGAACTTTGAAGCCCCGCGCAATTGCCCTTTTATAAAACTCAGTCTCCTCATACGAGAACTCTTTTACAGTAAAGCAGTGACTGTCGTTCGCACATACCTGATTGATATCGTCAACAGGGGCTAGATAGAAGTGAACCTTGTTCATCAGGCCATTTAGCTCGAGATAATCCAATAGCTCTTGAGCGGCCTCGATGTTGGTCTTGTCGACGTTGCTCCTTATCGAAATATCGATGATGTCGGCGCACTCTTTGACGTTCTTGAGAATACGTTCGTATGTAGGGCTTCCGTCGTGAAGAATCCTTCTCGAATCGTGATCCGACTTCGATCCATCTATAGTCACTTGCGCGCTCGTCACACCACATGCCGCGAGTCTCCTTGCAACATCGGGCGTCAGCAGATAGCCATTTGTCACTATCGATGCGGAATATTCACACGTTGACCCCACGACATCTTTCAGATCCGACGTAATCCGTTCGATCATCTTCATTCCGAGCAGAGGCTCGCCGCCGTACCATCCAACTGAGAGACTTGCGATGCCGGGATAGTAGTCTTTCACGAACTTGGGGAGCTGTGCCAAAACCTCCTCGCCCATCGTCGTATACGCCTGTCCCTTTTCATAGCAGTAGGGACAACAAAAGTTGCAAGCCATCGTTGGTGCAATGGTAAGGGACAGGGCAGTATTCGCAAATCGCGCGGCGCGGCTTTGCAACCTAATCTCCCCAAGCTCGTCCCTCTCCTCATCAACTAGGATGCCTCCCCTTACCAGCTCCGCGACAAGATCATCGGCATCCCGAACGTCCCCTTCTTGAATCCTTTTGAATTTCTGCGCGTATTCCGGATTTAACGACAGGATGCCGCCGGTTCGCGCATTCATGATAAGAAGACTTCCGTTATGTTCATGCACCACATTAAAATGCGACAGCTTCACCTCGCGCCATCTCCATTTCCAATCAAGTCCATCTCGACCCTCAGGCGCTGCGCATACGCCAGCGCACTACCTTCTTCGATAAAAACTGCACGAAAGCAGCGATAGGCATGCGAGCGACACGATGGCCGCATGGCCGCATGCAGCCATCAGGACTGTCCCGCCGGCAATCCCACACGCCCTCATCCAATAAGCCATGTGAACCGGGGGCAAAACGGCTGGGAAGCTCATCGCGATAACAAGGCCCGCGAACGTTGCGACCAGCAAGGCTCCCGACACAAGGGATCTGATCCTGAACACCTCATATGCAACCGCAACCATCAGCGTATAAGCGGCGTCTATTACGATATTCGACAGGAGCGCCCAGGCCACATTACCAACCACAAGGCTGTCTAGACCGCTTCCGGAGCACGCGGCAAAGACCGCAGCGACACCGAGGGTAAACACGATGTAGGGGCACAGCGTATACATTTCGCAAGCCAATGTCTTTGCCGCAAACAGCTGCCAGCTGCGGAAGCCCCGAGCAATCGAAACCCCCCTTGCCGGCACGCTCGTTGCATCACCGAATAGCGTCCCCGTCACAACAACAGAGACAATTGGGAAGAACACCGTATGCGCCATGGAGACGACACTTAGCCAGGAAGAAATGCCCGTTGGTTCAACCCCTATCGAGAAAAGATAGCCCGGATCGGCGGAAAAGCCAAAGAACTGGCCCTCTCCTCCTGCGGAGACCCATGCGCCGGACCCGGCAAATACATAAATCCCCGCGATGCCCAAATACATCAGCGCTATTATCACGGCGAGCTTCATTCGCCTTGCGCGGAACAGCTCCGCCCTGACCGACATCCCAAGATTCATCGAACCGCCGTCCTTACAAATAGCGAGACAAGCGCAGCTCCGACCGACACAAGCACAGTGGCGCCCGCATACAGCAAAACCTGAATAACACCAACATTCTGCATACTCAGGGAGCACAGGTTCATCAGGTAGTACACGGGCGAGAGCATGAGCAGCGAGCTGAGTTGGCCGCTTCCATATGTACTCGGGAACCACACCATCACAAATATCGAAACCGCTATTGCAATGACGCTGCTCGCCACCACGCTCCTCGTGAGCAAATACAGGGCGAAGGTGGCGGCGTACATCGAAATGAGCACCAACGCGATCATTAGCGCAAGCGATACAAATTGGGCAACCCCTGGGCACGAGGCCTCAACGTCCCATTGGGCCATCTTGGTTACATACAGCGCAGTCGTAGAAAGAAGATACACGGCACCGACCAGGGCGCAGTTCATCAACAGCTTCGCGATCACAATCGCCGCCTGCGACACCCCTCGCGATCTGGATACGGTGTAAGCCACGGATTCAAAGTCTCTCGACGTAGCGTAAACCGCGTAGAGAATCGTCGCCGGAATCCAGGCCACTGTAGACGCGAAAGACGTCCGGGCAACAGAGCCCAAAACGTCCCCTACATCCACTAAGTTTCCAATAAAACCTATAGCCCCTCCAAGCATATACGGGTCATCGCCGGCGACCATGATCAGCACCTCTGACGAAGTCGCAGCCGCAACCACATACAGCACGGCCGCAAGCGCAATCATCAGAGCGGTCGCCGGGTGCCTGGCGAGCAACCATATCTCACTTCGAAAGGCTGAGATGAGCCCGCGTTTCATCACAGCTCGCCCTCTCGGCCGATGAGCTCCGAATAAAACTCCTCCAGGCTCCTCCTATCAGAATACGCCTCCGCAACCCTTACACCTGCGGTCGAGAGCGCTTCGATTGCCATGCCCCGCCCTTCCTTTTTCTCCTCATAGCGCATAAGGACGCTGCCGTCCGGCAGAAAAGAATGTGAGGTCTCATCTCCGAGAACCGATCTCGTTCGCTCCAGATCGTCCACATGCAACACGAAACCACCGCGGCATGACTTTTCCAGCTGAGGTGCGGTCATCCTTCGAATGAGGCGACCATGGCTTATGAAGAGGTATTCAGTTGCCAGCTTATGCATCTCCTCAAGATTGTGGCTGGATACGAGAATCGTTTTACCTTGATCTTTGTTAAGATGCGTAAGGATTTTTCTTACTTCGACTATCCCCATCGGATCCAGGCCGTTTGTCGGCTCGTCCAGGATTAACAGCTCCGGATCGCCCAGCAACGCTATGGCCAAATCGAGACGTCTCCTCATTCCCATTGAGAAGTTCTTCACTTTCTTCCCGCCGGCCTCCCCCAAACCGACGGTTGATAACACACCGTCGATGGAGCGATCGGAGGGAAGCCCCCACTCAATACAGCGAACGACCAAGTTGTCTCGCGCGGTCAGATTAGGATACGAAGCATTGAGGTCGGGCATATAACCCAGCCTTTCCCTGCAGCTCCGTATTTCACGTCTCCCGGTTTGCCCAAACATCGAAATCGTTCCCGACGATGGCTCCGAAAGGCCCGTGATCAATCGAATTAACGTGCTCTTGCCGGCACCGTTCTCCCCAATGAGCGCGCACAGCTCGCCCTTCATTATAGAGAACGAGACAGATTTAACCGCTTCGAACCCGCCATATCTCTTGGATATGGCGCGCAATTCAACTGGAACTTCCCGCATGGACGACATCCTCCCCGTCAATAAAAAGGGGCGACATGGCAATTGCATGGGGGTATAAGTAACGTCGGTTCGCCCACATACTGCAATGCCATATCGCCCCTCAGGCGCTGCTGGCCAAAATATCTTTGACCAGTCTGTGCACGCCGTACGGCGTGCACTATCCGCTAGAAGCGGATAGTGCACTCCTGTGAAGGACACTTGGTGCTGCAGCTGCCGTGCGCGTAAAAGAAGCAATTGTTGCACATGGGCTCAGCCCCGGCTGACGGCTCGGTAATCCATTCCATTTCCTTCCCCTCCTTTCGCGGTAGAAAGTCAGTTCATCCCTGCACCCTAGAAACGGATCGTGCAGGACTGATTGGGGCACTTCGTCGTGCATCCCCCATGCGCATAGAAGAAGCAGTTGCCGCACGCGGGTACAGCACCTTCCTCCGGCTCGTTAATCCAATCCATCTCTCTCCTTTCCTTTCATACCGAATTGATGAAGTTATTCTAACTCGATAAATATCGTAGTTCAATATAAATTTATTTATATGTTACGCAAGATAAGCATCCCCCCTGCACCCAGCGCAGGGAACGACTTTCCCGTTCCTTAATGGCGCGGCGAGAAATACAGGGCCGCTGTGGGACGCTGAATGAACAGCTCGCGAAAACCGTTGTTTTCGCGGGCTGCCCCTGCTCATTTTTTAATTCTCCTGCCTCAGTCGTCTCTAAGATCGACCACGTAAACACGATCTGACTCCAGGACCGGGTCGTCGCCCGTCGTGGTCGCCCTGCTCAGCGCGCTGCGGGCGCGCCGCGTCGCCAGTTCCTCAAGTTCGCTTTCGTTGACGCGCTTAATAAGATCGCCAGGCTGACAGTCGAGCTCTACGCAAATATCCAGCAAGGTCTTTAGCCTAATTGCCTTCACCTTGCCATTTCGTATTTTTGAGATATTTGCCGGCGTGTGCCCGGTCGCCCGAATGATATCCGTACTCGTCTTTCCGCGTCGAAGCAATAAGCTTTCGAGCTCAATTATCAGGTAGTCCATGCTATCCCCTACACCAAATCCTCGGTCTGGTCTTGAAGCAAAGCCCCGTAGCGCCATATCGCAGAAATCGAGAAGCAACAAACAGCCCCCAGCACAGCACCGATATCTATGGGCAGAGCCAGGTTCTCAAACATCGAATAGGCGTTCCCGAGCAGATCGAAGGGACCGATCACTATCGAAAGAAACCCCGGGGAAATCAGGAGGTCGCCTATTGCCGCCACGACAAAAAACCATCCGATAATCGATATTCTCCGAGCGTGCGAAAGGGTGAAGGGCGATTCGCCATGCGCCATATCTCTGCTGATTCCACGCAGGGTCCATGTAGCCCCTCCCGAAATCATGAGATACATCAAAGGAACCACCACAGAAACCGTCTTTGACGGGTCGTACAGGTTTCCTTGAGCCACCATAAGCCCAATGGAAGTAACCACCACCAATGAACAGCAACAGGCCGTTATAAACAGCACCGTGAACAGAATTTCGAGCCTTCTACCGAGAGTCATCATTTTCTGAATGGACTTATCGATCTTCTGGGCGCTATTCTCCACAGCTCCTCCAAGAGCAATCAGGGTCTTTCTGCTAGCTGTTTTCCTATATTGTAACGAACTTCGATAAGGAGAATGCCGCTCTACGCTGTGCCGACCCGAGCTCCAGGTGTTTCGCATCAACATTTCCCATCATCCGAATCAAAGTCCAAGTCCAGCTTCTTATCGCACGCCGAGATTAAATTCTGGTCGTGACTTACAACAAGAATTAACTGACCGAGACTGTGTTAACCCGCTTCCGACACTGCGATCTCCGGGTGGAACGGATACGGCGCGGCCCACAGGCCCCTCCAGCTCGTCCGGTACGTCCCGGCCCCCATCCGGGATCGCAGCAGGGCCGACCCGTCGCCCGGCCCCCTCGCCCCGTGCGCCCAGCGGAACCGCGGCGGGTAGTTCCCGAGCCTCCTCGTGGAGACGCCCCTGGAGCGGGCGGGGAACGCCTTGGCCGCGGGGCGCGGGGCGCTCGCGTGGCTGGGGGCGCCCTCGGC
>Cebus_capucinus_imitator_PRJNA485217_SSR098__coassemble_1987_pt1 | contig 16098 bp, 14 predicted proteins | sample Cebus_capucinus_imitator_PRJNA485217_SSR098__metabat2_high_PE_001 | metagenome-assembled genome bin Cebus_capucinus_imitator_PRJNA485217_SSR098
TGGGCGCGGGGCGGCCCCTGGGATAGGCCGACCAACAACAAGTTTATGCCGACGAGCGCGAAGAAGATTCTTGCCGCCTCACGTGGCGCAAGATATACTTATCGAGCGGTCAGAGATGGCTTGCATATGCGGGTATCGCCAAGTGGTAAGGCATCAGCTTCCCAAGCTGACATTCGCGGGTTCGAGTCCCGTTACCCGCTCCAGAGAAAACCAAGGCCCCAGCAACGGGGCCTTTTTCATGTAGAAACCTTGCCGCGTGTACAATATGGCCGTCTGTACTGCGCTTTCGCAAAGGAGCCTGCATGATCGATCGCTATACACGCCCGGAGATGGGGCACATCTTCTCGCTGGAGAATAAGTACGCCGTCTGGCAGGAGATCGAGGTGCTGGCGTGCGAGGCGCAGGCCGAGCTTGGCAAGTGCGGCATCACCCGCGAGGAGGCCGCTTGGATCCGCGAGCACGCCGCCTTCAACAAGGCCGAGGTCGACGAGATCGAGGCCGTGACCAACCACGACGTCATCGCCTTCCTCACCAACATGGGCAGCTACATCGACGCCGAGGTCCCCGAGGGCGAGCCCAAGCCGAGCCGCTGGGTCCACTACGGTATGACCAGCTCCGACCTGGGCGATACGGCCCTGTGCTACCAGCTCACGCAGGCCACGGACATCCTGATCGAGGATTGCCGCAAGCTCGGTGAGATTTGCAAGCGCCGAGCCTTCGAGGAGCGCGAGACCCTGTGCGTGGGCCGCACGCACGGCATTCACGCCGAGCCCATGACCTTCGGCATGAAGTTCGGCTCCTGGGCCTGGGAGCTCAAGCGCGACCTCGACCGCCTGGTCGACGCCCGCAAGAACGTCGCCTTCGGCGCCATCTCCGGCGCGGTGGGCACCTACTCCAGCATCGAGCCGTTCGTGGAGGAGTACGTCTGCGAGCATCTGGGTCTGGTGCACGACCCGCTTTCCACGCAGGTCATCAGCCGTGACCACCATGCCTACCTGGCCGGCGTGCTCGCTACCGTGGCCTCCACCTGCGACCGCATCGCCACCGAGATCCGTAACCTGCAGAAGACCGACACCCTGGAGGCCGAGGAGCCATTCCGCCGCGGCCAGAAGGGCTCCAGCGCCATGCCGCACAAGCGCAACCCCATCACGCTGGAGAAGGTCTGCGGCCTCTCCCGTGTGGTCAAGGCCAACGCGCAGGTGGCCTTCGACAACGTGGCCCTGTGGCACGAGCGCGACATCTCCCACAGCTCCGCCGAGCGCGTGGCGCAGGCCGACAGTTTCATCGCGCTGGACCATATGTTCCAGTGCCTCATCCGCATCGTGGACGGCCTGATCCTGTACCCGGCGCGCATGCAGGCCAACCTCGACCTCACCCGCGGCCTGATCTTCTCCTCCAAGGTGCTGCTGGCGCTCGTGGACACGGGCATCACGCGCGAGGAGGCCTACAAGATCGTGCAGCGCAACTCCATGGCCGTGTGGGACGACGTCCACGCCGCGGTGGACGGCCCCACGCTGCGCGAGCGCCTCGAGGCCGATCCGGAATGCACCGTCAGCGCGGAGAAGCTGAACGAGATCTTCGACCCGTGGGACTTCCTGACCCGCATCGACACCGTGTTCGACCGCCTGGAGCAGCTGGAGTTCTAGGTTCGGCCCGAATCGGCCATTGAATCGGCCCCGCGGCGCGCCATCGCCGCGGGGCCGTTTCTCATTGAGATGAATCTGCACTTTCTACTTGCTATAGGTGCATTTTTATCTCAATCAATAATCGACATGGGGGTGCCTGGCGTTCATTGAGATAAAAAGGACGTCTCGTCCCGTATGAACGGCAGTTTCATCTCAATGAAACCGCGTTATCCCGGGTACCGCGGCCGCCGCCCTGCCTAACCCCCGTATTCGGCGATGTAGTCCAGGATCTCCTGGCGCGAATGCAGGTCGGTCTTGTCGTAGACGCGCTTGATGTGCGTGTGGACCGTGTTCTGCGACAGTTGCAGCTCCTCGCTTACGCGCGCCTGGGTGTGGCCGAGCGCGTAGAGTGTGAGGACCTCCACCTCGCGGCCGGTCAGGCCGAACCGCTGGCCCATCTTCATCACGGCGGTGGCGATATGCACGTCGGGGGTTTTGCTTGCCATGGGGAGCTCGGAGGCGGGCGAGAGCGCCATCACACCCATGAGGGGGATGCGGCGCACGTCGTCCTCGGTCACGGGTGCGCGTCGCTCGCGCTCGTCCTCCACCCGCTGGGTCGGCGCGGCGAGCAGCTGCGTGAAGACCACCTGTGCGCCTATCAGCACGAACAGGCTCATGACGGCGATGATCGCGGAAGCGTTGGAGGGCACGAGCGAGCTCAGCAGCGCGTCGAGCCGCATGCCCGCCACGGTGAGCACGTTCATGCCGAGCCACGCGGCGGCGGCATAGTAGTACGGGTCGCGCCAGCCGAAGCTGATGAAGGCGATGGTCAGGTACCACACGAAGGCCTGCAGCACGAGCGCCGCCGCCATGGCGAAGGCCGCCCCGATCGAGGGGTCCACGGGGAAGACCGCGAACATCACCGCCGCGAGGCCGAGCAACAGCTCCATGGCGACCCAGATGCTCGTGGTGAGCGCGCGCATGCGCGAGGCGAGGGCGAACCGGGTCCACATGGCGCAGACGAGCAGCACGCCGACGAGCACCACGCCCCGCGCCGTCACGTCGAGGTGCATGGCCTGGCCCGTCGAGAAGCCGCGGCCCATGCCTATGGGTATGGAGATGCACCAGATGCCCAGCGCCGCCGAGGCCAAAAAGCCTCGGTTGGAGAACCGGTCCCCGTCCGTGCCGAAGTAGTTCTCGGACACGGCGGGGAAGGAGTCGCTCGCCACGCCGAGCGCGCGCGAGCGGCGTGCGGTCAGGAACTGGGAGAACATCGCCACCGCGCATACGGCGTGGCGAGCCGCCTCGCCCACGAAGGAGAGGAGGAAGGTTGCGAGCTCGGAGGCTCCCAGGGCGCAAAACGCCACGAGCACCACGGCCTGGGCCGAGGTCCCGCGCAGCTTGCGGAGCCAATAGAGTTCGACGAGCGTGGCGCCTACGCAGGCGAGGATCTGGAGCAGGAGCTCCGCCGCGGGGGGCAGTACGGGCGCCATGTCGCCCGCGAGCAGGGCGAGCGCGGACAGGCCGGCCACATGGATGGAGAGGAACACACTCAGCGAGATGGCGCGCTTGGGAAAGCGCTTGATCAACAACGTGGAGATGAACAGGGCGCCGATGACCACGCCCGCGCCCAGCATGGACCAGCTATCGAAGGTCGAGACGCCCGAGGTGGCATGGGCCTGGCGCACGGCGAGGTTCACGGCGAGCGCGGTGAGCGAGAGCCCGGCGATGGGCGGCAGCAAGACGCGGTAGGTCTCGAGCGCCAACGGCGGCATCGGGGCCTCGTGCTCGGCTCGGTGCACCGTGTCACCTCCTAGGGGTCGGGAAATGCGGGCTGGGTACCCTCTTATAGGCGATAAGTTAGTATACCGTTAGACTGTCCACATCACCGAGATACCGAACGAGCGAGGAGGGAGCCCATGGCGGTGACCGACGATACCGTGCTCCCCGACCAGGGCACGGCACCCAATCCCACAGATGAGGAGCGCGCGCGGGTCCGCGAGCGCAACGAGCTCGTTCGCGCGATGGACCGCGTCCTGACCGATATGCGCCAGCGTTCCTACGAGGGCAAGCTCACCACGCCCGCCCGCTGGAAGAAGCTCGCCCTCGCGCCCGCGGGGATGCGCCCGGCGGCATTCGCCGAGCAGGTGCTCGACTACATCGAGGGCCGCGAGCACGCCGACGCGAGCCCCGCCGTGGGGGCCATCGAGGCGCCGGCCCCGCTCGAGGTGCTCCTCGAGGGCCGCGACCTCTCCGAGGACGACCCCCTGCCCGAGCCCGAGGTCCACGACGTGGTGCTCCTCTACGGCAAGAAGGGCATCTACCTGTACTCCAAGGCCCTTATGTCCGCGAGCTTCGCCCGCGCGCTCTTCCTCACCGCCGAGGACGACGACCTGGCGACCTTCGTTGACGTGGTCCGAACGGAGTCCAGCGTGTACCCGCGCCCCGTCTCCGTGGACGCCTTCATGATGCCGCCCTACCTATGGGCCCCCACGCATGTGGAGAAGCTGTTTTCGCAGGTGGAGACCGGTGGAAGCTTTACCGATATCCACACGTGCCGCGCGAGCAACGGCAAGGTCCACTACTACTCCGACCTGTACCTGTCCGCCGCCCAGGCGCGGGCGCTCGCCGAGTGGTACGAGGTGGAGAAGCCGCGCAACCCGTGATGGACCGCCGCCCGAGAACACGATAGGAGAAGACCATGCCCAAGCAGCGCCTGACCGAGGACACGCCCTTCCTGCGTACCCCGGACATGTACCAGATCGAGAACGACGCCCCTATCACCGCCTACTCCGACAAGGCCCTGGACCTTATCGCCGACGCGCGCAACAGCGGCATCCCCGAGAGTGCCAACGCCTTCTGCAGCGTGGGCAAGGAGAAGCGCGGCACCGTGCAGATGCAGCTGTTCGCGGTGGTCGACCCCGCTACGGAGACCTTTGGCGAGGTGGGCTTCCGCAGCCACGGGTGCCTGGCGGCCATCGCCTGCGCCGCCGCGCTCTCGAAGATGCTCAAGGGGATGGGCATCCGCGAGGCGCTCGAGATCGACCGCGATGACATCGCGGAGGCGTGCGGCGGCGTGCCGGCCGACCGCGAGTACACGCTGTACTACGGCGTGGAAGCCGTGCGCGCCCTGGTGGGCGATTACTACCTGCGCGTCCGCGGTATGGACCTGGCCGGGTTGGACGAGGTCCTGCCCTGCGACCGCATGTGCATGGAGTGCATCCTCACGGAGAATTGCTCGCTGCGCGACAGCCGGGTCGATCAGGAGATGCGCGAGCTCGGCGAGATCTAGGCGGCGCCCTCGTCCACGGCATGCCCTGCCTGTCCTCTGCGCTTGTGGAGATTCTGAGCCCCGTCCGCGCCCGCCAAGCACTCGTACCCTTCCGAACCCGGTGGGTACCCTGTAACAGGTGACGATATCTACCTGCGGTTTCGTCGTTCGCGGCTCGATGGGTCCCAAAGTTACCCAGAAGCAGGTGACCCTTTGCGCGAGCCTATGTGCACAATGGAAGTTGACGATTCATGTCCCGGCATCGCCTGCCGGGCGTGGTCAAAGGAAGAGGCGGCGCGCCTGCCCTGCGCGCGCCGACATAGATCCAAGGGGAGGGAACTATGAAAGAGAACGGCGCCCTGGAGCGCGTGGGCTCCGGTGCGGATCGCCTGGACTCCTTCTTCACCCGTCGCGGGTTCGTGAAGGTGTCCGGCGCGTTCGTGGCCAGCATGGCGGCCCTGGGGCTTCTGCCCGAGACCGCGGCCGCCGCGCCCACGAGCTCCAAGGGCAAGGTCGACTACTACGCGACCCCGTCCCACGTGCTCAAGGTGAACCGCGCCCGCTGCACGGGATGCCAGCGCTGCGAGCTCAGCTGCACGCTCAAGAACGATGGGTGCGCCCAGCCCGCCGCCGCGCGCATCCACGTGAACGACGGCTTCGCTTACGGCTCCGAGCTCGGTAGCGGCGACGGCATCTTCTACTCCATGGAGTGGAACGTGCGCACCTGCCATATGTGCACCACCGCGCTCTGCCAGACCAGCTGCCCCCAGGCGGCCATCACCACCGATGACAACGGCATCCGCTCCGTGGACCCGGAGAAGTGCGTGGGCTGCGGCACCTGCGTGGCGGCCTGCCCGTGGCACATGCCCGTGGTGAACACCGTGACCGGCAAGTCCACCAAGTGCGTGGCCTGCGGCCGCTGCTCCGAGCAGTGCCCCAACGGCGCCCTCGAGCTCGTCAAGTGGGAGAACGTCAACCACGCCTCCGGCCCCACCCGCCAGGAGAACCCTGAGCAGCTCGTCACCGAGAAGCAGGACTTCATCGCCGGCGGCAAGATCGCGTAAGGGTAAAGGAGATAGATAATGGCTGATATCACGTACGGTTGGGCGGGCTGGATCGCCCGCGTCAACCTCTCCACGGGCGACATCACCGAGGAGTCCGACGCCGAGCTGCAGAAGGACTACATCGGCGGCATGGGCTTCGCCAACAAGATCATGTACGACGAGGTCCCCGCCGGCACCGACTGGATGGACGAGGAGAACAAGGCCGTCCTGGCCGTCGGTCCCCTGACCGGCTCGGGCGTGCCGCTGGGCGGCCGTTCCACCTGGGCGACGCTCTCCACCTTCTCCACCGACCACCTGGTGGTGGACTGCCACTGCGGCGGCCAGCTGGGCGCCAAGCTCAAGTACTCCGGCCATGACGGCCTGATCATCGAGGGCAAAGCCGACAAGCCCGTCTACATTCTGATCGACGACGACAAGATCTCGATTGAGGACGCCTCCGCCGTGTGGGGCAAGGGCACGCGCGAGACCACCGAGGCGCTGAGCAAGAAGCACGGCCTGGACTGCTGCGTGGCCGCCATCGGCCCTGCTGGCGAGAACCTGCTGCCCTACGCCTGCGTCATCAACACCCGCTCGCACTCCGCGGGCGCCGGCCTGGGCGCGGTGTTGGGCTCCAAGAAGGTCAAGGCCGTGGTGGTCCGCGGCACCAAGGCCGTGAACGTGGCCGACCCGCAGATGGTCGCCGACCTGTCCGACTACATGATCGCCCAGGTCATCGGCTCCAACAACAACCACGTGGTGCCGTCCACCCAGCAGTCCTGGGCCGAGTACTACGACAAGGGCTCCCGCTGGACCTCCAAGAAGGGCCTGTACTGGGCCGCGGCCGAGGGCGGTCCCATCGAGACCGGCGAGCCCAAGCCGTTCGAGCCCAACACCATGGGCTATCGCTGCATGAAGTCCACCAAGGATCTGGGCCCCGAGGCCGAGAAGTACACCGTGAAGATGGCCGGCTGCCACGGCTGCCCGGTGCGCTGCTACGCCCAGGTCAAGCACCCCACGGTGCTCGAGAAGACGGGCTACGAGTCCATGGGCAACACCTGCGTGCCCAACTTCCCCTTCTCCGCCTACATGGACGGCATGATGAAGGTCCCCGGCACCAAGACCGAGTCCGGCGCGCTTACCGAGCAGTCCGTGGTGTACAACCTGCTCATCCAGGCCACCGTCGACGACCTGGGCCTGTGGTGCAACTACGCGCAGCTCTACCGCGACATCGCCCACACCTACGTGAGCGGCATCCTGGAGCGCGAGCTGGGCGACCAGTTCGCCGACTACGGCTTCGACAAGATCATGGCCGGCGACGGCACGCCGTTCATCAAGATCCTCTCCGACATCGCCTCCAACGACACCGAGAACAAGCCCATCGCCTGGCTCGGCCACGGCCCTATCGTGTGGTGCGAGAAGTGGGACGACATGGACTGGTTCGACACCGCCACGTCTTGCCTGATCAACTACCGCGGCTGGCCCGTGCACCACGCCATCGAGTGCTTCGGCCAGGTGGGCGGCCTGTACAACATGATGTTCAACCGCGACGACATGATCCACTCCGCGGTGAACTTCCAGGGCTGCGGCCTGCCCATCGAGCTCAAGAAGAAGATGGCCAAGGAGATGTGGGGTTCCGAGGACGCCGTGGACCCGGACAAGAACTACACGCCCATCAACGAGGGCAAGGTGGAGTTCGCCTGGTGGAGCCTGATCACCGACGTGCTGCACGACTGCCTGACCCTGTGCAACTGGGTGTGGCCCATGGCCATGGCCCCCGCGAAGGAGCGCAGCTACCGCGGCGACCTGGACCTGGAGGCCCAGTTCTACACCGCCGTCACCGGCCAGGAGGTCACCATCGACGACCTGTACAAGGCCGCCGAGCGCGTCCTCACGCTGCAGCGCGCCTACTCCTCCCTCGGCATGCGGGACAAGGACGGCAAGATGGGCTGCAAGGACTTCCGCAACGTTCACGACACCATCACCGAGTGGGTCTTCACCAAGGACCCGGACATCGAGCCGTTCACCGCGGGTACCGACAAGATGGACCGCAAGGACTGGAAGAAGTCCCTTACCATGCTGTACAAGCGTTTCGGTTGGGATGAGGAGCTCGGTTGCCCCACCAAGCAGTGCCTGGAGGACCTGGGCCTGGACGACGTGGCCGAGGCCCTGGACAAGGAGGGCCTGCTGGGCAAGGGCGGCGCCAAGTACGAGGACCGCACCCGCACCTACGACCGCATCCTGGAGAAGTACTGCGGCGACAACCCCGCGCTTTCCGCCTAACCGCCTCGAGAGGAGTAGATAATGGCTGACGAGACCAAGGAGCCCGCGGGCGCGCCCGAGCAGGCTCCCAAGAAGAAGGTGGATTGGAAGGCCAAGCGCCTGCCGATCGTCATCGCCGCGGTCGTCGTGGTGACCGTCATCGGCGTGGCCGGCTGGGCGTGGCACGCCACCCCCGAGAGCTGCGACGTGCTCTGTCACACCACCATGGGCAAGTACTACGACAGCTTCGTGAACGATACCTCCACGCTGGCCTACAAGCACAAGGCCGCCGCGAACGGCCAGTGCCTGTCCTGCCACGAGTCCACGCTGCCGCAGATGCTGCACGAGGTGCAGGCCACCGTCTCCGGCAACTATGACCTGCCGTTCGAGAAGGTCACCTTCACCAACGAGTTCTGCCTGCAGAGCGGCTGCCATGCGGCGGGCGGCGTGATGCCGGGCGCGAGCGAGTCCTCCACGGCTGACTTCTCGTTCGACCCGCACAGCACCTACCACGGCGTGCAGCAGTGCAACAGCTGCCACCGCATGCACGACACGTCCGTGTTCACCTGCGCGGGCTGCCACCAGGTGGGCGCCTACGGCGGGGACATCCCCGAGGGCTGGACGGTCCAGGAGCTGGGCGACGGCTCCGAGGGCGCCGTGCCCGACGGCTGGACGACCCCGGCCTATTTCGAGAGCGCCCTCACCAAGGGCACCGAGGCCACCAAGTAACGGGGCCCTCGAACGGGTTTGAAAGGGCGGTTCCGCGAGGAGCCGCCCTTTTCGCGTTTGACGACCGCGCACATGGGGTATCGGGTGGGGAGGCGCGCCGAACCGATGTATATAATGGTGCGAAACGTTTCACGGAAGAGGGGATTCCCATGATCGAGGTCGATTTCAAGCCGCGCGGCGTCTGCGCGCGCAACATCCATGTCGAGCTGGACGACGCCGGCGAGCGCATCGAGGGCGTGTCCTTCGAGGGCGGTTGCAACGGCAACCTCAAGGCCATCTCCGCGCTCGTGGCGGGCCAGCCGGTGGAGCGCGTGTGCGAGCTGCTCGCGGGCAACACCTGCGGTAAGCGCAGCACCTCCTGCGCGGACCAGTTGACGCTCGCTCTGCGCGACGCGGTGCAGGCCGCGGCTTCCCAGGCGTAGGCGCCATGGGCCTGCGCGACCTGCTCGATAGGGCCGGCGGCATCACGCGCCGCGCCTTCGCCAAGGGCGCCGTCGCCACCGGCGCGGCCACCGTGGCGGCAATCACGCTCTCCGGATGCCAGGGCTCCCGGGGCAAGAGCTCGGACGGCGAGCCCCAGGTGGTGACCGATTCCTCCCAGGTCGTGTCCGCGCTTGACGACTACGAGTCCGCCGACCTGGGCGTGACGGTATCCCAGACCTGGACGTTGCCGGTGGGCACCGTGCTCTTCCATTGCGAGGGCTCCTACGCCGTGGCCATGCTTGCGCCCGAGTCGGCGGTGCATCCCAACACGCTCGGCACCCTGGCGCTCTCGAACGGCGCGCTCACCACGCTCATGGAGGACCCGCTGGGCGGGCGCGACTACGCCTTCCACGACGTGCGCTGCGCCGACGGCGTCTTCTCCTGGCTGGAGATTCGCTACGACACCTGCGCCTGGACCCTGTATGGCCGGGCGCTGTACGCGGGCGCGCTCACGGGCGAGGCGGTGAAGCTCGACGAGGGCGACTCCGATTGGGACCCGCCGATGTTCACCTGCACAGGCTCCTCCGTGATCTGGCTCAAGATGCCCTCGACGAGCGGTTCCAAGACCGCGGAGACCTCCACGTGCTACCTGTGGACCGTGGGTGACGACAAGGGCCAAGGGGTCTGGGACTCCACGGGGCGCTTCGCCACGCACCCGCGCGTTTCGAACGGCATCCTCACGCTCACGCCGCGCGTCCGGGGCGACGAGGGGACCTACTACGGCATGACGGCTATCGACCTTACGGACGGCAGCTACTCCAAGCTGGACCAGCTCGTGCTGCCGGCCTCGGTCAAGCCCTTCGACGCCGTTTACACCGGAACGCAGTTCGCGTTCTCCATCGAGGCGAGCTACGACTCCGCGGGCAGCCTGGGGCAGATGGGTACCTTCATCGGCCGCGAGGGCGGACCGTACGTGTACTTCGGCCGCGAGCCCTCCGCCCAGGTGGCGTACTCGGGCACGCGGTTCCTCATCAAGACGCAGTCGGCCCATTACGTGGTCGATACCGAGGCCAAGCAGCTGCAGGGCATCTCCAGCCCGGACCGCTCGCTCGGCGTGGGAGACTTTCCCGCCAGCGAGGGCGCGGCGGCGAGCCCGCTCGTGTTCGCCACGATCCGCGACATCCAGGGTATCCCCACCAACGTTACCGCACGCGTGCTGGCGCTGTAGCGGGAGGGCCGCGGCTCGCGGCCAGTCGTTTACCGCCCGCCGGGCGTGGGTAGAAACAGGGGAGCGTCCTGCGCTAAAATAGGCTGGTTCATGGACATATGAGACAAGGGAGGCCGCATCATGGCTTCGGATGCACGCAAGATTCTGCTCGTCGAGGATGAGAAGGCCATTCGCGACGCCGTCGCCGCCTACCTTGAGCGCGAGGGTTACTGGGTTGTGGGCGTGGGCGATGGCCAGTCCGCGGTCGAGGAGTTCGAGAAGCATCAGTTCGACCTGATCGTGCTGGACCTGATGCTTCCCAAGCTGTCCGGCGAGCGCGTGTGCCGCGCGATCCGCGACACCTCGGACGTGCCCATCATCATGCTGACCGCCAAGGGCGAGGTCGAGGACCGCATCATCGGCCTGGAGCTCGGCGCGGACGACTACCTGATCAAGCCGTTCTCCCCGCGCGAGCTCGTGGCCCGCGTGCGCGCGCTGTTCCGCCGCACCCACCTGGCCGACGAGCCGCAGGTCGAGGTGCTGGACTTCGGCGAGCTGGTGATCGACATCTCTGGCCACAAGATCCTCGTGGCCGACAAGGAGGTAGACCTCACCGCCTCCGAGTTCAAGCTGCTCACCACCCTCGCCCGCCATCCGGGCCGCGTGTACAACCGCATGGAGCTGGTCGAGAAGGTGCTCGGCTACGACTTCGAGGGCTACGAGCGTACCATCGACAGCCACGTGAAGAACCTGCGCGCCAAACTGGGCGACGACCCCAAGCACCCCAAGTGGCTCTACACCGTGCACGGCGTGGGCTACCGCTTCGAGGCGCCCGCCAAGCCCGCCGACGCCAAGGCAGCCGCTAAGTAATGCTGCCCGCCAAGTTCATCATCGGCCAAAAGCATAAGAAGGAAGACGAGGCGAGTTCCCGCGCGAGCTGGAACACGCCTCGTTCCGATTCGCGCTCGCGCCTGAGCTACGGCTCGCGCATGGCCGCGTCGTTCGCCGCCACCTCCTTCATGACCGTGCTCATCCTCGTGGTGGTGGTCGCGGTGGTGTGGGGCGGCGCCTTTTCCGAGTACACCCGCGCCAACGTGGAGGAGATCGCCCGGCTCACCTCGGAGCAGCTTGCCCGCGGCTACGAGGAGCAGGGCGGCTGGTCCATCAAGATGATCTCGGAGGCCGCGGAGTCCTCGGCGGTGTCCGAGGACCTAGGCATGCAGGTGCTCGACACCCGCGGCGACGCGGTGTACGACGACACCTGGCCTGCCGCCTCACTCGCCGCCGAGATCAAGCGCGAGGAGACCGCCGCCGTGCCCGCCCAGGGCAGCGCCGCGACTGGGACGAGCTCCAAGGCGCGCAGCCTCGTCTCCACGGCGCCCACCGACGCCGAGGGCGCCGTGACGCAGGAGATAGCCACCTCGGAGGGCGAGGTCGTTGGCAGCCTGCGCGTGTGGGTGCTGGGCAGCGACGCCCTGCTCACCAAGGCCGACGCCGCCTTCCGCGAGAAGACCTTCAACGCCATGGGCCTCGCCGCGCTGGTGGCCGTGATCATCTCCGTGATGATCGGCCTGCTCGTGAGCCGGATGCTCACCAACCCCATCCGCCGCATCACCGGCACCGCCAAGCAGATCCGCGACGGCGACCTCACCGCCCGCACCGGCATGCGCGGCGACGACGAGATCGACCAACTGGGCGAGACCTTCGACGAGATGGCCGTGTCGCTCGAGAAGGACCTGCGCCACGAGCGCCGCCTGACCTCAGATGTGGCGCACGAGTTGCGTACCCCGCTCATGGCCATGCTCGCCACGGTCGAGGCCATGCAGGACGGCGTGTACCCCACGGACTTCGATCACTTGGAGACGGTGGCCTCGGAGACCCGACGCCTGGCGCGCCTGGTGCAGCAGATGCTCGACATGTCGCGCATGGAGAACCGCACGGCCCCGCTCAACATCGAGACGATGGACGTGGCGGCGCTCGCCCGCAACATCGTGACCGGCCAGCGCCAGCTGTTCCACGACCACGACCTGCATCTGCGCTTCAACGACGAGACGCAGGGCAAGCCCGCCAGGGCGCAGGTCGACCCCGACATGATCACGCAGGCGATCATCAACCTCCTGAGCAACGCCATGCGTTACACGCCCGAGGGCGGCTGGGTCGTGGTCTCGGTGGTGTGCGAGCGCAAGAACGTGCAGGTGAGCGTGTCCGACACGGGCATCGGCATCGCCAAGGACGACCTCTCGCGCATCTTCGGCCGCTTTTGGCGCGCCGACGCGAGTCGCGCCCGCGAGGCCGGCGGCCTGGGTGTGGGCCTGGCGGTGACCAAGCAGATCCTCGATAGGCACCACGGGTTCATCACCGTGGATTCCGAGCTGGGGCACGGCACCACCTTCACGCTCAACATCCCGCGCGAGCACGTGGAGCAGGCCTCCGAGAAATAGATCGCGAACGAGGGGCACCCGCCGGTTGGGTGCCCTCTTCACTGCATGACGGTACCGTTTGAATTACAATGGGACTTTGGCCGCGAAGGGTGGGCGAGTGCGCCCACGCCGCGGCGGCCCTCTGGAACACTTATCAAGAAGGAGCTGGTCTGAGTGACAACTATGGAGCGTCGTCCCGATTCCCACGGCAAGGTGCGCGATATCTACGATTGCGGCGATTCCCTGCTGATGGTCGCCTCGGATCGTATCTCCGCCTTCGACTACATCCTGCCCGACGAGATTCCCTTCAAGGGCGAGGTCCTGAACCGCATCTCCGCGTTCTGGTTCGATAAGTTCTCCGACCTGGTGCCCAACCACCTCATCTCCTGCGACCCGGCCGACTACCCCGCAGAGTACGCCGAGTACCGCGGCTACCTGGCCGGCCGCTCCATGCTGGTGAAGAAGGCCCAGACCATTCCCATCGAGTGCATCGTGCGTGGCTACCTGACCGGCAGCGGCAAGAAGACCTACGACGAGGACCGCACCGTGTGCGGCATCGGGCTGCCCGAGGGCCTGACCGAGGCCTCCAAGCTCCCCGAGCCCATCTTCACCCCGTCCACCAAGGCCGCGCTGGGCGACCACGACGAGAACATCTCCTACGAGCGCTGCGTCGAGATCGTGGGCGAGGACATCTCCTCCCAGATTCGCGACCTCTCGCTCAAGATCTACACCGCCGCGGCCGAGTACGCGCTGACCCGTGGCATCATCATCGCCGATACCAAGTTCGAGTTCGGCGTCATCGACGGCAAGGTCACCCTCATCGACGAATGCCTGACGCCGGATTCCAGCCGTTTCTGGCCTGCCGACTCCTACGAGGAGGGCAAGGTCCAGCCGAGCTACGACAAGCAGTACGTCCGCAATTGGCTGCGTGCCAACTGGGACTTCACGGGCGAGGCGCCCAAGCTGCCCGCCGAGGTGATCGAGGGGACCTCCGCGCGCTACCGCGAGGCCTACGAGATCATCACCGGTTCCGCATTCGAGACCATGAAGGAGCACGAGTAAGTGAGTACCCGGAGTGCCATGAACAAGCGCACGCAGGACCAGCTGCGCGAAGGTAAGAAGGGCATGGCCCGCAAGTCCGCCGCGTCCGCCAAGCCCGCCCGCGCCGCTGCCGGCTCGGTGCGCGTGGTGCCCGCGAGCGCAAAGGCCAAGCGCCGTCAGGTCGAGCGCGGGGAGGACCTCTCCACCCTTACCAAGGAGGAGAAGCGCGCCCGCAAGGCCGAGGTCCGCGCGCAGGAGGACCGCGTGTACGCGGCCATGCAGATCCTCATGAAGGAGGATTTCGAGTACAGTCGCGCCCGCAAGATCTGGTACCTGTTCATGGCGCTGGGCGTGGCGCTCATCGTGGTGGCCTTCGTGCTGCTCATGGTGCTCGGCGACCCCAGCGACGCGGCCCTTCGCGTGCCGCAGTACGTGGTGGTGGCTGCCGCCTACGTGGCCATCATCGGCGGCTTCGTGTGGGACTTCGTCAAGATCCGCCCCATTCGCAACGAGTGCCGTGCCAAGGCCGAGGGCATGACCGAGGGCCGTCTCAACGCCGTGCTGGAGCGCGGTGCCGCGGCTCAGGACAAGAAGCGCAAGAAGTAGACGCTCCTTACGATATCGTTATCCGAGGGGCGGGTCCGCGCAACGGCGGGCCCGCCCCTTTCGCATGCGCTATGCTGGAAGAAGCACACGATGGGTCCCGGGATGCCCGGGCCGCGCGATAAGGAGGAAGTCGTGATCCGAGCCAAGCTGACGCTCAAGGAGGCCCGTATGGGCATGAAGGCGCTGGAGCCCCAGATCGCCCGCTACGCCGACCTGCTGGTCCGCAAGGGCGTGAACGTGAAGCCCGGCCAGGAGGTGGCGGTGCGCTGCCCGGTGGAGCGTGCCGATTTTTGCCGCGTGCTGGTGGAGCGTGCCTACGCCGCCGGCGCGGGGCACGTGACCGTGCTGTGGGACGACGACACGATCTCGCGCCTCACCTACGAGAACGTGGAGACGGCCTGGTTTGAGACCACGCCGGCCTGGCAACGCGCCCAGCTCGACGGCCTGGCCGAGGCGGGGGCGTGCTTCATCTTCGTGGAGGGAGCGGACCCCGAGGCCCTGCGCGGCATCGACCCGGCCAAGCCCGCCGCGGCCGCCAAGGCGCGCAACACGCAGTGCCGCGCCTACCGCCATAGCCTGGACTTCAACGTGAACCCGTGGTGCATCGCCGGCGCCCCGGTGGCGGCCTGGGCGCGCCACGTGTTCCCGGGCGTGGAGGACGAGATCGCCGTGTACCGCCTGTGGTGCGCGATCCTATCCGTTGCCCGAGCCGATGGGGACGACCCGGAGAGCGCTTGGGAGCTGCACGACGCCACCTTCGAGAAGAACCTGCGCTTCTTGAACGGGCACCGCTTCGACGCGCTGCGCTACCGCTCCGACAACGGCACGGACCTGCTGGTGGGCCTGAATCCGGGCGGCCTGTGGGCGGGCGGCCGCGGCGAGACGCCCGAGGGACACCCGTTCTTCCCCAACATCCCCACGGAGGAGGTCTTCACCTCGCCGGATTGCGAGCGCGTGGAGGGCATCGTGCACTCGGCGCTGCCGCTCATCCACCACGGCAACAAGATCGACCGGTTCTGGTTGCGCTTTGAGGCTGGCCGCGTGGTGGACTTTGGTGCTGAGGTGGGCTACGAGGCGCTCAAGAGCATCCTCGACACCGACGAGGGCGCGCGCCGCCTGGGCGAGGCCGCGCTCATCTCCAAGAACACGCCCATCCGCGAGAGCGGGATCCTGTTCTACGACACCCTGTACGACGAGAACGCCAGCTGCCACCTGGCGCTGGGCATCGGTTTCGCCGAGTGTCTGGAGGGAGGCTACGACATGAGCCCCGAGGAGCTGCGCGCGGCGCACGTGAACGGGAGCGCCACCCACGTGGACTTCATGATCGGCACGGACGACATGGACATCACGGGTATCTGCGCGGACGGCACCGAGGTGCCCGTGTTCGTCAACGGCCAGTGGGGCTGGGAGTAGGGTGGCGACGCAGCGCCCTGCGCGCCCTCTCGGGTTCGAACCCCTGCGACGGTAACGAAAA
>Cebus_capucinus_imitator_PRJNA485217_SSR098__coassemble_2042_pt1 | contig 14787 bp, 13 predicted proteins | sample Cebus_capucinus_imitator_PRJNA485217_SSR098__metabat2_high_PE_001 | metagenome-assembled genome bin Cebus_capucinus_imitator_PRJNA485217_SSR098
GGAACTGGGACTGGCGGCATAGGAAGGGCCGGTCCAGGATTTCCACCGCAGTCCCACTTGGCCTATTTCAGAGTAGCGGTAACATCGAGGACCAGGTCGCGTGGCTGGCCGCCCGCTGCGACACGAGCACGGTCGCCGAGCTGATGAGGGTCGACTGGCACACGGTCGGCGGGATATGCGCCAGGGCCGAGGCGAGGCTCGAGGCCGCGCGCGGCTCGTCGAGGCTCGACGGCCTCAGGCGCATCGGCATAGACGAGACGAGCTACACCAAGGGGCACAGGTACCTCACGGTCGTGGTCGACCACGACCGGGGCTGCGTGGTCTGGTGCGCAAAGGGGCGCGACAGGGCGACGCTGGAGTCGTTCTTCGAGCTTCTGGGCCCGGAGAGGTGCGCCGCCGTCGAGGTCGTCACGCGCGACGGCGCGGGCTGGATAGCCGACGTCGTGGCCGAGAGGTGCCCCGCCGCCGAGCAGGCGATGGACCCGTTCCACGCGGTCAAGTGGGTGACCGACGCGCTCGACGAGGCCAAGAGGCGCGACTGGCGCGAGGCTGCCGCGGCCGCCAGGGAGGCCAGGGCGGCCGCGCCCAAGCGGGGCCGCGGCCGCCCAAGAAAGGGCGAGGGGCGCCCCGAGCTCGCGGCCAAGGCCCGCGCCGACGCCGTCAGGGGCAGCACGTACGCCCTGCTCAAGAACCCCGAGGACCTCACTGAGGGGCAGGCAAGGACGCTCGAGGCGATCGCGCGCGAGGACGGCGAGCTCTGGCGGGCCTACAACCTGAAGGAGCGCTTCCGCGACGTCTTCAAGTCGGAGACGCGCGAGGTCGCCGAGGCGAGGCTGGACTCCTGGCTCTCCTGGGCGCAGCGCTGCCGCATCCCGGAGATGGTCAAGGCCCAGGCGAGCGTGCGCAGGCGGCGCGAGGCGATCCTGCGCTCCGTGGAGCTGGGGATCTCCAACGCCCGGGTCGAGGCCATCAACAACAAGATCAAGGTCACGCAGAGGATGGCCTACGGGTTCAGGAACATAGACAACCTGATGGCGCTGATCATGCTCAGGTGCTCGGACATGCGGCCCAAGCTGCCCGGCAGGGCGATGCCGGAGGCCGCCTAGGGGCCCACACTAACTCACGAAGGCTCAGTTATCCCCGCAATTCGATGCATTGTAAACATGTTCAGGCATGAACAGCATGAGCAACAGGGTCTTTACACCGCTAGAAAGCTTCTCTGGGGGAATGAGGCCCAGTATTCTGCTCTTAATGGCATTCGGACCCAAGACCTCGCCACCGTCGATAGACTTAATCATCCGCTGAGCAAGTTCATCTTCAAGCCACTGAGGAGAGTAAACATTATTAAAAAACGTGGAGGTGTTGTAGATGACACCGTCCATATCGCCATAGTGAATCGTGAGCACGGTCAGCCTTTCTAACAGTTGCCCTAAGTATAGAGCAGCCTTTTACGATTCGTGTGGCTGCGCATCTGGTCACAAATCTACTGTTCACGCACGAGACCCATTCGGCTGAGGACAACAATAAAACAACTACATGCACCGTTGCGGGCATTGTCTAATCGCGTCACGAAGTGCTGGAAAAAAGGATGGGGCTTGCCTAGTTTAGTGCCCGGAAGGATGCTGAAATTAGGACATGGCCAGCAACTACAGGCACAAGAACAAGTACGTCACAAATTCGCGCCTCTCCGAGCGCAGGTTCAGGGGGCTGCCGAGGCTGTCCTGCGCGGACGTGACGGCCCTCTCCGCCGCCGAGCCGACGGGGCTGAACCGCAGCACCGCGAACCGGTACTACAGGATGCTGCGGGGGCGGATAGCGGGGACGTGCGAGGCGGAGTCGCCGTTCTCCGGCGATGCCGAGGCCGACGAGAGCTGCTTCGGGGCGAGGCGCGTCCGGGGTCGCGGGGCGAAGGGCAAGACCATCGTGTTCGGCCTGCTCGAGCGCGGGGGCAAGGTGCACACGCAGATCGTCCCGGATGTGTCCAGGAGGACGTTGATGCAGGTCATCGACGGGAGGGTCGACAGATCGCCCACCATGTGCACCGACGGGTTCAAGTCGTACGACGGCCTGGTCGACTGGGGCTGCAAGCACCGCTAAGGGGTGAGACGCGGAGAGAGCGAGTTCGTCGAGAGGGGCAGCCCCGCCAACCACATCAACGGCATGGAGAGCTTCTGGGGCTATGCCAAGAACGGGCTGGTGAAATATCAGGGGGTTCCGAAGGATGAGTTCTGCTACCACCTCAAGGAGCGCGAGTTCAGGTTCAACATGCGCGGTCAAGACATATGCAAGTTCATGCTGCAGGAACTCCGGAAAAGGGTGCTAAACTAGGCAAGCCCCAAATCGCAACATACATCTCCCAACCCTAGGCTGAGTGTTTATAGTAGCCGATTCGAACACACTTGCAGAGACTTGATCCCCAGTATCGCGTCAACGCTCTCCTTAAAATAGAGAGCCGTGTTGTAAATAGCCCCTTCCATGGGACCATAAAGGACCTTAAGCACCGCTGAGCACATCTCGTGGGAAGGATTACCGGTCAGCTTGCAAGCAGCATACCGTGAAATGGACGCAAGGGATCAGCATCCGGACCTACGGCGTCATCGCATCACGGCGCGCTCAATCTTGCAGCCATGCGACTTGGTCTTTGGGTCGTATGCGATCCCGCATAAGATGACCTCGCCTTTCCGCGCAAGACCCTCGAGCGCCCGGTCGTAACCGCGCTCGCGGATCTGTGCCAAGGCGTCCCCCGGCGTGCCGCCGTACTTGAGCTCGATTACCACGCCCGGTGTACCCGCGGGCGCGCCGCGCAGCGGAATAAGGGTCATGTCCGCAAAGCCCTTTCCTGCTGGTGCCTCCCTTACCAGGCGCCAGCGGCCAACCAAGCTAAAGAACGCAAGGCGCAGCGTGCAGGCAAGCGAGTTCTCGTCGTTGTACTTGAGGATCGACGAGGCGTCCTCGTGAGCAAGCTGAACACCCTCGGCAACCGCACCGGCGTCTCCCACCACCAAAGCCTTGAGCAGGGTGTCGGACGCCTCGATGGAGCGCAGAACCTCATGCCAGCCCGTGCCCCTGCGCATGGAGTCCGCGAACTCCCCCATCACCTCGCGGTTGGGGACAAATACGCGTCCATGGAGTTCATCGGTCCACTCGAAGGTGAGGTAGCCAAGATGCACAAGCAGTATGAGCACGTCGTCTGCCGAGCGAGGTTCCGCCATGTCGTTGGTGTACATACCCGGCTGAACCGCGACGCCACCTCCGGCAAGGAGCGCTACGATCCGCTCGTGCAGGCCGTCCATGTCGAGGTCAACGTAGCGTTGGAGCGCGACGTAGCTCTCGGTCTGGTTCCAGTAGCTCATAAAGTTGCCGGAGATCATGGCCCCCACGATAGCTCGCGGGTTGTAGGCCTCGACCACGAGCCCCTCCGAGCCCGGGACGCGGTAGCCGTCGTACCACGCCCGACAGGTCTCGAAATCGCGTCCCCAGGCGTCGCAAAGAGAGCGCACCTCGGCCTCGGTAAAACCGACAAAGGGGGCCAGGTCACCGGCTCCGACCATGCTGTACTCGTCGAACATGTTGAGGGCGGAGTGGGTACCGTACTTCTTGATGGGGAGGATGCCCGTCATGTAGCAGAGCGCCACGTAGGGCTTGTCCTTAAGCCACAGGAGCAGGAAATCAAGGTAGGACTCCTGGGAGGCATGGTCGCCCTGCATCTCGCGCATTGGGCAGTCCCACTCGTCGATCACGATCACGAACTGCCGGCCCGACTGGGAGTAGACATCGGCCATAGACTTATGCAAGCTCGCAAGGTCCCTAAACCTAACGTCCGGATAGGCAACCTGGAGCTCAAAAGACACGGTCTCTTGGAGATCTGCCAGCATGGCGGCAACGACATGCGTAGACGACAGGAAGTCCTGCATGTTGATGCGCACCACGTCGTAGCGGTTGCGCTCGGCCTCAAAGGAGGGGTCGGCGGCCACTTTAAGCCCAGCAAACTCCCTCGCCCCGTCAACAGTGCGGTCATAGTAGGCGCACACCATGTTGGCCGCCATCGACTTTCCGAAGCGTCGCGGGCGGCTCACGCAGACGTAGGCCTGTTCGGTGTTGATGAGCTCGTTCAGTCGGGCAACGAGCATCGACTTGTCAACGTAAACCTTGGAAGCACGCGACTTTCTCAGCATCATGGCACCCGGATTGAGGCAGATACCCATCATGTCTCCTATCAATTTCTCTTTGAGTCATCATACCCCAAGAGCACCCGCTCCCCGTTCCGTCAGTGAACTTATGGGGCAGCGCCTGCCGTGTGTTACCATAGCTGACTAGCGAAAAGACGTTCGAACCCGCGCCCGCTCGGCGCAGTCAAGGAGTCGTACCGCGTCCAACCAGGCCTCGATTGCCAAGATCCATGCGCAAAGCACGCTGGACAAAGACATATTCATCCTTCGCCAGCTCGTTAGCAAGGATATTAAGATCAAGTATCGCCGCAGCTTCTTGGGCGTCGCGTGGTCGGTCCTAAACCCGCTTTTCGTGATGGTGGTCATGGCCATCGTGTTCTCCACCATGTTCGCTCAGGGCAGAAACGGCATCATCACGCCCGAGGTGTACCCTCTCTACCTCATTGTGGGCAACGTCACGTTCACGGTGATGAGCGACTCAACCAGCCAGGCGCTCGCCTCCATCATCTACGCGAGCTCTCTGCTCAAGAAGTCATGCACCTGTGGAGCGTGGTGATCACCGCCTGGACCTACTTCACCTCTATCTTTTGGACTACGGACTTTATCGCCAGCATGAACCCCATCCTCCAATTTGTGATGAAGGCGAACCCCATGTGCCACTTCCTCGCCAGCATGCGCGATATCTTCCTCTTTGGCACCAACCCATCGCTCACCAACCTCAAGGAGTACTTCATCAAACTCATGCGCCGCAAGCTCTTCTACTACAAGCGCTTCGCGAACACGATCTGGCTGGAGCGCTACGAGTACTGCGTAGTCAAACCGAGTGATAAGGACTTTAACGTCCGCATGTAAGCGCCGCACGACCGGCCAGCATCTCCGTCGACGGCATAGATGGCATACGCGCACGGGAAAGGGGCCGCATGGGACCCCTTTTTAGCTACATCCCTAATTCAATCTCGGGTACCTGTGCGAGCTCGGCGAGCGTCACGCCGTCGACGTAGGCGTCGATGGCGGCCTCCAGGCCCGTCCAGAACTTGACGGTCGAGCACAGGTCGGAGCGGCCGCAGGCGCCCTCGAGCCCCTCGCAGGCCACGGGCACGGTGTCCCCCTCAGCGGCGCGCAGGATGTCGCCGGCGGTGATGCCCTCGGCCGGGCGACCCAGCACGTAGCCGCCGCCCTTGCCGCGCACGCTCGCGAGCAGCTCGGCGTGCATGAGCGGGCGCACGAGCTGCTCCAGGTACTTGAGGGAGATGTGCTCGCGCTCGGCCACCTCGCGCAGGCGCACCTTGCCCTCGCGCTCGCCGAACGCGGCGATGTAGATCATGAGCCGGAGCGCGTAGCGCCCCTTGGAGGAAACGAGCATGCACGCCCCTTTCACGAACCGGACGAGGAGATGGATAAGCCCCGAACACGTAACCGCCCGGGACACGAGCTATAGGCTTCCCTGGTGACCCAGATTGCCGTGAAAGCGAGGGGCGCACGCCTAGCGTGCGGCGCCCCGAGATCTGAACCCCGAGGTCCCTCGGGAAGCTAGAGCATGGAGTCGAGGGTGCGCCAGGCGAGCTCCGCGCACTTCACGCGGGCCGGCATGTGCGAGATGTCCTTGAGATCGGCGGCCTCGTCCAGGTCCTCGAAGTCCTCCTCGGAGAGCTCCTCGCCGCGAATCATCGCCATGAAGAGCCCGGATAGGCGCTTGGCCTCCTCCACGGTCTCCCCCGTGATGAGGTCGGCCATGATGTCGGCGCTCGCCTGGGAGATGGCGCAGCCGTGCCCGGTGAAGCTCGCCTCCTCGATCACGTCGCCCTCCACGCGCAGTTGCAGCGTCAGCTCGTCGCCGCAGCTGGGGTTCACGCCGTCGTGGTTGTGGGTAGCGCCGACCATCTCGTACTTGTAGTCGGGATGCGAGTTGTGCTCCATGAAGGTGGCCGAGGAGTACAGGTTAGCCATGGAAGGTGCTCCAAACGTGCTCGAGGCCCTCGATGAAGGCGTCGATATCGTGCTTGTCGTTGTAGAAGGACACGCTCGCGCGGCAGCAGGCGAGGTTCTCCACGCCCAGCCAGGTGAGCAGCGGCTGCGCGCAATGGTGGCCGGCGCGGATGCACACGCCGTCCATGTCCATGATGCTCGCCACGTCGTGCGGGTGGATGCCGCGCACGTTGAAGCTCACGACGCCATGGTGGTTGTCCCAGTAGATGGACCCGATCACGTCCACGAAATCGAGTTGGACGATCCGGCTCATGAGGTAGTGCACCAGCGCCGCCTCGCGCGCCTGGATGGCGTCGTAGCCCACGTGGTTGGCCAGGTAGTCCAGCGCCGCGCCCGTGGCGTAGATGCCCGCCGCGTCCTGCGTACCGGCCTCGAACTTCTCCGGCACCGGGGCCCACACGGCGCCTTGCTCGGTCACGGAGTCGATCATCTCGCCGCCGGTGAGCATGGGGGGCATGGCGCAGAGCAGCTCGTGGCGACCCCACAGCACGCCCACGCCCATGGGACCCAAGGCCTTGTGCGCGGAGAAGGCGAGGAAGTCCGCGCCCAGCGCCTGCACGTCCACGCGCATGTGCGGCACGGATTGCGCGGCGTCCACCACCAAGTAGCCGCCCTGCGCGTGCACCGCGTCGGCGAGCAGGCGGACCGGGTTCTCGCAGCCCAGCACGTTGGACACGTGCGCGATCGCGCAGATCTTGGTGCGCGGGCCCACCTTGGCCTCGACCTCGGCCGCGGTGAGCTGCCCGGTCTTGGTGGGATACAGGTACACGAGCTTGGCGCCCGCCGCGGCGCAGGCCTGCTGCCACGGGATGAGGTTGGAGTGGTGCTCCATCACGCTGATGAGCACCTCGTCGCCCGGCTCGAGCACCGTGGGCGCGAAGCTCTTTGCCACGATGTTCAGCGACTCGCTCGCGTTGCGGGTGAACACCACGTCGTCGGCAGCCGGGGTGCGCTCCCCCGCCGGCGCGCCGATGAGCCCGGCCACCTGCGCGCGCACGGCGGCGATGGCCTCGGTGGCCTCCACCGACAGGCTGTACAGGCCGCGCAGGGGGTTGGCGTTCATGGTCTCGTAGAAGCGGCGCTGCGCGTCCAGCACGCAGGCGGGACGCTGCGCCGTGGCGGCGGAGTCCAGGAAGGCCAGCTCGGGCTTGCCCGCCAGCAGGGGGAAGCTCGCCTTGTAGGGGTTGGTCTCTATGTCCACGCGCGGCCAGGCGCGAGAGGCCTCGTCGCTCGCGTCCACCAGGGGCGCGCCGGGCGCCGTGCAGGTGTCGCAGCTCACGTGCTCGGTATCGATCATGCGATCTCCTTCTCGAAATGCGGGACCACGGCCGCGCCCAAGCGCGCCACGCCCTCGCGCACGCGCTCGTCGGGGGCGCAAAGCGCCGCGTCCTCCAGCTTGGCGGCCACGAACAACGCCTCGGCGGCCTCGCGCGAGAGGCCGCGGCAGCCCAGGTAGAAGAGCTGCTCGGGGCGCACGTGCCCGATAGTGGCGCCATGGTTTCCCGCCACGTCATCCTCGTCGCACAAGATCACGGGGACGGTCTTGTTGTCCACGCCGTCGTCGGCCAGAAGCACGGTCTCGCGCTCGGAGCCCTCGGCCCCCTTGGCGCCGTGCATGAGGTCGATGGTGCCGCGCAGGACCTTCTTGGAGGTGCCTGCCAGCACGCCGTTGGCGTCCATGTTGGAGACGGTCCTGCGGCCCAGGTGGCGCACCTGGTAGTTGAAGTCGCGCCCCTGCTCGCGGGCGCCCAGGTAGCTCGTGGCCACGTCGATGCGCGCGCGGTCGCCGCGCAGGTCGGCGGCCAGGCCCGTGTAGGACTCACCCGCGCCCAGCACGGTATGGGAGACCTCCACGCGGGCGCCCTCGTCCACGAAGATACCCGTGTCGTCCAGGGCGATGAAGCCGTCGTCGGCCGTCTGCACGCAGGTGATGGCCACGTGCGCGCCCGCGGCGGCGAACACGCGCAGGGTCGAGCCCACCAGGCCGTTGCAGCCCGCGGGGGCGCCCGGCGTGTCGAGCGCGATCACGAGCTCCAGCGAGGAGCCGCGGCGCGCCACCACGTCCACGTTGGCCACGGCGGCGATGCCCGCGCGGCCGTCCACGCGCACGGTCACGCGGGAGCGCGCGCCGCTCGGCACGTCGAGCACCACGGGGCGGCCGGTGATGCCGCGCAGGTAGCGGTAGGCGTCCGCGCCGCAGCCGGTCAGGAAGGCCTCGGACACCGAGAGCTCCTCCTCGGCGCGCACGGCGCCCTTCTGGTACTCGGAGAGCGCCGGCACGTCCAGCGCGTCGAGCTCGCCGTGCTCCAGCGCCGCGCGCTGGTCGGCGTCGCCGGGGGCGGAAAGGCGCGCACGGGAGCCGAAGCGCTTGTCGGCGGCGGCCATCTCCGTGTCGAAGGCGTCAAGGTTGCGCGAGACCACGCCCTCGGAGCCCGCGGCGGCCTCCACGGACACGGCATCGGCCGCGGGGAGAAGCCCCTCGGGCAGGCGCACCGTGGCGGAGTTCATCTTGAGCCAGCTCCACGTAGGCGCGGGCATGGCGTTCACCGCGCTCAGGACGCGCGGTGCCGCGCCCTGGGTAAGGTCCTTGGGGTCCATCTAGCCGATCGCCCCTTCCATCTCGAGCTTGATCAGGTTGTTCATCTCCACGGCGTACTCCAACGGCAGCTCCTTGGAGACGGGGTTGGCGAAGCCGTTCACGATCATGGTGCGGGCCTCCTCCTCGGAGATGCCGCGGCTCATGAGGTAGAACACCTTGTCGTCGCCGATGCGGCCGATGGTGGCCTCGTGGCCCACGTCCACGTGCTTGGCGCGGATATCCATCGCCGGAATCGTGTCGGAGCGGCTCATGTCATCCAGCATCAGGCTCTGGCAGGACACACTCGCGCGCGAGCCCTCCGCGGCGGGCGTCGCCACGATGGAGCTGCGGAACGTCTGCACGCCGCCTGACTTGGAGATGCCCTTGGTCTCGATGCTCGCGCTCGTGTCGGGCGCGCCCAGCACCACCTTGCAACCGGTGTCCAGGTTCTGGCCCGCGCCGGCGAACGTGATGCCCGTGAAGCTCGCGCGGGACTTGCGGCCCGCGAGCACGCTCATGGGGTACAGGTAGCCCACGTGGCTGCCGAAGGAGCCCGAGATCCACTCGATCTCGCCCTCCTCCTCGCAGCGGGCGCGCTTGGTGTTCAGGTTGTACATGTTCTTGGACCAGTTCTCGATGGTCGAGTAGCGCAGGTGCGCGCGGCGTCCCACGAACAGCTCCACCGCGCCGGCATGCAAGTTGGCCACGTTGTACTTGGGTGCCGAGCAGCCCTCGATGAAGTGCAGGTCGGCGTCGTCCTCAACGATGATAAGCGTGTGCTCGAACTGCCCCGCGCCCTTGGCGTTCAGGCGGAAGTAGCTCTGCAGCGGGAAGTCCAGCTTGGTGCCGGCCGGCACGTACACGAATGAGCCGCCGCTCCACACCGCGCCGTGCAGCGCCGCGAACTTGTGGTCCGTGGGCGGGATGAGCGTCATGAACTTCTCGCGGATGAGCGCCTCCCAGCGGGGCTCGTGCAGCGCCTCCTCGATACCGGAGTAGACGATGCCCATCTTGGCAGCCGTATCCTGCATGTTGTGGTACACGAGCTCCGAGTCGTACTGCGCGCCCACGCCAGCCAGGTAGCTGCGCTCGGCCTCGGGGATGCCCAGGCGCTCGAAGGTGTCCTTGATGTCGTCGGGCACGGACTCCCAATCGGCCTTCTGCTCGGTGTTGGGCTTCACGTAGGTGACGATGTTGTCCATGTCCAGGCCGTCGATACCCGGGCCCCAGGTGGGGTTGGGCATGCGGTTGTAGATCTCCAGCGACTTCAGACGGTGCTCGAGCATCCACGCGGGCTCGTCCTTGCGCTCCGAGATCTCGCGCACGATGTCCGGCGTGATGCCGGCGTCGAGGCGCTCGAAGCCCTCCTCACCGTACGTGAAGTCGTAGAGGCTGCGGTCGATGTCCGCGACCTCGGTCCTCTTCTTCTCGGCCATCGCCTACGCCTCCCGGCCCGCGGCGGCCTCGAAGGCCTCGAAGCCGTGCTCGTCGATCCAGGGGATGAGGCTCGCGTCGTCCTCCCGCACGATGCGGCCGCCCACCATCACGTGCACGCGGTCCACGTCCAGGTGTTCCAGGATGCGGGTGTTGTGCGTGATGATGAGCAGGGACCCGTCCGTGGCCTTGCGGTAGGCGTCCATGCCGTGGGAGACGGTGGACAGGGCGTCGACGTCGAGGCCCGAGTCGGTCTCGTCAAGGATGGCGAGCTTGGGCTGCAGCAGGAGCAGCTGCAGCATCTCGACCTTCTTCTTCTCGCCACCGGAGAAGCCCACGCCCAGCTCGCGGTTGAGCCAGGACACGTCCATGTCGAGCTCGGCGGCGAGCTCCTTCACGCGGCGGCGGAACTCCTTGCCCTTCATCTCCAGGCCGGGGCGGCCGGCGATGCTCGCGCGCAGGAAGCTGGACAGCGGCACGCCCGGGATCTCCACGGGCGCCTGGAAGGACAGGAACAAGCCGGCGCGGGAGCGCTTGTCGCAGGAGAGCTCGGTGATATCCTGACCGTCGAAGGAGATGGAGCCCTCGTCAAGGGTGTACACGGGGTCGCCCATGATGACGTGGCCCATGGTGGACTTGCCGGCGCCGTTAGGGCCCATGAGCACATGGGTCTCGCCGGAGGCGACGTCCAGGTCGATGCCGCGCAGGATGGTCTTATCGTCCACGGAAGCGGTTACGCCGCGCAGGGACAGCAGCGGGGCGGGAATGGCTTGATCGGTCATAGGATCCCTCTCTCTCGAAACCCTAGTTTTTCACTCGGGTTAACGATAGCCGAGCCGCGCCCCGGGTCAAGCCTAATTCCGAGTAATCCACTAAGATTTAGAGGGCCGTCTCCCGCAGCGAACGGGCGGAGCGGCCCTGGGCCTCCCGACCGCCCAACGGAACAAACCCGAAACACGCGCGTGCTAGCATGCGTCGGGATTCCCGTCCCCGAGCCACGAAAGAAGGGCCGCCATGCAACCGCTCTCGCAGCGTACCGCCACCTTCACCGATTCCGTCATCCGCCGGATGACGCGCATCTCCAACAAGTACGGCGCCGTCAACCTCTCCCAGGGCTTCCCCGACTTCGACCCGCCCGCCGAGCTGCTCGCCAGCCTGCAAAAGGTCGCAGCCGACCCGTGCCCGCTCAACCACCAGTACTCCATCACCTGGGGCGCGCAGGCCATGCGCGACGCCCTGGCCGAGAAGCAGTCCCGCCTTATGGGCGTGCCCGTGGACCCGAACGAGAACGTCGTGGTGACCTGCGGCTCCACCGAGGCCATGATGGCCGCGATGATGACCGTCACCAACCCCGGCGACAAGGTCGTGATCTTCTCACCGTTCTACGAGAACTACGGCGCGGACACCATCCTCTCCGGGGCCGAGCCCGTCTACGTGCCGCTCGTGCCGCCGACCTACGATTTCGACCGTGCCCAGCTCGAGGCGGCTTTCGCTGAGAACCGGCCCAAGGCGCTCGTGCTCTGCAACCCCTCCAACCCCTGCGGCAAGGTGTTCACGCGCGAGGAGCTTGAGTTCATCGCCGGGCTCTGCCGGCGCTACGACGCCTACGTCATCACCGATGAGGTCTACGAGCACATCGTGTACGCCCCGCACGAGCACACCTACATGGCGAGCCTGCCCGGCATGTTCGAGCGCACCATCAGCTGCAGCTCGCTTTCCAAGACCTACTCCATCACCGGCTGGCGCCTGGGCTACACCATCGCCCCGGCCGTGGTCACCGAGCGCATCAAGAAGGTGCACGACTTTTTGACCGTGGGCGCCGCCGCGCCGCTGCAAGAGGCCGTGACCTGCGCGCTCAGGTTCCCCGACTCCTATTACGAGGACCTGCGCGAGCTCTACACCGCCAAGCGCGACCTGCTCTGCGGCGGCTTGGACGTGCTCGGTATCGGGCACAACGTGCCGCAGGGCGCCTACTACGTGATGGTGGATATCTCCGAGTTCGGCTACGAGAGCGATCTCGCCTTTTGCGAGGACCTGGCGCGCCTGGTGGGCGTGGGCACCGTGCCGGGCTCGAGCTTCTTCCGCGAGCCCGAGAACCGCTATGCGCGCCTGCACTACGCCAAGCGCGACGAGACCCTGCGCGCGGCGCTGGAGAACCTGAAGGCGCTGCGCGAGAAGATCCCGCCGCGGGCATAGGGCAGCCGCGGGCGGGGCGGAAAGGGCGGCATGGTCGAGCCCTCGCCCCTCCCGGCGCCTGCAGATCGTCCGAAATCCGCGCTCCTGCACGCAAGAACGGGCACATTAACCCATCCCGTTAAAAACCAGCTGGTCAGAGTCATCCGTTATTCGAGGTTATGCGATGCGGGCGCACGGCTTGGCAGCTTCTCCCCTATTTCCGCGCACTCACTCGATTTTCGGACGATTCGCAGTCCAAACGCCGCAACGAGAAAGCCGCCGCCGGGAGATTCCCGACGGCGGCTTCGCCATCTAGCGGTATGTTTGCCGAACTAGGCGTTCAGCGCGGCGTTGACGGCGACGGCGCAGGCCACGGTGGCACCGACCATGGGGTTGTTGCCCATGCCGATGAGGCCCATCATGTCCACGTGCGCCGGCACGGAGGAGGAACCGGCGAACTGGGCGTCGGAGTGCATGCGGCCCATGGTGTCGGTCATGCCGTAGGAGGCGGGGCCGGCAGCCATGTTGTCCGGGTGCAGGGTACGGCCGGTACCGCCACCGGAGGCCACGGAGAAGTACTTCTTGCCGGCCTCGAGGCGCTCCTTCTTGTAGGTGCCCGCGGTGGGGTGCTGGAAGCGCGTAGGGTTGGTGGAGTTACCGGTGATGGAGATATCCACGTTCTCGTGCCACATGATGGCGACGCCCTCGCGGACATCGTCGGCGCCGTAGCAGTTGACGGCGGCACGCGGGCCATCGGAGTACGGGATGGTCTCGACGACCTTGAGCTCGCCCGTGAAGTAGTCGAACTCGGTCTTCACGTAGGTGAAGCCGTTGATGCGGGCGATGATCTGGGCGGCGTCCTTGCCAAGGCCGTTCAGGATGACGCGCAGCGGCTTGGTGCGGGCCTTGTTGGCGTTGAGGGCCAGCTTGATGGCGCCCTCGGCGGCGGCGAAGGACTCGTGGCCAGCCAGGAACGCGAAGCACTCGGTGTCCTCGGACAGCAGCATGGCGCCAAGGTTTCCGTGGCCCAGGCCAACCTTGCGGTCCTCGGCAACGGAGCCGGGGACGGTGAAGGCCTGGATGCCCTCGCCGATCATGGAAGCGGCCTCAGACGCGGTCTTGGCACCCTTCTTGATGGCGATGGCGCAGCCGAGGGTGTAGGCCCACTCGGCGTTCTGGAAGGCGATGGACTGGGTGTCGTGCACGATCTCGCGCGCGTTCACGCCCTTGTCCAGGCAGATCTGCTCGGCCTCCTCGAGGGAGGAGATGCCGTTAGCCTCGAGAGCGGCGTTGATCTTGTCGATGCGGCGCTCGTAACCTTCAAAGGTGACAGCCATTATCTATTCCCTCCCTTTCTACTCGTGAACCGGGAACGTGCTGGCGACGGAGTGGGTCTCCTCGTCGGTACGCGGGTCGATGTACTTGGCGGCGTTCTCCCACTGGCCGTAGTGGCCCATGGCGCCTGCGATGGCCTCCTCGGCGGTCTTGCCGGCCTTGAGGGCGTCGGTGAACTTGCCGAGGTTCATGAACTCGAACGCGATGATCTCGTTGCGGTCGTTGAGCGCCATGCGGGTGACGTAGCCCTGGGCGAGCTCGAGGTAGCGAGCGCCCTTGGCCTTGGTGCCGAACATGGTGCCGACCTGGGAGCGGAGGCCCTTGCCGAGGTCGTCGAGGGAGGCGCCGACGGGCAGGCCGCCCTCGGAGAACGCGGTCTGGGTGCGGCCGTAGACGATCTGCTTGAAGATCTCGCGCATGGCCACGTTGATGGCGTCGCACACGAGGTCGGTGTTGAGAGCCTCGAGGATGGTCTTGCCGGGCAGGATCTCGGAAGCCATGGCGGCGGAGTGGGTCATGCCGGAGCAGCCGATGGTCTCGACCAGGGCCTCCTCGATGATGCCCTCCTTGACGTTCAGCGTGAGCTTGCAGGCGCCCTGCTGCGGAGCGCACCAACCCACACCGTGCGTGAGGCCGGAGATGTCGGAGATCTCCTTGGCCTTGACCCACTTGCCCTCCTCGGGGATGGGCGCCGGGCCGTGGTATGCGCCCTTGGCGACGGGGCACATGTTCTCCACTTCCTGTGAGTACTGCATGCCTCTCCTCTCTTTCGTGGTCTTCCCGTACCGGCCATGGCGAGATGGACAGTGCGGGCACTGACATGCAGGGATATTCTAATACGATTTTGGCAAGCCATATTCGGCGAACGGCATGTTGCACACGGTAAACTTCTAGGGAGGGAGCCGGTGCGGTCGGAAGGCGGTCCCAACCTCGACGTGCTGAGCACAACGTTTGTATGTGGACGAATTGCCAAACACGTTGCGAAGTCGGGGCTTGGAAAGACGTTCTCTAATCAAAAAGCTCCCAATCGGGAGCTTAAGAAACAAGTGGTGGATCGTCAGGGATTCGAACCCTGGACCTTGGGATTAAGAGTCCCCTGCTCTAGCCAGC
>Cebus_capucinus_imitator_PRJNA485217_SSR098__coassemble_2049_pt1 | contig 14681 bp, 10 predicted proteins | sample Cebus_capucinus_imitator_PRJNA485217_SSR098__metabat2_high_PE_001 | metagenome-assembled genome bin Cebus_capucinus_imitator_PRJNA485217_SSR098
CGGCGCGGTGCGGGCGCGATGGCCCGTCTCTACAGCGTCCCGTCGGCGCGGGCGCGCTCGACCTCGGCCAGGGCCTCCGGCGGGGTGTAGCGGCACGTGCCGTCGCCCAGCTCCACGACCTCCACGGCGTCGCCGGCGCGCACCGTGCCGCCCCGCAGCACCACGCCGAAGATCCCCTCGTGCGGGAAGATGCAGTCGCCCGCCAGGTAGTAGATGGCACAGCGCGTGTGGCAGACCTTGCCGATCTGGCTGATCTCCACCAGAGCGTCCTCCCCCAGGCGCAGGCGCGTGCCGATCGGCAGCGCCGCGAGGTCGAGCCCTTCGGTGGTGAAGTTCTCGCCGAAATCGCCCACGCCCACGTCCAGCCCGCGGGCGCGCGCCGTCTCGATGGACTCGCGCGCGAGGAAGGAGACCTGGCGGTGCCAGTTGCCGGCGTGCGCGTCGGACTTGAGGCCGTGCTGCTCGAGCACCTCGTCGGCCCCGCCGGGAACGGGCGCCTTGCGGGTCCCCTTGCGCGGGGAGGTGTTGACGGACACGACGCGCGGCGCGCCGGCGTAGGCGTCGGCGTCGGTGCGCAGGGGGCGCCCCGCGGCGCGCTCGTCCATCTCGCGCTTGGCGGCGTCGAGGATGCTCTGGTTCATGGGTCCCTCCTTGGTTCGATCCCGAGAAGCCTACCATATCGATAGGGAGCTGGGCCGCCCCCGTCGCCGACGGCGCTGTGATACGATGCTCGCGCACAATCAGATTGGCCTAGATGGTGGTGCGGAGACGCACGGGCCCGGACGCGTTCCGGGCCAGGGAGAACGGGGTGCGAGTCCCCGGCTATGCCAGTAACCGTGAACCCGGGCCCGGGGCAGCGCGCCGCAGATCGGACGGCGCGCCCGGGCAGCGACCGGGGAGCCGGATCGCCTCCCATCTCGCGTACGCGCGAAGGGCCCTGGAGGGAAGGGGAGCCGAGTGTTCGGTCCTTGTTCACGCACGCGCGCGGGCGCGTGCATACGGTTGGCGGCGCGCGCCCTTGCCGCGTCCATGATCTTTCTGTTGACGTTTTCCGGCGTTCCGGCGGCCGCCTGGGCCGAGGGCGTCGAGGAGCTCGGTTCCGCGGTGCTGGCGGCCCAGGCGGCCGAGGGCGCGTCCGGGTCGGTAGCCGGGGACGCCCCGGGTACCGAAGCGGGCGAGGGCGCCGCGGGGGATGCCCCTGCCGCGGACGGGCTCGGGGACGCGTCCGGCGAGGATGATTCTGCCGCGGGCGACCGGCTCGCCATGGACGGCGTCGCCGCCGAGTCGGACGCCGCGACGAAGGCGCCCGCGGCCACCGAGGGCGCGCAGGCGGCCGACGCCTCCTCCCCCGAAGCCGAGGCCGCCGCGACCATCACCGTCACGGCCAAGGTCGTGGGCGTGACGGACGCCGCCGAGGACGGCTCCCGTTCTTGGGAGACCTGGGCGGCGGCCACCGAGGTCGCGCTGCCGGCGGGCGGCGAGGCCACGGCCTGGGACGCCCTCACCAAGCTGATGGACGCCGCGGGCCTCACCTACAGCCTCGAGAACCACGGCGAGCCCCACTCCGTCACCACGGCCGACGGCAAGCGCACGCTCGCCATGGAGGGTGCCGACGGCGTCTGGAGCTATTGGAGCTTCTACGTGGGCGGCGAGCCGGCGAGCACCTACGCGAGCGGGCACACCGCCCGCGCGGGGGAGACCTACGAGCTGCGCTACATCGCGGGCGATGCCGACCCTGCGCCCGAGGGCGGCGTCGAGGTGAACCCCGGCGCCGAGCATCCCGGGCAGGACGTGGCCTGGAACGGCTTCGGCAACGGCGGCTCCGGCTCCGTGACCGATCTTGAGACCCCGTCCGCCCCGGTTGACCCGAGCTGGACCTCCGACCTGCTCACCGAGGGGGAGCGCGCGGCCGGCGCCTCCGCCTCGGCCTCCGACCCGCTCGTGATCGGCGGCAAGGTCTACATCGTCTCCGCGTCCACCTCCTACGACGAGAACTATCACGCTACCAAGAGCCCCGCGCGCCTGCGCGTGATTGACCGCGCCACCGGCAAGGTCGAGCGCGAGGTGGGGCTCGGCCACACCATGGACACCACCTCTCGCCCCGTGTACGCGGACGGCATCCTGGTGGTGCCGCTTGCCGGCGGCTACCTGCAGGCGCTCTCCGCCTCCACGCTCGAGACCATCTGGGTGGTCCCCGCGGCCTCGACCGGGCAGTCACTGTGCACCCTCACGGTGAGCGACGGCTACGTGTACGTGTCCACGCTCGATTCCTTCGGCACGGGCGCGAGCTCCAGCATCGCCGCCTCCGGTTCCGTGCGCCGCTACAATCTGCACACCGGCGCGCTCGCCGGCGAGAGCGAGAGCTCGACCACCGGCTATTACTGGGCCGGCGGTGCGATGGTGGGCGGCTACTACGTGATCGGCGACGACTCCGGCACCGTGACCGTCTACACCGCCGACCTCTCCCGTGCCGTGTCCTCCGCCAAGGTCTCGACCAAGCCGCTGCGCTCCACGATCGCGGTGGCTGACGGCTACGCCTACGTGGTCTCGCGTGACGACGGCACCCTGCACAAGCTCGCCGTGTCCGGGGCGGGCGAGGTGAGCGAGGTGGCCTCGGCCAAGTTCGCCACCTACTCCACCTCATCGCCCACGATCGCGGGCGGCTACGCCTACGTGGGCGGCAAGCAGGGCTACGTGAACGGCGTGCTCGCGCGCATCGACCTTGCCACCATGGCCGTCGAGACGGTGACGGCGGCCGCCGGCGCGGCGCTGGGCGGCGAGGTCAAGAGCACGCCGCTCGTCTCCACCGCGGGCGGCCAGACGCGCGTGTACTTCACCGTGAACGCGGCCCAAAGCGACCCAGACGACTGGAGCGCGTACGTCTCGGGCGGCGGCGTCTACATGTGGCGCGTGGGCGACGCCGAGGCCACGTGCCTGTACGACCCCACGGGCGAGTACGCGCAGTACTGCATGGCCTCGGTGGCGGCCGACTCCGAGGGCAACCTCTACTTCACCAACGACTCGGGCCACCTGTTCCAAATCCCCTCGGGCAAGGTGCGCGTGAGCTTCGACGCCCAGGGCGGCAGCGAGGTGGCGAGCCAGCTGGTGTCCCTGGGCGGGGCGGTGGCGCGCCCGGCCGACCCGACGCGCGCGGGCTACGCCTTTGGCGGGTGGTACCTCGATGCGGACTGCACGCGGGCATGGGACTTCTCGGGCACGGTCGCGTCCTCGATGACGCTCTATGCCAAGTGGGTGAAGGCCGCCGAGCCCGGTTCCGGCGGCGGGAGCGGTTCGGGCTCCGCCTCGGCCGGCGGCTCCGGCGCGCAGGGCGGCGGCGCGGTGGCGACTGGCGGCCAGGCGGCATCCGGCGGCACCGTGGTCCCCGCGAGGGCGCCGGTGGCGGCCGCGGATGCGGCGAACGTCGCGGTGAAGGCCTCGGATGAGGATGGCGCTGGCGATAGGGGCGATGCCGCCGACGATATCGATTCCTCGGACGCCGAGGACGCCGTGGTCCTCGCGGCCGCCGGCGCGCGCGGCGCTTCCGATACGGACGGCTCGAGCCTGCCCGTGGCGCTCGTGGCCGGCGCCGTGGGCGTGGTCGGCCTGGTGGCCGCGGCCGCGTGGCTCTGGCGCCTGAAGCGGCGCGGTTAGCGCCCAGACGATATCCCGGGCGGCGCGCCTTCCGCGGCGCGCCGCCCTCCGTCCTTGATGGGGGAGCGAGTTATGGAGAACGATAGGGAGCCCGAGGCCCCCCAGGGGCCGGCGGGCGAGGTTTCGCGTGGCGCTGCTCCGCGTGCGGGGCGCGACGCGGCGGATGCGCGCGTCTATCCCGGCGCACCCGCGGATGGGGGCGCGCCTCGCGACGCGGGCGCAGGCCGCCAGCGCGTGGTGGCCTGCGTGCTCGGCGGTGTCTCGGTCCTGCTGATCGCCGCGGCGGTGGCGCTCGGCTCCGGGGCCCTGTCCCTGCCGGGCGGGGCGGTCGGCCTGCTGCAGACGACGGCCCCGGCGGGTAGCGCCGAGGCCGATGCGGGGAGCGCCGCCAAGGCGGGTTCCTCGGCCGGGGGGAGATCCGCTTCGTGGGCCTCCGAGGGCGATGCGGCGAAGGACGAGGGCGCCGGCGAGGCGGCCGACGGGGCCTCTGGGGCCGCGGCGCGGGGGTCGGGTTCCGGTGCGACCGAGTCCGCGGGGGATTCCGGCGTGGCCTCCGGCACCGATGCCGGTGCGTCGCGCGGCGCGTCCGCCGGAACCGCGGGCGGCGGCGCCTCCACGGGCGGTAACGGCGGCGGGACCGCTACCCCTAAGCCCACGACCATCACGGTGAGCGTGGTGGTGGACGCCTCCGCCGCGGGCGGCGGCACGCTCGCGAGCACGTCGCTCACCTTCGAGGCGGGCGCCACCGCCTACGACGCCCTCTGCGGCACGGGCCTCTCCGTCAACGCGCAGAGCACGGGCATGGGCATCTACGTCGCCGCGATCGGCGGCTACGCCGAGAAGGAGCACGGCCCCGAGAGCGGCTGGAAGTACGCCGTCAACGGGAGCTTCCCGGGCACCTCGGCCGGCAACGTCACCCTGCGCGACGGCGACGCGGTCCGTTGGGTCTACGTGACCTCCGCGTAGCGCCGCTCGTCTATAATCGCTGGCGGAAACAGAGCCTGATGAGACCACGGGAGCGCCATGAGCCAGACACAACCGGACACCCCTACCTCCAAATTGCGCGTCATCTTGGGCGATGCGGGCTTGGAGGCGCTCTCGGGTACGAGCGTCGCCGTCTTCGGCGTGGGCGGCGTGGGGTCCAACTGCGTGGAGGCGCTCGCGCGCGGCGGCGTGGGGTGCCTCGCCATCGTCGACCGCGATGTCGTGTCCCCGAGCAACATCAACCGCCAGGCCATCGCGTTCCACAGCACGGTCGGCATGCGCAAGGTCGACGTGATGGAGGCCATGGTCCATGACATCAACCCCGGGTGCGAGGTCGTCAAGCGCGACGACTTCGTGCTCGCCGAGAACGTCGGCGAGATCTACGACGCGCTTCTCGCGGCCTGCGGGGGCCATATCGATTACGTGGTCGACGCGATCGACACCGTCTCCACCAAGCTCGCGCTGGCGCTGCTGGCCCAGGAGCGCGGCATCCGGCTCATCTCCAGCATGGGCGGGGCCATGAAGCTGCACCCGGAGTGCCTGAGGGTCGACGATATCCACAACACGGTGAATTGCCGCCTGTCGCGCGTCATGCGCAAGGAGTGCCGCCGCCGCGGCATCAAGCGCTTGCGCGTGCTGTACTCCTGCGAACAGGTGGCCGCCGCCACCGCACCCGAGGGCACGGAGCGCTCGGAGCGGGCCGGTATGGGCACGGCCTCATGGATGCCGCCCATCATGGGGCAGATTATCGCCGGCGAGGTCATCCGCGCTATCAGCGGCGTGGGGCGCGAGCCCGTGCGGGCCGACGGCGCCGTACGCCGCGGGTAGGGGGGCGTCGCCGTGGGCAAGTGGGCCGCACGGGCGGCGTGGCGGCTGTACGACATGCACTGTCACCTCGATAGGATGGCGGACGCCGAGGCGACCGCCGCCGACGCGCGCGAGCTGGGCCTCGCGCTGCTCTGCTGCCCGATCGACCCGGCGGGCACCCTCGACGCGCGCGAGCGGCTGGCGACCGAGCCCAACGTGCGCGTGGCGGCGGGCCTGCATCCCTGGTGGGTGGCCGATGCCGCCGACTTGGAGGGCTTGGTGGCCCATGCCGTGGCGCTCGCCTCGCGCTCCCGCTTCGTGGGCGAGGTGGGGCTCGACTTCTCTCCCCGCTTCGCCGCCACAAAGGCACGGCAGCTGGCGGCGTTCGAGGCCGTGGTCGCGGGGCTCGCCGAGCATCCCGTGGCGCGCCGCGGCCGCGTGCTCTCGGTCCACGCCGTGCGCGCGGCGGGCGCGGCCCTCGACATCTTGGAGCGCTATGACCTCACGCGCCAGGCGCGCTGCGTCTTCCATTGGTTCTCCGGTTCGGGCGAGGAGCTCGCCCGCGTCCGCGCGCTCGACTGCTACTTCTCGGTGGGGGAGCGCATGCTCGCGACGCGCCGTGGGCGGGCCTACGCCGCGCAGGTGCCCGAGGACCGTCTGCTGTTGGAAACCGACTATCCCGTGCAGCTCGATACCCTGTGCCCGGCCGCCCAGATCGCCGCGTCCCTCGAGCGGGTGCTGGACCTGCTTGCCGAGGCGCGCGGGACGGACCGCACGGCCCTCGCCGCGCGCATCGCCCAGACGAGCGCCGAGCTGTTCGGCTAAGCCCCAAGGCCGCATCGCTGTTCGGTTTGGTGTGGGTTTCCCGATCTTGCCCGTTCGCCAAAACCCGCGCCGAACCGTCGTCACACGTTCCCGTATCGCCAGCCTCGCCTGCGGGTTCCTCGTGAAGACGCCCCGGCGCCCTCGCGCGCCCCGCCCGCATCTGAGACGATAGGGCCATCGTATGCACCTACCATAGGAGATGTGAATGGCGGAGTTCATCTACCAGATGTACCAGGCGCGCAAGGCGCATGGCGACAAGGTCATCCTCGACGACGTGATCCTGAGCTTCTACCCCGGCGCCAAGATCGGCGTCGTGGGTCCCAACGGCATGGGCAAGTCCACCCTGCTCAAGATCATGGCCGGCCTGGAGGAGGTCTCCAACGGCGACGCCCGCCTCACCCCCGGCTACACCGTGGGCATCCTGCAGCAGGAGCCCCCGCTGGACGACGACGCCACCGTGATCGAGAACGTGCGCATGGCCTTTGGCGACATCATCGCCAAGGTGGACCGCTTCAACAAGATCGGCGAGGAGATGTGCGACCCCGACGCCGACATGGACGCCCTTATGGCCGAGATGGGCCGGCTGCAGGACGAGATCGACACCGCCGACGGCTGGGACATCGACTCCAAGCTGTCCGTGGCCATGGACGCCCTGCAGCTGCCCGACTCCGACACCCCGGTGAACGTGCTCTCCGGCGGCGAGCGCCGCCGCGTGGCCCTGTGCAAGCTGCTGCTCGAGGCCCCCGACCTGCTGCTGCTCGACGAGCCCACCAACCACCTGGACGCCGAGTCGGTGCTGTGGCTCGAGCACTTCCTCCACAACTACCCAGGCGCCGTGCTCGCCGTCACGCACGACCGCTACTTCCTTGACAACGTGGCCGAGTGGATCTGCGAGGTCGACCGCGGCCACCTGTACCCCTACAAGGGCAACTACTCCACCTACCTCGAGACCAAGGCCGCGCGCATCGCCGCGCAGGGCCAGCGCGACGAGCGCCTCGCCAAGCGCATGGCCTCCGAGCTGGAGTGGGTGCGCAGCAGCCCTAAGGCGCGCCAGGCCAAGAACAAGGCCCGTCTGGCCCGCTACGAGGAGATGGAGGCCGAGGCCCGCGCCAGCCAGAAGCTCGATTACACCGACATCCGCATCCCGGTGGGCCCGCGCCTGGGTGCCAAGGTGCTCGAGGCCAAGCACCTGCACAAGGAGTTCGACGGCCGCGTGCTGATCGACGACCTGTCCTTCTCCCTGCCGCGCAACGGCATCGTGGGCGTGATCGGCCCCAACGGCGTGGGCAAGACCACGCTGTTCAAGACCATCGTGGGCCTGGAGCCGCTGACCTCCGGCGAGCTCGAGGTGGGCGAGACGGTCAAGATCAGCTACGTGGACCAGAACCGCGAGGGCATCGACCCCGAGAAGAACCTCTGGGAGGTCGTGTCCGACGGGCTGGACATCATGATGGTGGGCGAGTCCGAGGTGCCGAGCCGCGCCTACGTGGCGAGCTTCGGCTTCAAGGGCTCCGACCAGCAGAAGCGCGCCGGGGTGCTCTCCGGCGGCGAGCGCAACCGCCTGAACCTGGCGCTCACCTTGAAGCAGGGCGGCAACCTGCTGCTGCTTGACGAGCCGACCAACGACCTGGACGTCGAGACCCTCTCCTCGTTGGAGAGCGCGCTGCTGGAGTTCCCGGGCTGCTCCGTGGTCATCAGCCATGACCGCATGTTCCTGGACCGCGTGGCCACGCACATCCTGGCCTGGGAGGGCACCGACGAGAACCCCGGCAACTGGTACTGGTTCGAGGGCAACTTCGAGGCCTACCAGGAGAACCGCGTGGCGCGCCTGGGCGAGGACGCGGCCCGTCCGCACCGCATCCACCGCAAGCTCACCCGCGACTAACTGCGGCTTTCCCAGGCATTCCGCCTCGGCCCCGTTCCTTGGCCGCCGCATGTGCAGGGCGCTCCGGGCATCGTCTGCCCAGGGCGCCCTTTTCGTTTCCTTACCACAACTTCCTTGAAATCTGTTGCGCAACAAGTTGGGTTAACGCTCGCCGATTCGTAGCGCCCGGCTAGGGGAAATGTCCCCACGGGGGAGTATAGTCAAAGGTGTCGAGAGTGCGCGAGCCCGCTTGATAGCAAAAGAGCCCCGAACGGGGCTCTCGGCGAATCAAGTTGCCACCTACGTGGCGCCCGAAGGCATTTTTGGCAAAGCCGTATTTTGACTCGCAGTAACGTCCTGACTGGTATCAAGACGAGCTCATGGTATCACTGCGAGCGTGGATTGGGAAGGTGTTTTAGGATGACGAGGAACTTGCGTAACGTCGAGGCGTACAACATAGGTCTCGATCTGGGCACGGGCTCCGTTGGCTGGGCCGTGACCGATCTTGACGGCGAGCTGCTGCGCTTCAACAAGAGGCCCACGTGGGGAAGCCGTCTGTTCCCCACGGCGGAGACCGCAGCCGATACGCGCCTCAAGCGCGGCCAGCGCCGCCGCTACGAGCGCCGCCGATGGAGGCTCGACCTGCTCCAGCGCCTGTTCGCCGACGAGATGGAAAAGGTCGACCCCGAGTTCTTCATCCGGCTTTCCCAGTCGAGGTTGCTGCCGCAGGACCGCGCCGAGGGCCATGCCGCCTACCACTGGCCGCTCTTCAACGGCACCGACTTCACCGAGCCAGACTACTACGCCAATTTCCCCACCATCTACCACCTGCGCGCCTGGCTCATGGAGACCGACGAGCGCGCGGACTTGCGCCTCATCTACCTCGCGTTCCATAACATCGTGAAGGCGCGCGGTAACTTCCTGCATCAGGACAATCCGAGCCTCTCGGCTAGGACGGCAGACATGTCCGCGGCGATCGGCCACCTCTGTGACGCCCTTGCCGACTGGCTCGAGGCGACCGGCGAGGACGCTCCCGACCTCTTGGACGAGGGGTTCCGCGCCTCGCTCGAGGAAATCCTTGGTAACCCTTCTTGGGCGCGCCGCGACAAGCAGGAGGCGCTCAAGGGCGCGCTCGACCTCGGCAAGGACATGGCGAAGGCCATATCGGATGCCGTCGTGGGCTACAAGGCGGAGTTCGGCCATATCTTCGGCGAGCCGGGTGAGGGCACCAAGTTCGCGCTCTCTGAGGATGAGAAGGTGGATGCGTACCGCGAGCTCGTGCCCGACGAGGGCACCGCGCTGTTCGCCGCCCTGGGCGAGGTCTACTCGTCCTACATCCTCATGGGCATCCTCTCCGGTGGCTCGGAGCCTATCCACTCCGCGGCACTCCAGGGCTCGACGGGCACGACGATCTCCTACGCCAAGGTGCGCGAGTACGTGCGGTACGGCGAGGACCTGCGGCTTCTGAAATCACTCGTGCGCGAGTACGCGCCCAAGCGGTACGACGAGTTCTTCCGCGGCGACTTCTATGAGGGAACCCATGAGTACGACCCGGAGGCGGCGAAGGGCTACACCCGCTACAACGCGCGCCGCGGCATGTCCTATGAGGACTTCGCCAAGGAGGTCAGGAAGCTCCTGGACAAGACGGGCGCCGCGTCCGACCCGCGTTACGCTGCCATGCTCGAGGGATTTGCCGAGGAGCGCTTCCTGCGCCGCCTGAAGACCAGCGACAACGGATCGATCCCCTACCAGCTGCACCTGGAGGAGATGGACGCCATCATCGAGAACCAAGGGAGGCACCACCCCTTCCTGCTTGAGGAGCGCGGCAAGATCGAGGCCCTGGTGAGCTTCCGCATCCCGTACTACGTGGGCCCGCTCACCCTCAAGAACGCCGCGAAGGGCCCGGACGGCAAGCTCCGCTTCGCCTGGGCGCGCCGCAAGCCCGGCATGGAGGGCGAGCCGGTCTACCCCTGGAACTGGGAGGAGGTCATCGACAAGAACAACGCTGCGCACGTCTTCATCAACCGCATGACGAGTGACTGCACCTACCTGCTGGGCCAGCACGTGCTGCCCAGGTGCTCCCTGCTCTACGAGGAGTTCTGCGTGCTCAACGAGCTCAACGGCGCGCACTTCACCGAGGACGGCGACAGGGAGCACCGCTTCGACTACGCCGACCGTGCGGGTATCGTCGAGGACCTGTTCCGCGAGAGGCGCACGGTGACCTACAAGCTCGTCGAGGACTGGATGCGCAAGGAGGGCCGGGCCACGCACCCGCACGTCTCGGGAGGCCAGGGCGAGACCAAGTTCGAGAGCGGGCTGTCCTCCTACCGGTTCTTCGCCAAGGACGTCTTCCACGTGGAGGAGCTTGACGAGCGCGACTACTCCATGATCGAGACGATTATCCTGTGGAACACGCTGTTCGAGGACCGGTCCATCCTGAGGGAGGAGCTGGAGCGCAACTTCGGCCCCGACGGCGCCGACCCGCGCCTTACCGAGGAGCAGATCAAGATCATCTGCAAGAAGCGCTTCTCCGGCTGGGGGAAGCTCTCCCGTGAGTTCCTCGAGGGCATGAAGGTCGCCACCGACAATGGGCCCAAGTCCATTATGGACGTCATGCGCGAGGGGCATCCTGCCGCGGGCGCCCGCTCGGGCGGCATGGTCCTCATGGAGGTGCTGCGCGACGACCAGCTGGGCTTCCAGGCCGAGGTCGATCGCCGCAATGCTGAGCGCATGGGCTCCGGCGGCATGATGTCCGTGGAGGAGCTCCCCGGCTCGCCCGCTCTGCGCCGCACCGTGAACCAGGCGGTCCGTATCGTGGAGGAGGTCGCGAGAATCGCGGGTAGGCCGCCGGTGAACATCTTCATCGAGACCACGCGCGACGAGGATCCCAAGAAGAAGGGCGGCCGTACCAAGCGGCGCTACGATGCCATCAAGGAGGCGGTGGCGGCGTTCAATGCCGAGAACGCGGCGCTTGCCAAGGAACTCAAGGGCTTCAAGCCCGCCGACTTCGATAACGAGCGCCTCGTGCTCTATTTCATGCAGGGAGGCAAGAGCCTCTATTCCGGTAAGGAGCTCGATATCAACCGCCTTTCCGAGTACCAGGTGGACCATATCATCCCGCAGTCCTATATCAAGGACGATAGCTTTGAGAACAAGGCGCTGGTGCTGGCATCCGAGAACCAGGCCAAGACCGACAACCTGCTCATCAGCCCGGCGATTCGCCAGAAGATGGCGCCGTATTGGCGCGCACTCCATGACGCGAAGCTTATCGGCGATAAGAAATTCGATAACCTCACGCGTGACCGCGTGGGGGACAAGAAGATTCGCGGGTTTATCGCCCGCCAGCTGGTGGAGACCTCGCAGATCGTAAAGCTCGCCAAGCTCATGCTCGAGGACCATCTGCCGGACGCGCGCGTGGTGCCTATTCGAGCGAGTCTGTCGCATGAGCTGCGCGAGGCGCAGCACTACTACAAGTGCCGTGAAATCAACGACTTCCACCATGCGCACGATGCGCTGTTGGCAGCGGAGGTGGGCCGCTTCCTGCTCATGCGCCACAGTGCCGCCTACGACAATCCCATCGGATACGCTGCGGTGGTCAAGGACTTCATCCGTTCCCAGGCCGCCGAAGCCAAGAAGACGGGTAGGATGCCGGGCTCGGCAGGTTTCTTCGTGTCGAGCTTCCTGCATTCAGGGTTCAGCAAAGAGACCGGTGAGATCTTCCGCGACACTTGGGATGCCGAGTTCGAGTGCGAGCGGATCCGTAAGTTCCTCAACTACAAGCAGGTCTACATCTCCCGGATGCCCGAGGAGACGAGCGGCGCGTTCTGGGACGCGACGATCTACTCGCCGCGGAACAAGAAGAAGCGGACGGCTCTGGCGGTTAAGAACGGACTCGATACCAAGAAGTACGGCAGCTTCTCGCGGGAGCAGTTCGCATACTTCTTTATCTATGAGTATCGGGACAAGAAGGGCAAAAGGGCGTACGCGTTCTCGCCGGTGCCCGTGCGCGTGGCTTCCGCGGTCTCCGCACGCGAGGACGCGCTTGAGGAGTTTGCGCGTAAAGAGGCGGCTGCTGCGGGTGGTAAGTTCACGCGCATCCTGCGTAGCAAGATTTACAAATACCAGGTAATCGAAGTCGGAGCGGATAGGTTCTATATCACAGGAAAGAAGGAAGTGAGGAACGCAAGGCAGCTGGCGTTCTCCGTCGAAGAGGCAGGAATTTTAAATGGTAATATAACTACTCCTGACGCGCGTACGCTTATTAACGGAATCTTTTACGGTGTGCAAGCGAGAATGCCTTTACTCGCGCCTCGGCTTAATTTGGCTTTAGGAATGGATGAAATGGGCGTTGCGTTCAGCGAGCTAAACGATGACGACGCCATGCGAATCTTGATGTCAATCGTTTCCATCGCCGGTGCTAAAACAAACATGGTTGATTTGTTGGCTGTTGGCGGAAGCAGATATTCGGGCTGCCTTAGCTTGACCTTTTCAAAGCTGCTCTCCTCCAAAGATGGCATTACCTTCATCGACCAGTCCGTGACCGGCATGTTCGAGAAGAGGACGACCGTTGGCGGGCTTTAGGACCATCCTGATCGAGAGCCCTTGCCGGCTTTCGTACAAGAGCGGCTACATGGTCGTGCGCAAGGCAGACGAGACCGCTAAGATCCACCTCTCGGAGATCGCCTCGGTTACCTTGCAGACCATGCAGGTGTATGTGAGCGCCTATCTGCTCTCCGAGTTCGCAAAGAACAAGGTCTCCTTTGTGGTGTCGGATGGCAAGCATAACCCCGTGGGTCAATACTTGCCGCTCTACGGTGCGCATAACACCAGTAAGCGAATTACCGAGCAGCTTGCCTGGGGTGAGCCCATCAAGAAGCGCGTGTGGCAGCGCGTCGTGCGCGAGAAGATTCGCCAGCAGGCTGCCCTGCTGGCGGACCGTGACCTACCCGAGGCACGGGTTCTCAAAAGCTCGATCGAGGAAGTTCGATCGGGAGACACCACGCACCGGGAAGCCCATGCGGCGCGCGTTTACTTCCAAGCCCTCTTTGGGCCGAGCTTCACGAGGGATGTCGATTGCGTCGTGAACGACGCGCTTAACTACGGGTACGCTGTCCTGCTCTCCACGGTCAATCGCGAGATCGCCGCACGCGGGTACCTGACGCAATGCGGCATCTGCCATCGAAACGAGTACAACGAGTTCAACCTCGCGTGCGATTTGATGGAGCCTTTCAGGCCCGTGGTGGACCGAGCGGTGGATGATTGGGTTGCCGGCGAGTTCGATTCAGATACTCGGAGGATGCTTTCCGACCTCCCCAACAAGGTCGTCTCTTATCGCGAGGGAAGCTATAAGCTCGGCTCGGTCATTTCGCTTTATGTCCAAGACTGCCTCAACGCGCTCAACAAGAAGGCGGGGGTCGACGAGATCGTTGGGTTCGATATCTCGTGAGCGAGAACTATAGGGAGCGATATATGCGGCTCATGGTGTTCTTCGACTTGCCGGTGCTCACGGCTGCGCAGCGAAAGCGCTATGCGAAGTTCAGGAAGTTCCTCATCAAGGACGGATACCTTATGGTCCAGAAATCCGTCTATTCAAAGCTGGCGATAAACGATGCTGCGGCTGCCGGGGCTATCGGCAGGCTCCGAAAGAACAAGCCAGCCGAAGGCCTTGTTCAGGTCCTCAAGGTGACCGAGAAGCAATTCGCGACCATGGTGTGCATTGCCGGCGAGCAGCTTTCTCATGATGAGATGGCGACGACGGATGAGCTCGTGGTTCTATGAGGCTGGTCATCGAGGGTGTCGAGACGCCCATCGACATCTGTCCTGGCCGACCTCGTGTGGTCGAGGTGCACAATCGAACCCTGTTCGCTCGAATCGCCCGGTCGCTTGCGTCGGGCGACGGGGAGGACGCTTTCGAGCCGTATTCTCTTTGGGATGATGACGGAGCGGAGCTCAAGTCCTCTTCAACGCTCTTGATGATTTCCGATCCCCTGCGGCTTCCATGGGAGGATAAAGCTCTAGCCGGGCGTCTTTTCGACATGGTTGAGGGCCTTATGCTGGAGGATGAGGAGCTGCGAGTCGAGATCGAGGGGATGGGTGCGAGGCTGGCGAAGGGGATCTCCCAGCTTACCCATCAGGTGAACGCCGAGTATTCCTTCGCGGTAGAATGGGCGCTAAGGCAGTATCTGAAGTCGTTCTCGTTCTCGGTGGAACGTCTGGATGGGGATATGTACCTTGAGAGCTTGATATCGTTTCTTGACTTTTGCGCCGATATGGCACTCAAACAGGTGTTGGTTTTTGTGAATCTCAAAACTTTTTTGAGCGGAAACGACCTCATTGAGTTCTACGATCGCGTGTTTTTTCATGATTTACGAGTTCTCATGCTCGAGGCCATGGTTGACGAGATATCATACGAACATGAGCGGAAAACCGTCATCGACCTGCACTTTCTTGAGAGTTAGAACATCTGCCGGTTAGGGTGTACGTCCTCTTCGCAGTGGGGAATTTGGGCCAATGGTTTTGGCGCAGTGACATCCTGACTGGTAATCAAACG
>Cebus_capucinus_imitator_PRJNA485217_SSR098__coassemble_2164_pt1 | contig 12610 bp, 11 predicted proteins | sample Cebus_capucinus_imitator_PRJNA485217_SSR098__metabat2_high_PE_001 | metagenome-assembled genome bin Cebus_capucinus_imitator_PRJNA485217_SSR098
GGGTATAGGAGGCCCGCCCTCAGCTCAAACCAACAAAAACTTTATGCCGTCTTTTTCGAGCTTGTGCGCACCGGGTCGGCGCCATGCTGCGGACCATCAACAAATCCGCAGATCAAGGCCGTCCGAAATACGAGGTTCTGCATCGGGCGCGCATGAAGGTGGCCATGCGGGCGCAAAAGCGTTCACAACCTCGAAAAACGGACGTTTAGGCAGCGCTCGTCATACGGGGTGCCGCCATCGCCCCGCGCATTCCGCGCCATATTCCGCAATACGGTATAGAATGTCCGGTAATGTGGCCCATGTGCATGGAAGGACCATCATGGGCAAGGTCATCCTCATGGCCGAGATCGACGGCGACATCCCCGCCGACCAGGCACGCGAGCTCGGCATCGAGCTCGTGCCCATGCACGTGAGCGTCGGGGACGCCACGATCGACGACGGCGAGTTGTCGCCCGCCGAGATGCTGGAGCGCTGCCGCCAGCTAGGGGTCCTCCCACGCGCGAGCGGCTGCACCCCGCACGACTTCGAGCGCGCTGCGCGTATAATTCAGGCCCATACGGCGATGTAGGTGGGGAGGCGCGTGTGGGTATCGAGGACGAGGTGCGCTCGATGGCGGGTGAGCTCGAGGCCCTTGGCCGCCTGGGCCTCACGCGCGGCTTCGTCCAGCACGGGGACGTCTCGGTATACGAGCACGTGCTCGCGGTTGCCGTCGCCTCCCTGCGCATGGCCGACGCCCTCGCGCGCGCGGGCGTCCGGGTGGACCGCCGAGCGCTTCTGCGTGGGGCCCTGCTGCACGACTACTTCCTCTACGACTGGCACGTGCCCGATCCCGCGCACCGCCTCCATGGCTTTCGGCACCCGTCCTTCGCCCTGGAGCAGGCCGAGCGGGATTTCCCCGATCTCACCGCCCGGGAGCGCAACGTGATCGCGCGCCATATGTTCCCGCTGGTGCCGGTGCCGCCCACCTGCCGCGAGGCATGGATCGTGTGCCTCGCCGACAAGATCGTGGCCACGCGGGAGACGCTCGCGGCCCGCGTGCCCGGACGGAGGTCCTGATGGATATGCCCGCCGACCTGCTCGCATGGGGAGGGGCCACCCTGGCCTCTGCGCCGCTCGCGGCCCTCGTCATCTCGTTTTTCGCCTACGGCCTCATCGGCTGGGTGTGGGAGTCCACGGTGTGCGCCCTGCTGAACCACGGGCGTTTCGCCAACAGCGGGTTCCTTTTGGGGCCGTGCTGCCCCATCTACGGCGTGGGCGGCCTTGCGTGCTGGCTGCTCTTGCGCGAGGTCCCCGGCACGGCCGACCTGTTCTTGGCGAGCGCCGTGGTGTGCAGCGCCATCGAGTACGCCGTTGGCCTGGGCCTGGAGGCGATCACCGGCGCGCGCTTTTGGGACTACTCCAAGTACCCGCTGAACCTGCACGGGCGCATCTGCCTGTACGGCGGGCTGGTCTTCGGCGCCGCCTCGGTGCTGGTGTGCCGCGCGGCAGAGCCGGCGCTGCTGGGGCTCATGGTCCGGATGCCGAGCTGGCTGCTCGTCGCGTTGGCGCTCGCGCTCACGGCGTGCGCCCTGGTGGATGCCGCGTTCTCGGTCGCGAGCTGGCGGCGCCTGTCCGCCACGCTCGAGGCGCTGCGCTCCGGCATGGCGGCGCATATCGACGAGCGCCTGCAAGACGCCTCGGATGCCCTGCTCGACCGCGTGCCGGCCGACGCGCTCGCCCGCGCCCAGACGGCCCACGTCCGCGGGCGCATCGTAAACGGGTGGCTCGCCACGCTCTCCGACGCGGCCATGGACGCCCTGCGCGAGAAGGTTCAGCTGCCGACCTTTGTGGCCGATGGGCGCGAGGGCCTGCGCCTGGCGGCTCGCCGCCTGCGCGACGCCGCGCCCGGGCTGCCCAGCCTGCCGGCGCGTCCCGCCTGGGCCCGCATGCCGCGCCTGCGCCGCCGCGAGCTGCGCTACTTCAACGCGTTCCCCAACCTCAAGATGCCGCGTTACGAGGGCGTGATCCGCGCCACCGGCCTGGCCGAGCGCGCCCGCGAGCTCTTCGGCCGCAAGTAGATTCGGGCTGGTGGGGCGCGCGGCACCCCGTTTTCCTTGTCACGGGTTGATGAACCCACCCATTCGATGCGCTCCCTTGCGCCCGGTTGCCGTATCCTTTCGACCCGTGCGTTCAAGGTCGGGGTGTCGCGAGCTCCGTGCCGCCGTGCGCGGAAAACCATCGAAGAGGGGAGCCCCATGTCGGAAAAGCCCATGTTCGCGTACGCGTCGCTCGTCGACCGTATCAAGGCGGAATGGAAGATTTACCTCGTCGCGCTCGCGCTCGCGCTCGTCGCCAGCGCGATCGGCAAGATCGCGGTGCCCGTGGGGCCCGGACAGCTCATCTTGTTCCCCATCTTCTACTCGCTCATCCTCGGCATCCTGTGCGGCCCGTCCGTGGCCAAGGTCTTCAAGTCCCGTGAGGTGAAGGCCGCCTCCAAGCTCGTGATCGTGGCCATCTGCCCGTTCATCGCCAAGCTCGGCATCTCCGCCGGCGCGTCGCTCGACACCGTGATCTCGGCGGGCCCGGCCCTGTTCAGCCATGCCTTCGGCGACATCCTGACCATCCTCGTCTCGCTACCCGTGGCGCTGGCGCTCGGCCTCAAGCGCGAGGCGGTGGGCGCGGCGAGCTCCATCAACCGCGAGACCAACCTCGCCGTGACCACCGACGTCTACGGGGCCGAGGGCCCCGAGGCCCGCGGCAGCCTGTCCATCTACGTGGTGGGCGGCATGCTCGGCACCATCTACTTCGGCCTGCTCGCGAGCCTCGTGGCCGCGCTGGGCGTGTTCCACCCGCTCGCGCTCGGCTTGGCCGCCGGCGTGGGCGCGGGCATCATGATGGCCGCCGCTGTGGGCTCGCTCTCCGCGATCTATCCCGGCCAGTCCGAGCAGATCACGGCGCTGGCCGGCGCGTCGCAGACCATCGCCGGCATCGATGGCGTGTACCTGGCCATGTTCGTGGCCCTGCCGCTGACCGACTGGCTCTACAAGAAGCTCGAGCCGCGCTTCGCCGCGTGGCGCCACGAGCCCAGCGAGGTGCTGGGCGAGATGGGGGCCGATGCCCCCGCGGACGGCACCGCCGACGGGAAGGGGCGTGGGTAGCATGATGCGCGCTATCGAGTGGACGTTCCTGTTCGTGCTGGCGGGGCTGGGCATCGTGCTCGCCAACTTCGTCGGCTTCCACGTGGGCGTGATGGAGACCCTGCCGGGCGCGGTCGTGCTCGTGGTCCTGTCGGTGCTGGGCATGCTCTGCACCAAGGTGATCCCCGCCAAGCTGCCGATCGTGGCGTACGTGTCTATCCTGGGCCTTGTCGCCGCGTGCCCGGTGAGCCCGGTGCGCGAGTTCACGATTCAGTCCGTGGCCAACATCGACCTCACCGTGCCGCTGGCGCTGGTGGGCGCCTTCGCCGGTATCGGCGTGGCCGACCAGCTGGGCTTCTTCGCCAAGCAGGGCTGGAAGATGATCGTGGTCGGCATCGTGTTCATGACGGGCAGCTTCGTGCTCACCGCCGTGATCTCGCAGCTGCTGCTGGCCGCCACGGGCGCCATCTAGGGTATCCCGCCCCGGCGGCTTTCCCAGACACCGCATCTTGTCCCCCAAGCTTCGGGCCAGCCTGCGGCGCTTGGCGGACGGTTGCCCCGGGCAAACGTCCACTTATCCCCATCTGTTGCAGAGTGGACGAGTGCCCGGGGCAAGTGTCCACACCCCGCGCCCGTTCCCATCTGAAAGGACCCCAATGTTCGACATCCTCATCGAAGACGCCACCGTCCTGCTTCCGCACGTCGCCGGCGTTGCGCGCCACCAGACCCTCGGCATCGAGGACGGCCGCATCACCATGCTGCGCGACTACAGCCCCGCCGCCGAGGCGGCCCTGGGCGCCAAGGAGCGCATCCCCGGCACCGGAAAGCTCGTGATGCCGGGCCTGGTGGACTGCCATACCCATACCGGCCAGCAGCTCCTCAAGGGCCGCGTGCTCGACGAGCTCCCCATGATCTGGACGCGCATCATGCTGCCGTTCGAGTCCACGCTCACCCCCGAGCTCATGCGCCTGTCAGCCCAGCTCTCCGCGCTGGAGATGATCAAGGGCGGCACCGTGGCCTTCGTGGACGCGGGCAGCTACCACATGGACGAGGCGGCCCGCGTGTACGAGGCCTCGGGCCTGCGCGCCACCCTCTCCTGCTCCACCATGGACCAGCCGGGCCTGCCCGCCTCCATCGCCACCACCACGAGCCAGGCCGTGGTGACCGCCGACGAGCTCTACGACCGCTGGCATGGCAAGGCCGGCGGCCGCATCCAGGTGGCCTACGCCCTGCGCGCCCTTATGAGCTGCTCCGAGCGCCTCATCAAGAAGACCGCCGAGCACGCCGCCGAGCGCGGGGCCCTCATCCAGGCGCACATGAACGAGTACGCCGCCGAGGTCAACTACACCCTGCAGAACCAGGGCATGCGCCCGTTCGAGTACCTCGACCGCCTGGGCGTGCTCTCCGAGCGCTTCCTAGGCGCGCACTGCCTCATGCTCTCCGAGGACGAGAAGAACATCCTCGTGGACCGCGGCGTGAAGGTCTGCCACTGCCCGTTCTCCAACTGCGCCAAGGCCACGCCCGAGACGCCGAGCCTGCGCAGCCGCGGCGTGGTCGAGGGCCTGGGTACCGACGGCGCCGCGCACGGCGGCCTGTCGCTGTGGGCCGAGATGCACCTCTTCCGCTCCATCATGAACGTGACCCACGGCGTGCCCATCGCCGATCCCGCCGTGATGCCGGCCCACGTGATCGTGAACATGGCCACGGAGAACGGCGCCGCGTTCATGGGCACCAAGGGCGCGGGCGCCATCGAGGTGGGCGCGGTGGCCGACCTCATCACCGTGGACCTGCGCAACCCCGGCATGTACCCCACCGGCAACATCGTGAACTCGCTGGTGGAGTGCGCCGGCGCGGGCGACGTGCGCGACATGGTGGTCGACGGCCGCATGGTCATGCGCGACCGCCGCGTGCTCACGCTGGACGAGGCCAAGATCATGGCCGAGGCCGACAAGTACCAGCAGTACCTGGAGTTCATGTCCAGCCAGGGCGCGGGCGTCGAGGGCGTCGAGTAGGTTTCGTAACGGGTTAGGTGCCGCCCCGGGCTGGGCGCGCGGGGCTTCGCGAGATGCGTGGCCCCGGCGCGTCCGGCCCGGGGCGGCGTTATGCGGGAGATGGTCGAAAGATGGCGGATATGGGGCTTATGGCGACCGTGGGGCTGGCGAACCTGCTGGTAGGCGCCTGCGTGGGTATGACCGGCTTCGCGGGGTTCCTACTGCCCATGCTTTACGCGGGGTTCTTCGGAATGCCGCCGGTAGAGGGCATGGCCCTGGCGTTCTCGGCGTTCGTGGTGAGCGGTCTTGTCGGCTGCCCCGCCTACCGCCGCACGGGCGACCTTCCCCTGCACGATAGCCTGGGCCTGCTCGCGGGCAGCTTCGTGGGCGCGCTTTTGGGCACGCGCGTGGGCCTGCTGTTGCCGTCCGCGGTGTTGACCGTGGTGCTCTACGTGGTGGTGCTCGTGTCGGGCGGCTCGGTACTGGTGCAGATGGTGCAGGGTCGCCGCCGGGCCCGCGCCGTGGCGGCAGGCGACGTCCGCGCCGCGCGCGAGGTAGCGGCGTCGGTGAGGACCCCGGGTACGGCGGTCTACGTTCTCACGGGCTTCGTGACGGCTGTGATCTGCGCGGCGAGCGGTGCGGGCGGGCCGGTGCTCGTGGTGCCGGTGCTGCTGCTGCTGGGCGCGCCCGCCCGCCGGGCGGTGGGCATGTCGCTGCTGGACTCAGTGGCGGTCTCGCTGCCGGCGGCCGTGGGCTACCTTGCGGGCGGCGGCATCTCCGCGGGCGCGTGGGCGCTGCTGCCCGTGGCGCTGGTGACCCATGGCGTCGGGGCGGTGGCGGGCGCGGCCAACGCGCACCGCATCGACGCACCGACCCTCAAGACCGTCGTGGCCGTGGGTGCCGTGGGCGTGGCCCTGGTCAAGCTGGCTCTGCTCGTGATCTAGGTGTCCTCTAGCCGCTTGGGTCAATTAGGGACAGGAGATGATTGGCTCTTTTTTTTTCGGACGATGTGCGGGGCGGCGGGCGCCGCGGGCGACGCGCTTGGCGATCCGTCCACGCCCGGGCGACGTGCTTGGCATGTTGCGGTGGCGTTGCGTCAACAGGGCTCGGCGGCCGCGCGACGCATCCCCATCCAAATCCAAGTATGCCTAGGTGAACAAATCGAGGGACCGTTCAGCCCCGCCCGGGGTATAGTGGGAAAGTTAGTCAACCAAAGCTAACTTGTGATCCCACCCCGACCCAGGAGGTCCCCGTGTTCGATAAGCGGCTCATATCCCTCGTTCCCGGCGTGATGCGGCCCATCATGGCGAGCGTCGTCTACAAGTGCGCGGCGCTCGTGTTCAACATCGCCATCATCATGGTGCTCGGCCGCCTCTTCTCCGGCCTGCTCGTGCTGCAGGCGGTGGACGGCCTCTCGCTCGCGACCCTCGCCGACCTCGCCACGCCCGAGCGCCTGGGCATCCTCGCCGTGGCCATCGCCGGCCGCTCCGTCGCCATCTACCGGGCCCAGCGAGCCGGCGACCGCGCGGCCTTCGCCGCCAAGCGCCAGATCCGCCAGCTCGTGTACGACAAGCTGGCGGCGCTCGGACCGTCCTACGCCGAGGGTGTCTCCACCGCCGAGGCCGTGCAGACGAGCACCGAGGGCGCCCAGCAGCTCGAGGTCTACTTCGGCGGCTACCTGTCCCAGCTCTTCTACGCCGTGCTGGCGCCGATCATCCTGTTCGCCTCGCTCGTGGCGAGCGCCCCGGTGCCCGCCGTCGTCCTGCTGGTGATCGTACCGCTCATCCCCGGCTCCATCATGATGGTCATGCGGAACGCCAAGAAGGTCGCGGCCGAGTACTGGGGCAGCTACGTCGATCTGGGAGGGAGCTTCCTCGAGGCCGTGCAGGGCCTCACCACCTTGAAGATCTACCGCGCCGACGCCCGTTGGCACGAGCGCATGAACCGCGAGGCGGAAGGCTTCCGCCGCGCCACCATGAAGATGCTCGGCGTGCAGCTGAACTCCATCAACGTCATGGACCTGGTGGCCTTCGGAGGGGCGGCGGTGGGCATCGTCGTGGCCGTGCTGCAGCTCGCGGCGGGGCAGCTCACCTTTTCCGCGGCGTTCTCCGTGGTGTTCCTCTCCCAGGAGTTCTTCCTGCCCATGCGCCGGCTGGGATCGCTCTTCCACACGGCGATGAACGGCATGTCCGCGGCCAAGACCATGTTCCGCATCCTGGACACGCCCGAACCCGAGCGCGGCGAGGCCGAGATCCCCGCCACGGGCGACATCGTGTGCGAGGGCGTGGGCTACGCCTACGGCGAGCGCCGGGTGCTCCGCGGGGTGGACGCACGCCTGCCGCACGGGAGCCTCACGGCCATCGTGGGCGCGAGCGGTTCGGGAAAGTCCACGCTGGCGGGAATCCTTTCAGGGCGCAAGGTCGCCTACGAGGGCGCGCTCACCATCGGCGGCGTGGACGTGCGCTGCGCGAGCCTCGAGGCGCTCATGGGCACGGTGACGCTCGTGCCGAGCGCGGGGCACCTGTTCGCGGGCACGGTGCGCGAGAACCTGCTGCTCGCGCGCCCCGACGCGGCCGATGAGGAGCTCTGGGAGGCGCTCGCGCGCTGCCGCATGGACGGCTTCCTGCGCGCGGCGGGCGGGCTCGACATGGCCGTGACCGAGGGCGGGCGCAACCTCTCGGGCGGCCAGCGCCAGCGCCTGTGCGTGGCCCGCGCCCTGTTGCACGACACGCCGGTCTACATCTTCGACGAGGCGACCTCCAACGTGGACGCCGAGAGCGAGCGCGCCATCGGCCGCGTGATCGAGGGGCTGGCGGGCGAGCGGACCGTGATCGTGATCGCGCATCGCTTGGCGAGCGTGGCCGACGCCGACGCGATCCTGGTGATGGACGCCGGCGAGCTGGTGGAGCGCGGAACGCACGCGCAGCTCCTGGCCGCGGGCGGGCGCTACGCCGAGCTCTGGGAGAGTCAGGCGGTGCTGGAGGGCGACGTCCTCGCTCCCGTCGACGACGCCGCCGTGGGGGAGGAGGGCGCGGACGGCGAGGCCGACACCGTGCCGGCGACCGCGGGCGCCGAGCCGCCGGCGAAGGCCGGGATCGGCTCCGTCCCCCATGCCGCGCGGTCGGCGGTGGCGGTGATGGGCCGCATGGTCGGCTTGGTGCGGCCGCTTCTGCCCTACCTGCTGCTGGCCATCGTGCTCGGCACCCTGGGCTCGCTCGCCGCCACCTTCCTCATCACCTTCGGGGCCTACGGGCTCATGGCCGCCATGGGGGCGGGCGGCGCGGCCGCGCCCGGAGTGCTCGCGGCGTGCGTGGCGCTCGTCGTCTGCGGCGTCGTGCGCGGCCCGCTCCACTACGGCGAGCAGCTGGCCAACCACTACATCGCCTTCCGCCTGCTCGCGCATATCCGCGACCTCGTGTTCGCGCAGCTGCGCCGCCTGGCGCCGGCCAAGCTCGAGGGCCGTGAACGCGGCGACCTCATCTCGCTCGTGACCGCCGACATCGAGCTGCTCGAGGTCTTCTACGCCCACACCATCTCGCCCATCGCCATCGCCGTGCTGGCGAGCCTGGCCATGGTGGCCTTCATCGGCGCGCAGGCCCCGGTCATGGGCGCGCTCGCGCTGGCGGGCTACCTGCTTCTGGGCACGGTGTTGCCCGTGGCGTCCTCCAAGCTCTGCGGGCGCGCGGGCCGCGCCTCGCGCGACGGCGCCGGAGCCATCAGCGCCTACGTGCTCGACGGCCTGCGCGGCCTGTCCGAGAGCATCCAGTTCGGTGGCATGGCGACGCGCTCGCGCGGCCTGGATGAGCGCACCCGGCGCATGGGTGCCGTGGACCGCGCGCTCCACGTGCGCATGGCCGGCGTGGAGGCCGCGGCCGACGCGCTGGTGCTCGTGCTCTCGCTCGCCATGGTGGGGCTCGGCGCGCACCTGGCGCTCACGGGCAGGATCGGCGTGGCCGAGGCCTTCGTGGGGAGCTTCGCGTTCTTCTCCAGCATGGGGCCGGTGCTCGCCGTGGCGCGCTTGGGCACCTCGCTGCAGGCCACGATCGCGAGCGGCGAGCGCGTGCTCGACCTGCTTGACGAGGCGCCCCAGACCGACGAGGTGGCGGACGCCGCGGGCGAGGTCCTCAATCAGGCGGCCCCCGCGGGCGCCGAGCTCTCCCGCGTGGACTTCTCCTACGCCGAGACGGGCGAGCGCGTGCTCTCGGGCATCTCGCTCAAGATTCCCGCGGGGGAGATGACCTGCATCACGGGCCGCTCCGGTTCCGGCAAGTCCACGCTGCTCAAGCTTCTCATGCGCTTCTGGGACCCGACCGCGGGCGAGGTGCGCGTGGGCGGCCGCGACGCGCGGTCCCTGGCTACCTCGAGCCTGCGCGCCTGCGAGTCCTATATGACGCAGGACACGCACCTGTTCGTGGGCACCCTGCGCGACAACCTGCTGGTGGCGCGCGAGGACGCCACGGAGGGCGAGCTCGCCCGCGCCTGCGAGCAGGCCGCCTTGACCGCGCTCGTCGACCGCCTGCCCGCGGGCCTCGACACCCCCGTGGCCGAGCTGGGCGACTCGCTCTCCGGCGGCGAGCGGCAGCGGATCGGCCTGGCGCGCGTCTTTCTGCACGACGCCCCGCTCGTGCTGCTCGACGAGCCCACGAGCAACCTCGACGCGCTCTCCGAGGCGGCGGTCATGCGGGCCGTGGCGCGCCTGCGCGAGGCGGGCAAGACGGTGGTGCTCGTGAGCCACCGCGCCAGCACCGTGCGGTTCGCGGACCGCTTCCACTCGGTGGAGGGCGGCCGCCTGAGCTAGCGGATTCGGTTTATGCTGGGTACCCTGCTGCAGACAGTCGGACGGTCGCGGTTGGCGGCTCTATCGGGCCGTCCGGCCGCTATCGGAGAGGCGCGGGGACCGCGCGGAGGGAGGACGCTATGTACGACAACTCGATCGCGCTCATGCGGGAGATGGCCGAGGCCGGCATCGAGCACCGCAGCGACACGCCGCTCGAGGACGAGAACCTCATCGACACCGTCCGCGTGGGCTGGGCGGGCCGGCACCTGCCGCGCACCCAGGTGCTCTTCCGCATCAACGACCGCGGCGCCCACCTGGAGGTCGAGCGGCTGGGGACGGTGGCCCCGGGCCGCCGTGCCCGGGCGCTGGAGCTCGCGAACGAGCTGAACGCCGCCTACCGCTGGGTCAAGTTCGCGCTGGAGGAAGGCGACGAGCTCTCATGCTCCAGCGACGTCTTCTTGGTGCCCGAGGTGGCGGGGCTGTTCGGAATCGCGGCGATGGGCCGTATGTTCGACACGCTCGACGAGGTCTGGCCCCGGCTCGAGGGGCTTTTCTAACGCCGTCCGCGATATGGTCGCGCCAGGGAAGCATATCTCGTCTATAATGCGTTAGCCAAGGCTAACCAAATGCGCGTGGGCGCCGCGGCGCCACGGCCTTCAACCGCCCATGTCGCGCGAGACGAATCGAGGCTCCCATGATCGACACGAACCTGCTCCAGGCGCTCGCCTGGGCCGCCCTGGGGTGCGGCTTCACCTGGCTCATGACCACGCTCGGCGCCGCCGTGGTGTTCTTCTTCCGCGCGGACCGGCCGCTCACGCACCATATCTTCTTGGGGTTCGCGGCAGGTGTGATGATCGCCGCGAGCGTGTGGTCGCTGTTGAACCCGGCCATCGAGCAGGCCACCGAGATGGGCCAGGTGGGATGGATTCCCGCCGCGGGCGGCTTCTTGCTCGGCGTGGCCTTCCTCATCGCGCTCGACTCGCTGCTGCCGCACCTGCACGCAGAGGGCGACGAACCCGAGGGGCTGCCCTCGGATTGGAAACGCACCACGTTGCTCATCTCCGCGGTGACGCTCCACAACATCCCCGAGGGCATGAGCGTGGGGCTGCTGTTCGCCATGGCCGCGCAGGCCGCGGGAGCCGCCGGCGAGGCGTACCTGGGCATGGCCTTCGCCCTGGCCATCGGCATCGGCCTGCAGAACTTCCCCGAGGGCGCGGCGGTCTCGCTGCCGCTGGCGCGCGAGGGCTGCAGCCGCCGCCGGGCCTTCGTGCTGGGGAGCCTCTCGGGGATCGTGGAGCCGATCTTCGGCATCGCGGTGGTGCTCGTGTCCGGCTGGATTCAGCCGCTCATGCCGTGGCTGCTTTCCTTCGCCGCCGGCGCCATGGTCTACGTGGTGGTGGAGGAGCTGATCCCCGAGGCGCACCTGGGCGAGCACTCCAACGTGGGCACCCTCGGCGTGATCGCGGGCTTCGTGGTCATGATGGTGCTGGACGTGGCCCTGGGGTAGGACGTGGCCCTGGTTGGGACAGGACGCCGGGCGGGACGCACCGCTGCCGCGTCTGCGGTATCATCGATGCCGCATGTGAATCACGCCCGATCCCACCGGAGCACGCCATGATCAAGCTTTTCGCCAGCGACCTCGACGGCACCCTCCTGAACGCCCTCCATATGGTCGACGCCAAGATCCTCTCCGCCATACGCGAGGTCACGGAGTCGGGTGCGCACTTCACCGTGGCGACGGGCCGGACGTTCCGTACGGCGGGCGACTTCGGCTTTTCCGGCGTGGACAACGAGGTGGTTTGCGCCAACGGCTCGCTCGTGCTGGACCGCGAGGGGCGGGTGATCCACCACGGAACGGTGGACGCCGCGGTGCTCGAGGAGATGCTGCTCGCCTTTCCGCAGGTCTGCTTTGAGTGCGTGGGGCTGGAGCGCAGCTTCGTGACGGGAACGGCCGAGGAGCACGAGGCGGGGTACAGGCACGACAACCTCTTTCGGCGGATCGTGCTCGCGGGCATGCGCGCCCGCGCCGCAGGGGATAGCGAGCGGCCCCTGTACGCCCAGCCCGCGGCGCGCATCCTGGAGCACGAGATCTGCAAGGTGAACGCCCGCATCGCGGACGCGGGCCTGGAGCGCGAGCTGCACGCGTTTCTGGCGGGACATGCCGACAAGGTGGTGAACACGCCGTTCGACCCGGTTATGTTCGAGATCACGGACGCCCGGGTCAACAAGGGTGCCTCCATCGCGTGGCTCGCCGAGTACCTGGGCATCCGCCCCGACGAGGTGGCCGTGTACGGCGACGGCGGCAACGACCTGGTGATGCTCGAGCGCTTTGGGCATAGCTACGCCACCCGCAACGGCAGCGACGACGCCAAGCGCGCGGCGGGCACGGTGATCGGCAGTTGCGCCTTCCACGCCGTGCCGCGCCACATGGTCCGCACGGTGCGCGCCCAGCGTCCCCAGGTCGCCGGCTATACCGTCATCGATTGATCCGCCTCGCCGCACGCCGCGCCGCGGGGCTTTCCCGTTCAACGGCGGCGAGGTGACCCCCCCAGAGCGATTATTCATTGAGACGAATCTGCACTTTCACGGCCCTGGAAGTGCAGATTCGTCTCAATGATCGCAGGGCACCCCCGTATCGGTTATCCATTGAGATGAAAATGCACTTTTTCGAGGCAGAACGTGCAGATTCGTCTCAATGAATGCGCGAGCGCCGCGGCAACGGCCCG
>Cebus_capucinus_imitator_PRJNA485217_SSR098__coassemble_2194_pt1 | contig 12139 bp, 14 predicted proteins | sample Cebus_capucinus_imitator_PRJNA485217_SSR098__metabat2_high_PE_001 | metagenome-assembled genome bin Cebus_capucinus_imitator_PRJNA485217_SSR098
CTGGTGGAGAACCGCTTTGACTTCGCCGCGGCCTACCCCGGCATCGCCTGTGACCGCATGGACATCGACACCTACATGGCCCTCATGCTCAAGGGCGAGCGGCTGGCCTAGTGGACAAACTCCCCGGGCAAATGTCCACCCTTCTTGGAAAGGAGCGCATCATGTTGCGCGCTGTGAAAATCGAACTGGTCGTCATCGGGCGATACCTTTTGCAAATCTTTGGCCTGTCGCTTGTGGTGGCGGGGTTTCTCGTCGCCGGCTTGGGCAGCGTGACCACCGTGCCGGCCGTGACGATGTGCATGATGGGTATGTCAGGCGGCTTGGCGAGTGCTGCCTATGACGAGCAGGGCGGCTGGGGTGCCTTCAGGCTCGCGGCGGCGCTCGCCCGCCGCGATGTGGTGATCGCGCGGTTCGTGAGCATCGCTCTTATGGTGCTCATCGGCGCGGTGACGGGCCTGCTGGTAGTGGGCGGGTTGTGGGGCGTCTCACAGGTGGTCGAGCTGCCCGCCGCCGTTGGCTCCGTGCTGCATATTGGTGGCGAGGAGTTGGCGACCCTCGCGCTCTCTGTGGCATTTTGCCTGATGATGGTGGCAGCCGTCACGGGCATCGCGATCCCCATCATGTTCAAGCGCGGCTCCATGGCCGCTCAGCTCGCGCCCGTGTACTTCTTCCTGACGGTGCTTGGCGTCGGGGGCATCTTGAGCTTTTTGGGTGTGGACGTTGGCGCTGCCCTCACGACCCTCAAGGCCTGGACCGAGGTGCCGGGCAATTATGCGCTGCTGTTTGCCGGCTTGGTTGCCACAACGCTCGTCATCTGGGCCGTGAGCATCGCCGTCTCAATCGGGCTCTATGCTCGCCGCGACCTGTAGGGTGGACACTTGCCCGGGGAGGTTGTCCATCTCTCGTGGACATTTGCCCGGGGAGTTTGTCCACGGGGAGTTTGTCCACCTTTGCCGCGCAAAAAGCCGCGGGGCGTCATACCCCGCGGCCTCGCATCGGCGCTTCACGTGCGCCGCGTGTCGCAGCCTCGCCCTTAGCGCACCACGCGCACGCGCTCGGAGGCGGGCTTGCGCTCGTAGTCGCCCGCCGGCGCGGCGATACCGCCAAAGTTGAGCTGCGCTGCGAGCTTCCAGCTCTCGGGCACGCTGTAGCGAGCCTTCACGGCCTCGTCGATGAGCGGGTTGTAGTGCTGGAGGTTCGCGCCCACGCCCTTCTCGGCGAGCGCGTTCCACACGTTGACCTGCGCGATGCCCTGGGCGTGGGCGGCGAAGCCGTCGAAGGCGTCGGCGTAGGTGGGGAACTTGGCCTTCAGATCGTCCACGGCGTCCTGGTCCTCAAAGAACAGCACCGTGCCGTAGGCAGCGGAGAACAGGGCGAGCTTCTGCGCGGTCTGCTCAAAGGCGTCGGACGGCACGATGGCCTGGAGCGTGTCGTGCACGATCCCGTCCCACAGGGCCTTGTGCTCGGCACCCAGCAGGATGATGGCCCGCGCGGACTGCACGTTGAAGGCGGAGGGGGAGGCCACGATGGCGTCTTCGATGGTCTTCACGGCCTCGTCCTCCGAGATGGGCAGCTGGGTGTTGAGCGCGTAGACGGAGCGGCGCTTCTCGATGATCTGCTGGTAGCTCATGGTGTTTCCTTTCCTGTAGCGCGCGGTGTGAGCGCGGGGATGGACTTACCCACTAAACATATAGGCAATAAGGTGGACAGGGAAGAGGGCAAGAAAAAGTCAGTTTATTTCACCGAGTAAAGCTAGTTCACATAGTAAAGTGTTGTGGAAAATGTCGGGCTGAAAGTATGCGCGAAACCGTTGCCGCGAGCGCGTCGAGAAAGGGTTCTTTCTATGGTCGAGAACATGGAGCGCGTGGGCGCGGGGCGTGCGGATGCGGCGGAAGGCGCGGCTCCGGCGGTCGAGAGCGCGGCTCTGGTTGCGAAAGGCTCGGCCCCGGTGGCCGATAATCCCGCGCCCTATGCCTACGACGCCGTATGCGTGGCGAGCATTCGCGGCGTGATGGAGATCTTCTCGGGCAAATGGGCGTTTTTGGTGCTTGAGCAGCTGCACGTGGGAACCATGCGCTTTGGCGACCTGCGTCGTGCTCTCGGTGTGAGCACCAAGTCGCTTACCGACACGCTTCGCCATCTGGAGGCGCACGGGATCATCCGGCGCACGGCGTATCCCACGGTGCCCGTGACGGTGGAGTACTCGCTTACCGAGAAGGGCCGCTCCTTCGACGAGGTGCTGCTCGCCATGAAGAACTGGGGCCGCGCGAACCTGTAGCGCCTCGGACAAACGATACGGTTGGTCGTCTGTAGCGCCTCGGACAAACGATACGGTTGGTCGTCTGCGGTTGGTCGTCTGACGGTTAGTCGTCCGCGCTCCGACAGGCCCGCCGCCCGCGCGGATGCGAGCGACGGGCCCTATTTGCCGTGTTGCCGGTAGGTTGCCGTATTGCCGGCAGCTGCTGGCTCCTACAGCTTGCCGCCGTAGACGGGAAAGCCGTTCGCCGCGCCGTAGTCGGTGACGGGTGCCACCTGGCGCAGGGCGTCGAGGTCGCCCTCCTCGATCATGAAATCGACCTCGGCGTTGTCGCGGATGTGCTCGGGGTTGGCCGTCTTGGGCAGCGCCGCCAGGCCCAGTTGCAGGCAGTAGCGGATGCACAGCTGCGCCGTGCTCACGCCGTACTTGTCGGCGATGGCCGCGACCTCGGGGTTGCCGAGCACGGCGCCATGGGCGACGGGGGAGTAGGCCTCGACCGCGATGCCGCGCTCCTGGCACCAGTCAATGAGGGCGAACGGCGTGTTGCCCACATGGGCGAGCACTTGGTTGACCATGGGCTTCACACGGCAAGCGGCGAGGATGTTCTCGAGATCGGCCTGTTGGAAGTTGGAGACGCCGATGGCGCGCACTTTGCCCGTCTCAAGCGCGTCCTCGAGGGCGCGCCACGCCTCGCGGTTGCCCTCGAAGTGGCGGTCATCGCTCTGGTTGACCTCGACCCATGGCTGCGGGCTATGGATGATCACGAGGTCGAAGTAGTCGAGGCCCGCGGCGGCGAGGGACTCGTCGATCGAGGCGGCCGCGCTCTCGTAGCTTTTGTGCTCGGCTGCCACCTTGGTGGTCACGAAGAGCTCCTCGCGGGGGATGCCGCAGGTGCGGACGCCTTCGCCCACGCCGGCCTCGTTGCCGTAGGCCTGCGCGGTGTCGATGTGGCGGTAGCCGGCGGCGACGGCGCAGCGCACGGCTTCGGCCGTCTCCTCGTCGTTCAAGAGCCAGGTACCAAGGCCCAAGACGGGCATGGCGACGCCGTTGGCAAGGGTGATGTTGTCGGAGGTGATCATGGGACTGCCTTTCTCTCGGTTGCACCGCTATGGTAGTCCCAGGGCGGACGATATATACAATGCCTATACTGACTCGTTTATATGCGAACATCGTATACTCTGAGTGGTCATCCCAAGCCGCGTCCTCGCCCTTGCGTCTTCCAGTACGGGCTCCAGGCGCGCCGGGTTCTTCGCGTCGGACTCGTGCATGGCGATGATGTCCCCATCTGTGCGGTTGCCGTGGATCTCGATGGCGGCGAGCTCGCTCCCGAGTTCTGCTGGTTCGCGCTCATGTTCTTCTTCGAGAAGCGCGTGATGGCGCGGCGAACATCGTCGCCCACGTAATCGAATTGCGGGCGGGACATGGGGCGTTTCGGAATGCGTTCGTGGCCACATGCACGTTTGCCCGGTGGACGTTTGCCCGGGGAGTTTGTCCACTGAGGCGTGGACAAACTCCCCGGGCAAACGTCCACACACGGGCGGCAGCCGGACAAACGATGAGGTTGGTTGTCCGTCCGGTTGGTTGTCCGTCAGGCGAGAATATGCCCCGAGGGCCCCTTGTCCTTCCTGATACTCGGAAGACGAGGGACCCTTGGGGCACTAGAGACTTGTTATGGCTGCTGTCGAAGCGACTTACTTGCCCAGCACGGAGATGCGGGTCTTCTCGTGGGCGCCGTCGGTGCGCTCGGCCTCGTCGATGAGGGCGATCGCGTAGTCGGCGTACGAGATCACGGACTCGCCGGCGTCGTTCGTCGTGAATTCCTCGCCAGCCAGGATGTAGTCTCCGGTGCGCTCGCCCTCGGCCTGGAAGTCGGCGGCGGGGGAGATGTAGGTCCAGCGCACGTCGGTTACGCCGCGCAGGAAGTCGAGGGCCTCCTGGTGCACGGACGCCACGAGCTGGAAGGCCTCGGGGAAGTCGGGGCCCTGGGCAACGGTCAGCGTGTGCTCGGGGTTCACGTAGAGGCTGCCCGCGCCGCCCACAACGACAAGGCGCGTGTCGGTGCCGGCGAGCACGCCGCTGAGCGCCTTCACCGCGTTGGGGATCGCGGGCGCGGTCTGCTCGTCCCAGCCGCCCACGGCGTCCACGACGACGTCGAAGCCCTCGAGGTCGGTGCGCGTGATGTCGAGCACGTCCTTCACGACGACGCTCGGGGCGGCCGAGCGGTTCTCGCCTGCACGCACGAAGGCGGTGACCTCGTGGCCGCGCTTCATGGCCTCCTTCATGACAAGCTGACCGACCCTACCACTGGCGGCGACGACTGCGATCTTCATATTGCTCTCCTTAGAACGAGCTGGGGTGGGGCCTGTCCCCGTCCCTCTTGACAAGGCTATCTTGCAGCTTCAACATGCTATAGGAAAGTAAGCACTTTAAAGTTTTGTAGGTACCTATAAGAAACTAATGAGGTAGGAGGTACAAATGGTTGAGAAAAAATTCGCGGCAGACCTTCCCGCTTGTCCCGTGGAAACCACGCTCTCGCTGATCAGCAGCCGCTGGAAGGTGCTCATCTTGCGCGACCTCCTGACCGGGACCAAGCGCTTTGGGGAGCTCCAGCGCACGGTGGGCCACGTGAGCCAGAAGATGCTCACGCAGAGCCTGCGCCAGATGGAGGCTGACGGCCTGCTCACGCGAACGGTCTACCCGGAGGTGCCGCCGCGCGTGGAGTACGCCCTGACCGACCTCGGCCTCTCGCTCAAGCCCATCCTCGACGCGATGTGGGCCTGGGGTGAATCCTACAAGCGCGAGCTGGGGGGCTGTCCGGCGGAGGGGTGAGGCAAGCAGCCGCCTGCGGCTACGTCAGACGGGCTCATGAGCATGGACGTCCTTGCTATGTAAAATTCGGATGGCACGCTTTCGAGATAGACATTGGCGATACGGTGACTCGGCCCATTTAATGGTGTGCACCGAAAAAGCGGAGCCCGTTGGGTGGCTGCGCACAGAAGGAGCGCGCGCCTATGGAGTACCGGACCCTGCCGCATGGCGGCGAGAAGATCAGCGTCATCGGCCTGGGCGCCGCCGGCTGGCACAACAGCTCGCCCGCCGAGGTCGAGCAGGCCATCGACCTCGCGCTCGACGCCGGCGCGAACTACTTCGACTTCATCCCCAGCGAGGCGAGCGCCTTCCCGGGCATGGCGGCCGCGCTCAGGGCCCGGCGCGACGAGGCGCTCGTCCAGGTCCACATCGGTGCCTGCTACGACGGCGGCGCCTACGCCTGGACCACCGATGCCGACCATGGCAAGCGCGAGTTCGAGGCCCGTCTGGCCCAGCTCGATACCGATCACGCGGACTTCGGCTTCATCCACTGCATCGACGAGGACGCGGACCTCGACGCCGTCCTGAACGGCGGCATCGGGGAGTACGCCTGCGCATGAAGGAGCAGGGCGTGATCCGCCACCTGGCCTTCTCGACCCACAACGCGCATATCGCGCGCCGGTTCCTCAAGATGGGCGCCTTCGACCTGGGCATGTTCAGCCTGAACCCCATGTACGACTACATCAACGAGAGCGAGTACGGCCAAGGCGAGGCGGACGACCGCGCGGCGCTGTACCGCGAGTTCGAGCGCGCGGGCGTGGGCATCTCGGTGATGAAGGCGTTCGCGGGCGGCTTTGCTGCGTCGTGATTTCGAGCCGATGCAGCTGCTGCAGATTGTGGTGAACGTGGTCATCAGCTGGCTCATCGACGTGTGCGGCGTGTGTGCTGCTGGTCTGCGCCGTGCTCGCGCTGGGCGTTTGCATGGAGCTTGCGCCCAGCGCGATCGCCGTGTCGGGTGAGGGCATCGTGCGTGTTATCCGTACCGTGCTGCGTGCTCCCGGATCGTATGCGATTCAGCTTGCCGAGAACCATGAGCACGTGGTGTGCAACGGTGGTACAATGGGTCGGCTATATAAGCGCTACCTCGCTGAGCGGGTAGGGCTTGCGGCAACCGTGCTGCCCTCTACGAGCCCGACCAACGCCGCCTGGCGCCTCAGCCGTCTCGTGGAGCGCTGGGGTGAGGTGACAGTTGCCCGGGGAGTTGTTGTTCCGGATGGGGGCGCGCGCCTTTTCTCGGAAGAAGGAGTGCTGGAAAAGGCCTTATCAGGTAGCCCTTTTCAGGAATATGGCAATCTCTACCTTCAAATTATGGCAAGTACTACTTTCAAAATATGGTAATCTCCACCAAAAAATTACGGCAATCAAGATACGCCTGCGTAAGGTGATGGCGATGATATCCCGCGACTTGGAGGGTCTGCTTAAGGACATGGCGGGGTGGTTTCCCGTTGTCTCCGTCACGGGGCCTCGCCAGAGCGGAAAGTCCACGCTGGTGCGCGCCGCGTTTCCCGATTACGCATACGTGAACCTCGAGGACCCGCAGCAGGGGAGGCGTGCGCTCGAGGACCCGGTGGGGTTCATTAGAAACGCGCCGACTCCACTCATCATTGACGAGGCCCAGCGCGCCCCCGAGCTGTTCTCCATGATCCAGCTGGTCTCCGATGAGCGGGGAACGACAGGGCAGTTCATTCTTTCCGGTTCGAAAAACTTCCTGCTCCTCAAGGGCGTTTCGCAATCGCTTGCCGGAAGGGTGGGGCTGCCTAAACTGTTGCCTTTGTCGTATGGGGAGCTTATGGGGGCCGGCGTGGCGCCGAGTGTCGACGATTGCATGCTCAAGGGTGGTTATCCGCGCCTCCACAACGCGAGCATCCCGCCTTTGATCTACTACTCGGGTTACGTCGATACATACCTGGAGCGGGATATTGCGGGGCATCTCGACGTGCGCAACATTGCATCGTTCAGGACGTTCCTGGCACTTTGCGCGCAAAACGTCGGTAATCTCCTGAATGTCTCGAGGCTTGCCAGTGACGCCGGCGTGGCGCATGCGACTGCGAAGGCCTGGCTCTCCATGCTGGAGGCGAGCTACATACTGCGTCTGCTCAGACCGTATCACGCGAACCTGCGCAAGCGCCTTACCAAGACGCCGAAGCTGTACTTCTGCGATACGGGTCTGTTGTGCCATCTCTTGCACACCGAGTCGCGCGAGCAGCTGCTCTCAAGCGACTATCTTGGCCCCGTGTTCGAGAATCTCGTTGTTGCGGAGGCGGCCAAGCGACATCTCAACAAGGGTAAGAGCCCTGAGCTCTTTTTCTATCGAGACGACAGCAAGGTCGAGGTGGACCTGCTCGACTCCACTGACGCCGCGCATCCCCAGGCGATGGAGATCAAGTCGTCCGAGACCTACCATGGCAAGTATGCGCGCCACCTTCGCGCCGTATGTGATGAGCTGGGCATTGCCGAGGATGGCCGCTCGGTGATCCTGCGTGTGCAAAACAGCTACCAAACGCCCGAGGCCAACGTGGTGGCCGCACGGGATTGGCTGGAGAGGCGCTAGTCGCAGGGCCTGCGCCTTGGGATGACATGGCTGTCTCACGGCTTCAAGCGTGGCGGGAAGTCCGTAGGACCTCTCGCTGTGCTTTTGGAAAAGGGTTTGGCATGTCACGGTTCTCTATTTACAAACCGACCGATGGTATGTATAATTGCCTCGGTAAGACGAAGGGGGCATCCATGGCACGCAACGCGCATCCCGAGGAGACCGAGCGCCGCATTCTCGACGTCGCTCGCGAGCTCTTCACTGAGAAGGGCTACGAGCGCACGTCTATCCAGGACATCGTGAATGCCCTGGGAGACCTCTCCAAGGGCGCTATCTACCATCACTTCAAGTCCAAGGAGGCCATCCTCGACCGCCTGAATGCCGACGAGTGGGCCGTGACCACGCGGCTGCGCGACGAGCTCATGGGCCGCCGCGGCTTGACGGCGCTCGAAAAGCTCCGCGCGCTCATTCTCTCGGCCGTCGATGACCCGTCTCACCTCGACCTCGTGCGCTCGCAACTCTCGCTCCTGCGCGATCCCGCTGCCTTCACAGCGAACATGCGATTCTGGTCGACGGAGCTGCCGGAGTCATTCCGCGCCGTTATCGACCAAGGCGTGCGGGATGGCTCTATCCCCACGAAGTACCCGCAGGAGGCAGCGCAGCTGCTTGCCCTGCTGTGCAACTACTGGCTCATGCCGTGCTTCTACCCGGCAGGGCGCGAGGAGATGGAGCGCCGCATCCGCTGCCTAGCGCACATGCTTGAGGCCATCGATGTTCCGCTGTTTGACGAGGCCCTCATTGCCCGCGCGGTCGAGGGTCTCATGGAGCTGGCACCAATGGGGGAGTGAGATCGCGCGCGGGCGCTTGTCCGAGGCAAGCGCCCGCGTTCGCGAGGCCCATCGTTCTTCCGAATCCCGAGTCGCTTTCGTGCCGCTTGAGCGGTAGCTTTCTTTGTCCGCCGCTCAAGCGGCGTATTTAGCAACAATAAACATACCAACGACCGGTATGAATAGATAAACGAGTGGAACCACAAGAAAGGAAGTCCTTATGAAAGATAGTCAGAAGCACGGTTCGCCGGTATTCCCTGGTGCGTCTGCCGATCCTGCTGTTCCAGTGAGTCCGCTGCGCACGCGCAACTTCGCCCTGCTCATCGCGGGCCTTGGCATCTCGCTGTTCGCGAACCTCATGCTTCGTTTCGCCATGTCCATGTGGGTGCTCGACGAGACCGGCTCCGCGGCGGCCTTCGCCTCCATCCTCACGGCGAGCATCCTGCCCACGATTCTGCTTTCGCCCCTCGGCGGTGTGGTGGCGGATCGCGTGAACCGCCGAAGCGTCATGGTCGCACTCGACGCGCTTAGTGCCGCGACGGTGATCGCATGTATGGCGCTCTTCGCGACCACAGGCTTCAATCTGGCGTCGATCGCCGTGATGGAAGTCTTGCTCGCCACGCTCGATGCCATGGAGACGCCAACGGTGCAGGCGGCGCTCCCGCAGATGTTTCGCGCCCAGGGCGAGGGCGTGATGCGCCAGGCGATGGCTGTGGTCAACGCCGTGAACCAGACGAGTATGCTCGTGCCCGCCGTGCTCGGTGGCGTGCTCTATTCGCTGGTGGGAGCGGTGCCCGTGATGGGGATTTCGGTTGCGGGGTATGGCATGGCGGCGGCCGCAGAGTGCTTTATCCGGCTCGATGCACCGACGCGTGGCGAGGATGCCCGTGCTTCTGTGCTGAGCGATTTGCGCGCTGCGGGGCATTTCCTTTTGCGGGAACGGCCGCACGTGCTGCAGCTGGTGACGCTGTGCGCCGCGCTCAACTTCCTGGTCACGGGCTATGCGGAGGTTGGCTTTCCCTACATGGTGCGGACGGTGCTGGGCTTTGGCTCCACCGCGTACGGGTTCGCATATGGGCTTGTGGGAGCATCCGGCCTGCTTGGGGCACTTGCCGGTGGCAGACTCGCGAAGATGCTTTCCATGCGACGCTTCCCGTTGGCCGTCGCGGCCTTCTCGTGCAGCATTCTGCCCCAGGCGCTCGTCATGGCGCTGCCTGCGGATGCATGGGCACGCCTTGCGGTGCTTACGGCGAGCACCTGCGGGACCATGGTCGCCATCACGTTCTCGAACCTCATTGCCGTGCCTGCGATTCAGCTGGAGTGCCCCGAGAGTATGACCGGCAAGGTGATGTCGCTCGCACTGTCGGCAAGCATGTGTGCCCAACCGTTGGGACAGATCGCCTACGGCTGGGCATATAGCGTATGGCCAGCGGGCGTGGTTTTGGCGGTGACCTTCGTGATGGCATGTGCCCTGTTGCCCTATGTTGTGGGAACGGCGCGCCGGTTCTCGTAGGCTCTCGGCTGGGCGATGGTCTTCCGGCCGGGACGTGCGCTCGAGATGCCATGTGCCCGGAGATGTTGCCGTCTACTGTGCCATATGGAGAGGGCCGGGGCCCGCTGTGCTGTCTGCGGTGGGCCCCGGCCCTTTTCTTGAGCTCTGTCTCGGGGTTCTACGCCTCCACGGTCTCCTCGACCTTGAAGAGGCTGCGAATCTCGAACGTGGCGTCGTCCAGGTAGAACATGCCCAGCACGTTGCCCGTCTCGTCGTTGTAGATGTTCTTGAGCATGGGCAGCGCCTCCAGGGCGTCGGCCATCAGCGTAGGATCCTCGTCAAAGACCGCGGTGCCGAAGTAGCGGAAGAACTTGCCGCCGAGCATGCCCACGAACTCGCACTTGGGATTGACCTTGAGCTGACGGTACACCTCCTTGAAGGTGCCCACGCCGAACCACACGCGGCCGTCGCGCTCCATCTTGAAGCTGATGGGGCGGCACTTGGGCTGGTCGCCGTCGACGGTGGCGAGGTAGAAGACCTCGGCCTCGTCGAGCAGCTCGATGATGCGCTTGGTGTCGGTTGCCATGGTGGCTCCTCTCCGGTGGAGCGGGCGGCGGCTGAGGTGGTGGGCGTTTGCCCGAGATATTCGTCCGCCCAGTGGGCCTCGCCCGCTTGCTGTTGGTAATGAAATCGTACTAAGATGAAATTTACTGACAAGTACGTAATTAAAACTCACCTGGTACGGTGGGGCTTACCAGTCACGAGGAGGATCGTCATGGCGGGAACCATTGCTGAGGGGGAGAGCGCCTGCCCGGTGCGCAGGGGCCTCACGCTCTTCGAGGGCAAGTGGCGCACGCGCGTGCTCTACGAGCTCATCGAACAAGGCCAAGCTCTGCGCTTCGGCGAGCTGGCACGCTCGATTCCCGGTATCTCCAAGACCATGCTCACCGCTACGCTCAAGGACCTGGAAGCGCTGGGCCTCGTGGAGCGCACGCAGTACCAGGAGGTGCCCCTGCGCGTTGAGTACTCCCTCACCGATTCTGGACGCGCCGCCGCCCCCCTTTTCGATGCCATCGGCGCCTGGGGCAAGCGTTACCTGGCATAAGGGTGACGGTTGCCCCGGGCAAACGTCCACGCACGGGCCGCCTGGCTTGCTACTTATGGTACGGCTCGCCGCGAGAGATCTTCTGCGCCCGGTAGAGCTGCTCGAGCAGCACCACGCGGGCGAGGTTGTGGGGCAGCGTGATGGGGCCGAACGAGAGGGTCTCGCTCGCGCGGGCACGCACTGCCTGGCTCACGCCGTCCGACCCGCCGATCACGAAGACGAAGCCGCTCGTGCCACGTAAGGCGAGCTCGTCGAGACGGCGGGAGAGGTCCTCGCTCGAGCGTTCGCGTCCGCCAATGTCGAGCAGCATCACGTGCGCGTCCGGGCCCAAGGCGTCGAGCGCGGCGCAGATGGCGGCGCCCTCCTTGTCACGCGCCGGGTCCACGCCGCCCGCCCTCGCCGGGTCGATGTCGGCGACCTCTCGCACGGCCGTCTTGGCGTAAGGGCGCAGGCGCTTGAGGTACTCCTCGCACGCGTCCTTCCAGAAGCGCTCCTTGAGCTTGCCCACGGCCACGATCGTGAACTTCATGCACCCTCGGTTCCCCTCGGTATCGATCCTTTCCCCGCGAGCATACCGTAGGCGTGGACAAACTCCCGGGGAGAATGTCCACCCGGGGAGAATGTCCACCCGCGTGCCCGAGGAAGTGGACAAGCTCCCCGGGCAAACGTCCACTATCGCTGGTCGGCGGTCACCTTTTGGATGAGGCTGCGGCTCACGCCGGTCACGCGCTCGATCCGTCTCAGCGTGAAGCCCGCACCCCTCAGGGCGACGAGGACGCGGTTTCGGTCGCGTCTCTTGAGGGAGACGACCTCAGACGCCCTCACATTTAATTCAGCCTGAAGGTAGGCCCGCAGCGCATCGTCTGAGGTGGTGTGCGCCGCGGGCACATCCAGGCAGTTCGCGCTGTCTGGCGCCATAAGGAAATCGCGGAGGGCGTCGAGGCCGCCGAGCATCTCGACAGCGAAATAGGGGTCGACGATACCCCGGTTCTGGCCGTATTCCCGGTAGCTGGTCCAGCGGTATCGGTCGGGAGTTCCCAAGCCCGCCTTAAGCGGATTT
>Cebus_capucinus_imitator_PRJNA485217_SSR098__coassemble_2239_pt1 | contig 11551 bp, 7 predicted proteins | sample Cebus_capucinus_imitator_PRJNA485217_SSR098__metabat2_high_PE_001 | metagenome-assembled genome bin Cebus_capucinus_imitator_PRJNA485217_SSR098
TGCCGAGGGCGTTGCCGCCCAGGGCGACGACGATGCGGTCGGGCTTGCCGAGGGGCTTGGACATGTTCGATTCCTTTCTAGATGGACCGCGCGACACACTCGCGCGAAAGGGGCCTTGCTCTCCCGCGCGCCGCGCATCCGCGGCCGCGTCGCCCGCCCGGCGCCTACCGCGCCGCGGGCCGTCCCGCAGGTGGGACGGGAGCCAAGGGAAGAAGCGGCCGCCGGGCCGGGACGGTTCTTTCCCGCCCGGCGGCCGCGAGTCGCCAACCTACTCGGCGAAGCGGTTCTTGTGGTCCCAGCTCTTGCGATACAGGTCGTCGCTGATCAGGTAATCGTAGATCTCGTCCACGATCTCGATGCCACCGGCGTCCTTGGTGGCCTGCACGCGGGCGGCGCCGCGCTGACCGGGCCAGTACACCTTGTCGAAGCCAACGCCCGGCTTCACCTGGTTGAGCTCCTCGATGACCTCGGTCATCTTCTGCTTGAAGGCGTCGCCGCCGCAGAAGAAGTCGGGGTTGATGGCCACGTTGAGGTGGCCGAGGCGACGGCCCTCGGAGAGGTCGTGGTACATGGAGGACACGTGCTTGCCCGCGGGCACGCCCAGCAGCACGCCGGACAGGATGTCGACGAGCATCATCAGGCCGTAGCCCTTGGGGCCGGCGATGGCCACGAGCGCGTTGACCTTGTGCGGATCGGTGACGGGCAGGCCTTCCTCGTCCACGGCCCAGCCCTCGGGGATGGAGCGGCCGGCGCTCTTGGCGTCGAGGATCTTGCCCCAGGCCTGGACGGTGGTGGCCATATCGAAGCTCACGATGCGGTCATCGACGGTAGGGGCGGCGATAGCCAGCGGGTTGGTACCGTAGAAGGGCTCGGCGCCGCCGTACGGGATCACCATCGGGTCGGACTGGGTGCAGGAGAGGCCCACCATGCCCTCCTTGGCGGCCATCTCGGTGTAGTAGCCGATGGCGCCGGTGTGGCCCACGTTGGAGACGCCCACCACGCCGATGCCGTTCTCCTTGGCCATGGCGATGGCCTTGCGCATGCCCTCGATGGCGAAGGGGTAACCGCAGCCGTTGTCGCCGTCGAGGATGCCGGTGCACGGACCGGTCTGGTTCCAAGTCACCTTGGGGTCGATGGTGGTGCCGCCCTTGGAGATGCGCTCGGTATAGTACTCGACGCGCACCTCGCCGTGGCTGTGCAGGCCGTGCTCGGAGGACCAGGTCATGACCTCGGCCATGTCCTCGGCATGATCCTCGTGCATACCGGCCTTGATGAACTTGTTCTTCATGAGGGACTTGAGCTCTTCGCGGGTAACCAGCATGGTTTCCTCCTTTACTCACGCCCGGGACCTTGGCGCCCGGACGATTTTTACGAACGAAGCGGATCGGGAACTGATGGGACGGGCACCCTAGGCCTCGGCACGGGACGCGCCGTTGAAGACGTCGTAGTCGATGGCATCCTCGCTGCGCGCCACGAGCAGCGCGCAGAACACGTCGGAGTTCACGTTCAGCGTGGTGCGGATGGCCGCCACCACGTATTCCAGGCCGCCCAGGATGGCGATGGCGTCCATGGGCAGGCCGAGCGCCGGGATCAGCATGGTGAGCGAGATGAGCGAGGCACCGGGCGCCACGGCGTTGGCGAGCGAGAGCATCCAGGCGATGAACGCCACGGTGATGAGCGCGGAACCGGCGAACTCCATGTCGTACATCTGCGACACGAAGACGGCGGTCACGGCCATGTGCAGGGCGGAGCCGTTGGAATTCAGCGGCACGCCGAGCGGGAGCACCAGGTCGGCCACGCTCTTCTCCAGGCCAATCTTGTTCTTGGCATCCTCCATCTCGAGCGGCAGGGTCACCGCGCTGGAGATGGTGGCCGCCGCCATGACGGACATGGGCACCATCTTGGCGAACAGCTTGCCCATGGGCATCTTGCAGTAGGCGCTCACCACGACGAGCCAGATCACCGTGAACACGACGGTGGCGCCGGCGAGCACGAGGATGTACTTGCCGATGGGGATGAGCACGTCCAGGCCGAGCTCACCGATCGAGGCCGACACATAGGCGAAGATGCCGAGCGGGGCCACGTTCATGACGATCTTGATGATCTGCAGCAAGATCTCGTTGAGGTCGCAGATCCAGGTGTACACCGGGACCTCGGCGCCCTCGCCGCGCGCCTCGCGCACGAAGATCACCGCCACGCCGAAGAACAGCGCGAACACGATGCAGGGCACCATGGAGCCCGAGGCGATGGAGTTCACGATGTTGCTGGAGAAGAACCCGGTGAGGGTCTCCTGCAGGGTGGTCGTGGTGGCCTCCAGCTCGGTCGAGGCCGTCTGCACCAGCTCGGTGCCGGACAGGCCCGCGCCGGGCTTGAAGATGAGGGTCGCCGCCATGCCGAAGCACGACGCCAGCAGCGAGGAGATCAGGAAGGCTGCCGCCGCCTTGAGGCCCACACTGGAGAGCTGGCGCTTGGTGAGCGAGCCCACGGCCTCGATGATCTGGCACATCACGAAGGGCACGATGCCCATCTGGATGAGCCTGAAGAAGATGTCACCGATAAACTTGATCTCGGCCATCGCAGGGCCCCAGACGAGGCCCGCGGCCACACCCAGCACCATGGCAACGATCATGCCCGCGGTGGGGTTGTACTTGAACTTCCGTGCTTGTTCAGCCATTGGGAATCACGTTCCTATGGGACACCACTCTGGCCCGTATAGGTTGATAGACATACCCATGCGGCCCCCGTGAGGCCCCTGGGCAGCCGCCGCGGCGCGGCGCGCCGAGAACGACACAAGGCTTTTAGGTCCGAGTGGGGACCAACCTCGCGCAGGCGGGTGCGCCTGCCGAACACGAGAGGGGGCGCGCCGGGCCGGTTGGGGACACGGGTCCGGTCACCGGCGCGCGAGAGGGATCGGGTGCGCCTACGCGGCTTCCACGTACTCCTTCTTGCCGTCGAAGATATCGTGGTCGATACCGTCGGGGCCGGCCACGAGCATCGCGGCGAAGACGTCGCCACCCACGTTGAGCGGGGTGCGGACGGCGCCGGTCGGGTACTCGAGACCACCGAAGATGCCCACGGCCGCCATGGGCAGACCGAGCGCCGGGACCATCATGGTCAGGGACACGAGGGAGGCACCGGGCGTGGCGGCGTTCACGAAGGAGACCATGGTGCAGATGACCCACACGGTCAGCAGCTCGGACGGGCCGAAGGTGATGCCGTAGAGCTGGGCGATGCACAGGGCGTCCACGGTCATGTGGATGGCCACGCCGTTGGAGTTCAGCGGCACGCCCAGGGGCAGCAGCACGTCCACGGCGTCGGAGCGGATGCCGATCTTCTTCTTGGCGTCCTCCATGGCGGTGGGCAGGGTCACGGCGGAGGAGATGGTGGTGAAGGCGGTCACGAGCATGCGGGCCATCTTGGCGGCGAGCTTGATCGGGCTCACGCGGCAGTACACGCCGCAGATGATGAAATAGGCCACGAACATGATGACCATGCCGAGGATCATCACCAGGAAGTACTTGCCGAGCGGCATCAGCACGTCCATGCCCACGGAGCCGACCATGGCGGAAACATAGCAGAAGATGCCGATGGGGGCGATCTTCATGACGGCGCGGATGATGTTGAGCAGCAGGTCGGAGGTCTCGCACAGGATGTCGTAGAGCTTGCACTCGCCGTCGTGCTCATGGCGCCAGAAGCTGATCGCCAGGCCGAGCGCCACGGAGAAGATGATGATCTGGATCATGCTGCCGTTGGAGAGCGACGCCACGATGTTGTTGCCGAAGAAACCGGTGAGGGTGTCCTGGATGCTCATCATCGCGGTGGCCTCGCCCTCATAGGTGGCGTTGGCCATCACGGCGTCGGTGCCGGCGCCGGCGCCGGGCTGGAAGACCACGCCCAGGGCGATGCCGATCGCGGCGGCGATGCCGGAGGACACGATGAAGATGATCACGCCCTTGAGGCCGATGCCGGAGAGCGTCTGGGGCGTCAGGCCGCCCACGGACTTGATGACCGTTGCCATCACGAAGATGGGGATGGACATCTGGATCAGGCGGAAGAAGATGTCGCCGATGAACTGGATGCTCGACATCGCCTCCCCGCCCACCAGACCGGCGATCACGGCCGCGACCATGGAGATCAGCAGCAGGATCGTCACGTCCATCTTCTTTTTCTTTACCTCTGCCATGTCCCTTTCCTTCCTAATTGAGGGGACGTCTTACAACAGGCAGCCGAAGGCCGCCGAGAAACCGAGGAGCCCGTCGGCCCCAGAGGTGTGGCCCACCGTAAGGACCCGGTCGAGGCACGCGGCTAGGCGCTCCCACGCCCCCTGCGCGATGGCCCCCGCCAGATCGAGGCAGTCCTCGTTGGCGTAACCCGCGACCATGGCCGCGAGGTAGGCCTCCGAGACCGCGGTGGTGCGTCCGGGCATGAGCTCGGACACCGCACGGTAGAACGGGTCGGCCAGGCCGGTCGCCCCGAAGAGCAGCCGGAGCGCGCACCCGAACCCGCACAGGACGTCGTCCCCAGAGGGAGTCAGTCCCAAGCCACGCCCGAGCAGGTAGTCTACCGCACCGCGCATGGCGCGCCTCGAGGCGTCGTAGCGCTCGCGAGCGCTCGGGCCCGCGACGCCGCCCGCCGTCAGGACGCGCTCCCCCGCCTCCCCGCGCGAAAGGCGCAGGCAGGCGATGGAGAAGCGTGCGAGGTCGGACACGGCCGCGCGCGAGCGGTCGGGCCAGGGCAGCCCGATGCGGTCCAGGAGCCCCACCCGCTCGACCGCGCCGAAGAGCGCCTCGTCGGCGCCGACCGGCAGGCCGGAGCCGGCGGGCACGCCCATGGGACGCACCGCGCCGGCGGCGAGGTCGAGCTCCGCCACGCCGGAGCGCCGGTAGATACGCAGCCTGCCGCCTCGCAGGCGCGCCTCGTCACCGGCGGCCAGGCCCTCGGCAAGTCCCGCCATCTCCCGCTCCCCCACGTTCACGCCGTAGCATGAGAGCGGGGACGCGTCCGACCCGACGTGCACGAGGCGGCCGTCGAGCTCGAGGTTGAAGCTCGTGGCGAACACGCTGTGCACGCTGCCGTTCCCCATGTCGATGCCACGGGAGACGAGCAGGTCGGAAACCGCACGGGCGGGAATGGGCGGGACCATGGGACGCTCCTACTCGATGCCGAGCTTGGCGGCGTAGGCCTCGAGGGCCTTCTCGAAGCAGGCGAGCGGAGCGCGGACCGTGCCGGCGCCCACCTGGCCGATGCCGGCCTCCTTGTGGGCGATACCGGTGTTGATCAGCGGGGTGATGCCGGTGGCGACGACCTTGCGGATGTCGATGCCCAGGCAGGTACCCTTGAAGTCCCACGTGGGGATGCTCCAGTTGGAGTTATGGGTGACGCAGATGCGCTCCATCTCGTTGGAGATGTCCAGGGCGTCCTGGAAGCCGCCGGCACCCACGAAGCGGGTGACGCCGGGGGCGGCGACCATGGCCATGCCGCCCACGCCGACCGTCTCGGTGATGGAGGAGTCGCCGTTGTCCGGGCAGCCGTCCTCGGCGGTGAAGCCGGTGAAGTACAGGCCCATCGGGGTGTTGACCGGGGCGGTGAACCACTCGTCGCCCAGGCCCGTCACGCGGACGCCGAACTCGTAGCCGTTACGGGTCATGGTGGAGACGATGGAGCCCTCCACGTCCTTGCGGACGTAGTCCACGATCGCCTTGCCGGTGGCCATCATCACGTTCAGGAAGAACTGGTCGGTGTCGGCCAGGAACTGGATCACGCGCTCCTTGGCCTCGTCGGAGGCGTCGGTCTTGACGATGAGCGGCGCCATCTCCTTGAGGAAGTTGAGCGTGGCGGCCATGTTGCGCTGGTGGAACTCGTCGCCCTGGGTGATGGCGCGGGCCATGAGCACGTTGAGGTTCACGCCGCCGTCGGAGAGCTTGAGGGCCTTGGCGAGTACCGGGCCGAGCTCGTCGGCCATCCAGTGCAGGCGATCGACGACCTCCTGGCTGTAGGCGCCGAAGCGCAGCACCTTGCCGATGCCCTCGTTCATGGTGCAGTAGGCGACGGTGTCGTCGGCCAGGTTGCGGACCACGAGCACGGCCATGTTGGCGGAGGTGATGCCGCCCATGGGGCCCACGGCGTGGCAGTGGTGGCAGGGGATGAACTCGACCTCGCCGGCCTCGAGCAGGGCGAGGGCCTCCTCCTCGGTGGCAGCCCAGCCCTCGAACAGGGCGGCGCCGATGCAGGAGCCGCGCATCGGGCCCTGCATGTTCTCCCACTTGATCGGGGGACCGGCATGCAGCAGGGTCTTCTTCTCGCGGTTGAGCTCGGGGATGACGTCCTTGGCGGTCACCACGTCCACGAGCTGCGGCTGGCTCTCCTTGAAGCGCTGGCAGATGCGGTCGTTGGCCTCGTCGATGCCCTCGATCTTGTTGAGCTCGGTGAGCAGGTGGATCATGCGCTTGTTACCGCCGGCCATGGGCTTCCAGTTGTACTGGACGCTCTGGGCGCCGTAGTTGCGCAGCGGGTCGTTGAAGCTCTCCACGCCCACGTTGATGACGCGCGGCTTGGTGGTCAGCAGCTCCATGACGGCCTCGGAGGGCTCGGGCAGCGGAGTCTCGTCCTTGATGGTGTACTTGACGGTGCCGCGGTCCTCCTCGGTGTAGTCGATGCCCTTGTAGGCCAGCGCCAGGCGCACGGCGCGGGCGTTGCTGGACTCCATGACGGCACCGGCGTCCTCGAGGATCTTGATGGAGCGGTCGTAGTCCTGCGGGTCGTGACGGGTACCCACCACGGTGCCGACGAAGTGGACCTCGCGGCCCTCGGCGGCAGCGGCGGCACGGCACTCGGCAATGACCGGGGCGAGCTCGGAGGCCATGTCGGGATGGCAGCCGTAGCCCAGCACGCAGTCGAACAGGATGACGCCGGTGGTTTCCTTGGCAGTGTAGTCGCGCATCATCTTGATGCGGACGTCCGGGTCGATCATCGGGTGCGGACGGCCCTGGGTGTACACGTCGTCACCGAGGTCGATGACGTCGTAGCCGCCGTGGCGCAGCATGTAGCCGTCCTCCTTGATGATGGAGCCGAGCTCGAGGGCCTCGGTGATCATCATGGCGGCCTCGCCGGCCAAGGTGCCGCCGGAGTACAGGCCGATCACGGTCTTGTCCTCGGCCAGCGGGGTCTCGACGGCCTCGGTCAGCGGCTCGCAGTAGTTGGGCTTGACCTCCTCGCCGTTGGCCAGGTCAACGGCGATCTTGGCGGCCTCCTCCAGGGTGTGGGCCAGGTGGACCTTGCCCAGGTGCGCCTCGGGCTTCTCGCCGATGAAGATGGCGACGACCGGCTTGGTGCACTTCTCGAGCAGGTCGACGACCTCGTCGCGCACGGCGGGCGCGGGCGGCTTGGAGATGACGCAGATGACGTCGGTGGGCTCATGGTTCTCGAGGGCCACGATGGCGTCCTTGACGGTCACGGCGCCGACCTTCTCGTTGAGGTCGCGACCGCCGGTGCCGATGGCGTGCACGCAGCCGCCGCCCAGGCGGTCGATCACGCAGGTGACCTCCTGGATGCCGGTGCCGGAGGCGCCCACGATGCCGATGTTGCCCGGGTTGATGACGTTGGTGAAGGCCACGGGGATGCTGGACACCACGCCGGTGCCGCAATCCGGGCCCATGAACAGCAGGCCCTTCTCGTGCGCCTTCCGCTTCAGGCGGACCTCGTCCTCCAGGGGCACGTTATCCGTGAAGGAGAACACGTTGAGGCCGAGATCGAGCGCGCGCTCCAGCTCGGGGGCCGCGTACTCGCCCGGGATGGAGAAGAGCGCCATGTTGGCGTCGGGGAGCAACGCCACGGCCTCCTCCCAGCTCGAGGCCTCGGCCGGGCCGCCGGCGGCCTCCTTCTTGGTGGAGAGGTCGTCCAGGAACGCCTCGGTCTCGGCGAGGACAGTGTCCATGACGGCCTCGTCGTCGGTCTCGACCACGATGACCATGTCGCTCGGCGCGGCGGCGGCGGCCTCGTCGGTCAACAGGCCGGCGGCGTTGTAGATGTCCTTGTTGGCGTCCGTGCCCATCATGATCTGGCTCTGGATGACCCCATCGAGCGTGTTGATCTTGTTGGTAAGCAGCATCAGGTTGATGGAGTCCTGATAGCTGTTCTGCTTGACCACGGTCTTAAGCATCGCTGCCTCCTTTGAGGTTTATTCGGGCTCGCATCCACCCGGGTAAAGGACGCGCGCCCGTATATCGACAACTTGCATTGAACCACCCGCGCTTTGCCTAAAATTGGGCCAAAAGTCTAGTGAAAGGGGTATTTCTTTTCCTTTTTGGGAAAAGACCGGGAGAATGCTGGGGACTATGGTGGGGTAACCGTAGCTATCTGGAGGTATGGATGAACGTCGAGGAGGCATTGGAGCTGCCGTCCTTCCGAGAGGCGCGCGTGATTGCCGGCGCGGCGGGGCTCGACCACGAGATCACGAGCGCCATGGTGCTCGAGGCCACGGACATCGAGAACTGGGGCAAGCGCGGCCAGCTCATCATCAGCAGCTTCTACGCGTTCGAGCACCTTTCCGAGCAAGACGTGGCGGGCTTCTTCCGCACCATGGGCGCCATCGGCATCAGCGCCGTGGCCTTCAAGCCCGAGCGCTTCGTGGCGCACGCCCCCGCCCGCGTCATCGAGCTGTGCGACGAGTTCGACCTGCCGTTGATCGAGCTCTCGAGCCAGGTCAAGTACGAGGCGATCCTCTTCGACGTGCTGGGGCACATCCTCGACTCCAACCTCACGCTGCTCAACCGTTTCTACGAGGTGCACCGCCACCTCATGGCGCTCGCGCTCAAGCAGCCGAGCATCCCCTATATCCTCAACACCGTCAAGAACACGCTGCATACCGACGCGAGCTACCTGGACACCACGCGCGACCGGCGCCACTCCACCGACCCCGAGCGCGCGGCCTTCACCGGCTACACCTTCACGCGGCGCGATCCCAGTGTCTACCAGACGCACGCCTACTTCGACGCGCGGCTGCGCTACGACGGCACCCAAGGGGCCAACGGGACGGTGCGCCGCCACGGCGAGCCCGGCGAAGAGCGCGCGCTCGCCGTGCGCATCCCCAGCTCCGACGGGGACGACTATTACCTGATCGTCCACAACGCGGGGCTCGACCTCACGCCGCTCGACACCATGACGGTCGAGAACATCGTGAGCCTGCTGCAGATGGAGATCCTGAAGCAAAACGCCATCAAGCAGAAGCTGTTCTTCCAGAACAACAACACCGTGCACGACCTGCTGCTCGACCGCTTCGGCACGCACGAGCGCGTCGATACCGCCCTCGCGATGCTGGGCATCAACCAATACCCCAGCTACGAGGTGCTGCTCATCCGCACCACGCTCGTCGACCCCGAGGACATGGATCGTCTGGACGAGCTGCAGCAGGCGATCAGGCGCCGCCTGCGCTCGCGCTATCCCGGGATGGTCTACTTCGTGATGAGCGACCGCCTGGTCTTTCTGCACAACTTCCGCGGCGCCGTCTCGGGCATCAGCCTCGAGGCCGTTCGCCACGTGATGGACGAGCTGCACCGCTCCTCCACCCTGCCGCCCTACACGCACCTGGCGGCGCTCTCGCGCACCACGGACCGCTATGGACTCGGGCGGGCAAACGAGGAGGTCATGAGCATCTACCGGCTGTTCGACCGCGCCAAGCGGATGGACCGCGAGGTGCGCTTCGAGGACCTGGGCGTCTACAAGCTGCTGTTGCGCGCCGACGACCTCTCACAGCTCGAGGAGTACGTGGACCCGCGCATCGTGGAGCTCTCGGGAACGCACCCCGAGCTGTTCGAGACGCTCGTGGCGCTGTGCGAGAACAGCCTGGACTACAACAAGACGGCCGAGCAGCTGTTCATGCACCCCAAGACCGTGCGCTACCGTATAGGCCGCGTGCGCGAGATCGCCGGCATCGACCTGAAGGACTCGGACGACTTCTTGCAGGTGGCGCTGGCGGCCAAGATCTTGGCCCTTGGCCGCCGCGAGGACTGAGCGTAGCGGGGCGCTGGTGTCGGGGCACGGCGTCGGGGCACGGCGTCGGGGCGCAGGTCGCCCCATCATCCATGAAAGGAGCCATCGTGGCACATGACCTCACCACCATCCACGGCAGCGGGCGCATCGCCGTGTTCTACCTGCACGGGGGCGGCCTGCTCTATGGCGAGCGCGACGACCTGCCCGCCCGCTGGGTCGACATGCTGTGTGGCGCGGGCTACGAGCTCATATGCGCCGACTACCCGCTCGCGCCCGAGTGCGCGCTGCCGCAGATCGTCGAGAGCGTGATGGAGACGTGGCGGGAGAGCGTGGGAGAACGCCTTGATGCCGGCGAGCTCGACGGGTACTTCCTGTTCGGCAGGTCGGCCGGCGGGCACCTCGCCCTCATGCTCGCGCGCGAGATCGAGCGGCGCGGCGGGACCCGACCCCTCGGCATCCTCGACTTCTACGGCTATCCCGGCCTTGTGGACCCGTCCTTTTCCGAACCGACGGCGGCCTACGCCAAACTGCCCTCGGTGGACGCGGACCAGGTTGCGCGCATCGCCGGCGGCGAGACGGTGACCTCGGGGCCCAAGGCGCTGCGCTACGCCCTGTACGTGCGGGCGCGCCAGGTGCCGGGCGAATGGCTTCGCCTGATGGGTCTGGATGGCAGCGCGCCCGAGCGCACGCCCGAGGCGTGGTCGCTCACGGCGCAGGATATCGCCGCGCTGCCTCCCCTCTTCGCCTGCGGGAGCACCGCCGATGAAGATGTGCCCTACGGCGTGGGCAAGCGCTTTGCGCGCAGCTGTCCCAAGGCCGTGTTCAAGACGGTCTACGACCTTCCGCACGACTTCGACCGCGACACCAGCTGCGAGGCGGCGGCCAAGGTCTACGAGGCGACCCTCGCCTGGATGGCTAAACAGCGGGCGTAGCGCGGCCGCAGTGCGGCCCTGACTGTAGTGCGGCCCGACTGTAACCACGGCCCGGACTGTAACCACGGCCCGGAATCCGCCTGCCCCAGTGCGTATCCGGGGCCGATTCGGCGCCATTTGCGCGCTGGGGCGGGCGGATCCGGGAGCAGTCCCGCCTTTGGGGACATTTGCCGGTCGCAGCGTCTATCCGAGCCCTTTTTCCACCGGGATACGCAACCGGGCGGGAGGATTTGGAGGCCGGGAGCCCTCAGCCGGAATCCGCCTGCCCCAGTGCGTATCCGGGGCCGATTCGGCGCCTTTTGCGCGCCGGGGCGGGCGGATCCGGGGGCAGTCCCGCCTTTGGGGACATTCGCCGGGCGCAGCGCCTATCCGGGCCCTATATCCACCGGGATACGCAACCGGGCGGGCGGATTCCCCGGCGAGGCGCACGCCTGCCGGAATCCGCCCGCCCCGGCGCCTATCGGGGGCCGGCCGCGGACGGGGCATGCCCCCGGCGCCTCCCCCGGAACGCGAAGGCGCCCCCGTCGCCGGGGGCGCCTCCGAAAGAGGGGGCGGGTCGGCCGCGGCGCGAAGCCGCGGCGCGGGCCCGCGGCGCCCCTAGCCGCAGATGCGGGTGCCGGACAGGCCGGCCA
>Cebus_capucinus_imitator_PRJNA485217_SSR098__coassemble_2264_pt1 | contig 11203 bp, 9 predicted proteins | sample Cebus_capucinus_imitator_PRJNA485217_SSR098__metabat2_high_PE_001 | metagenome-assembled genome bin Cebus_capucinus_imitator_PRJNA485217_SSR098
CACCGGGTTGCGCGGCAGCCTTCGGGCCGACGCGCCGCCCGCGACTGAGGCCGCACCCGCGTCCCCACTGGCACCGACGTGTCGCCCGCGCTCCGTCGCTGATTCATTGAGACATTTCTGCACTTTATAGCCGCTGGGAGTGCATTTTCATCTCAATGAATGCGGCGCACCCCCATGGCGATTATTCATTGAGATTTTTCTGCACCTATATCAAGTACAAAGTGCAGTTTTATCTCAATGAATCCGGCTTTATGCCCTGGTGAGCTCGTCCCAGCGGGAGCTTTTCGCGATGGAGCCATCTTGCAAAATAAAATAAGCGGCGGTATCGCTATAGGTGTCCACTATCTCCGCACCCGCGGCGCCGCCTGCCACGAAAAGCGTGGTGGAGAGCGCGTCCGCCTCGGTGGAGGAGGGGCACGCCACCGTGTCGCTCGCGACGTCCGTCTCTACCGGCATGCCCGTTCGGGGGTCCAGGATGTGCCAGTAGGTCACGCCATCCTGCTCGAAGGTCCGCTCGTACAAGCCGCTCGTCACCAGGGAGCCGCCCGTCACGTGCGCCGTGGCGACGGTCTTGGTGCCGCCGGGCTCGTTGGGGTCGCGGATGCCCGTCTCCCAGGTGCCGCCGCCCGGCTTCTCGCCGAAATAGGCTATGTTACCGCCCAGCGAGATGGCGGCGCCGGTGGCGTCGGTCTCCTGTTCAAGCAGGTCGCAAAGGCGATCGGCCACATATCCCTTGGCGATGGCGCCTAAGTCGAGCTTTGCCAGCGGATCGGCGAGCGTCACGGTAGAGGCGTCCATATCGACCGCGACGCCTCGCCAGCCCACATGCGGCAGCGCCGAGGCGATCTGCTCGTCGGTGGGGCGCGTGTGGGCGTCGAAGTCCCAGAGTGTGGAGACAGCTCCGATGGTGATGTCGAATAGGCCGTCCGCCCGCTCGCAAAAGCCGAGCGCACGGGACACGAGGTCGGCGGTGGCGGCGTCCACGGCCACGGAGGCACCTCCCGCGGCGTTGATGCGCGCGATGTCGCTAGCGTCGTCGTAGAGGTTGAAAAGCTTGTCGTAGCGCGCGCATGCCTTGGCGAGCTTTGCCGGCGCGGCGGAGTCGCCGTACACGGTGAAGGTGCAGTAGGTGTCGAAAGCGAACGTCGAGCTTCCGTACGGTTTGGAATCCGCCTGGCCGGTGAGCCGCTCGGCAAGCTCGGGCCCGTTGCAACCGGTGAGGAGGGCCATGCCGCTCGCGCCGACTGTGGCGAGCGCGAGGGCCCCGAAACGGCGCATGAGGGCGCGTCGCGTGAAGGGGCGTGCGATGGGCGAGGGAAGCGGAGCGTTACGCATCGGGGGAATCCTTGCTCTGGAACGCAGGGTCGGTCGAGGTGCCGGACCGTGCCGGCTGGGCGTCTGAGGGGGAAGCGGCGCGGGGGCGGTCGGCGGGGCCGGCGACATCCCTTCCGTCGCCCTCGGGCGCAATCGAGCGCAGCACCCCGCGCGCCGCCACGCCGATCACCGCGCCGCACACCACGCCGGCGGCGAGCAGCAGCGGCGCGTTGGCGATCGCCACGGCGGGCGAAAGAAGCGCCGCCACCATGAGCAGCTGCCCTGCATTATGGGAGATGCCTCCGATCACCGAGACCGCTACCAGGGAGAACCACCCGCTGCGCGCGGCCGCTGACATCGTGGCCCACGAGAGGAGCCCGCCGGCCAGGCTGAACGCGAGGACTTGCGGGTTGCCGAAGAGCACCGCCGAGCACGAGACCTTGGCGAGCATGAGCGCGAGCGCTGGGCGCGCACCGAGTCGCTCGATCGCGAACAGCACCACGATGTTTCCCAGGCCGAGCTTGATGCCCGGCACCGTGGTTGGCACGGGTAGCAGCATCTCGAGGTAGCCGGCAACGAGTGCGAGCGCGGTGAGGACGCCGAGCTGCGCTGCGCGCTGGCCGGGGGTATGGGTGGGCGAGGTATTCATCATGATCTCAGTATGACGCAGGGACCCGGCGGTGGAACAGGGCGGGTTCGTCACGCGTGAAAAGGGCAGAACCGTAGCGCCCCCGCATTCGTCTTCACCGTTTCCAAAAGCCGATCGTCGTGGTTGTATATGTAAGTGCAGGTTTACGACGAGGGGAGTCGGATATGCGGATCGTGGAATTGGCTTCGGGGGAGCGCCTAGGCGAGGACGTTCTCGGGAGGCCTCGCGCTAGCAGGCTCGACGAGCTGTCCACGGCGATGCGCGCGGTGGAGGAGGTCCGCGAGCGCGGCGTCGCCACGTTGCTCGAGCGGGCGCGCCGCCTTGCGCTGGAGCCTTCCCTCGAGAGCCCGTTCGTGCCCCAAAGGGCCCAGGACGAGGCGTTCGACCAGGTAAACGATGCCTCCTTGGAGGAAATCTACAGCGCCTACCAGGATATCCGCGACTATCACGAGCGCGCGCCCCGCCAGGGGTGGTTCACCGTTCGCCCCGACGGCGCGATGCTCGGCGAGGTCGTCTCGGCGGTTCACGCGGCGGGCGTGTGCCTGCAGGGCATCCATGCCACGAGCCCGGTCGACCTGCTCTCGTGCGTGCTGCCCGCGCGCCTGGCGGGAGTCGAGCGCGTGGTCCTTGCCGTTCCTCCCCGGGCGGAGCTGATGGCGAGGGGAGGCTTCGGCGTTGCTCCCCAGGTGCTTGCCGCCGCGCATCTGGCAGGTGTCGACCAGATCGTTCTCGCGGACGGCGCGAATGCCGTGGCGGCGCTCGCCTTGGGCGCGGACGGGATGGAGCCGGTGGATAGGGTCGTGGGTTTCGGTGACGCCGCGGCGCTGGCGGCGGGGCAGCTCCTTGCAGGGGCAGCGGATGTGTCCCTAGCGGGCGGCGCGCCCGCGGGCTGCATCCTCTCGGACGGCTCGGGCTCGGCGGCCGATGACGTGGCCGATCTTGCGGCCTGGGCGGAGGGCGACCTGGAAGCGAGGCGCTTTCTGGTGGGCTGGAATGCGAGCGTTGTGGGACGGGCGGCCTCGGGTACCGAGATCACGGCGGTGCTCGCCGCGGACAGGGACACGGCCATCGCCGCGGTGAACGACATCGCCCCCGCATGGTTGGCGCTTCGCTGCACCGAGGCGATGCCGCTGCTCGGTCGCATTCGCGTCGCGGGCACGGTGTGCGTGGGGCGGAGCGTTTCCGCCGCCCGGTCGGAGCGCCTAATGGGAAGCATCGCCGCGCCGACTGTCGCCGATTTTCAGCGCAGCGCCCGTATCGCGGCCTTCAAATGAGAGATTCAACCGTATTGTTTTTCTCATTTGAGGTCTTTGGCGCAAACCTCGGGACTTATGTACCAAATGCGCGTGACTAAATGAAATGTAGGGGGTTACACAAACACTGCCAACTGGGGAAACGTTGGAGGCTACTTCCGATATCTCCGTTATTTGGTACATAACTCGGGAGCTTTGAATCGCGTGGGGGTCTTTTAGGTGATTGAAGACCTTCGCGGCATTCTTCTGCAGCAAAATGAGAAAAACAATGCGGTTTGATTTCTCGCAGAGAGGGGAGCGCCTGCTATGCGCAGCTTCACGTATCGGATTCAGGACCCGCAGGGCCTTCATGCCCGCCCTGTGACAGCGCTCGCCGCGGCGGCGCTGGGTAGCGAGGTGTCCGTGCACGTTACGCGCGTGTCCACGGGTGTAACGGCGGATGCTCGGGACCTCTTGCAGCTCATGGGCCTATCGGCGCCCTGCGATGAGGAGCTCCTGGTCGAGCTTGAGGGTTCGGACGATGCCGTGTCCGCGGCGGAGCTCGCGATCAGGGCCGCCCTGGGCGCCTCGTAGTGCCAGCCACCAGCCGCCAGCCGTCAGCCCGCCCACCTGCGTTACCCCGCCAGCTGCTCGATGAACGCGCCGAAGCTGCCGGACTCCAAGATCCGCTGCTGCAGGTGGCGGTCGTTGGTGATCTCGAGCAGCAGGTCGTACAGGTGCTCTATGTTGGCGCGGTCCCCGGGCCGCACCGAGAGCAGGAAGACGATCCGCACCTCCGTGGCGCTGGCGTTCCAAACCACCGGCCGGTCCAGGACGGCCACGGCCACCTTGGTCTTCTTGCCGATGGGCTTGAGCGAGTGCGGAATGGCGAAGCTCGCACCCATGTTGGTGTCGGAAAGGTCCTCGCGCTCCAGCACCGAGGGCAAGAACGTCTCGTCCGCCGCGCCGGCGTCCACGAGCATCCCCGCCAGGCGCTGCAGCACCTCGCCCTTGGTGACCTCGCCCTCCACATGGCAGAAGAGCTCCGGCCCAAAGAACATGCCCACCTTGGCGCCGCGCGTGGAGTCCACGCTGTTCACCAGTCGCGACACGGCCTCGGTGTCGCGCGTGCCCAGGCTGAAGTCCACCAGCGCCGCGGGCACCGGACAGCGCTCCAGCGGCACGGTGGTCACCACGAAGGCCACGCGCTCCATGGCGTCGGCGGAAAGCTCCGTGAACGAGCGGTAGGAGAGCTCGGCCACGATCTCGATCTTGTCGCCGAAAAAGGTCTCCAGGCGGCTGCGCAGCATCTGCATGATGGCGTTGCCGGAGCCGCACACCAGCACCACGCGCAGCTTCTCGCGCGGCGCCGGCGTCTTGCGCTCCATGGCCGCGCCCAGGTGCAGCGCTATGTAGCCCACCTCGTCCTCGGAAAGCGTGTAGGGCTCGGTGTCGAACACCTTGGTGGCGCTCGCCAGCGCGATCTCGAATGCCAGCGGAAAGTTGGTGCGGATGGTGTTGAGCAGCGGGTTGCGCTTGACTACCTTGAGCGCCTTGCCGCGGAAGGTGGAGTTGAGGTGCGCGGTGAGGTTGCGGCGCAGCTCGTCGTCCCCGCGCAGGTCGAAGCCGTAGTTGCGCAGCACGATATCGAGCATCTCGTCGATGTCGCCCTGGAAGAGCAGGTTGGAGATATCCTGTCCGCCCAGGTTGGTGTTGGAGAGGATATGCAGGTAGAGGTATCCGCGCTCGGCCACCCCGATGCCCACCCCGAACTCGCGCTGCAACTCGCCCACCACGCCGTCGAGGAAGAACTCGATGCGCGGCGAGATGGACAGGTGCTCGTCGAGCTCCACGTCGCAGCCCGAGCGGATGCGTGAGAGCATGAGCGCGGCGTGCACCAGCAGGTTCTTGTAGTCGTAGTCGTTGGTGACGATCTCGGAGTTAGCGAGGTGCCGGCGGAAGATCCGGTCGAGAAGGTCCAGGTCCAGCCCCTGAAAGAGCTGCCGCTCCTCGTGGGTGAAGCCCTTGACGTAGCTCGTCGTGTTGCGGGTGATCACGCGGTCCATGAAGCAGCGGCGACGCGCGTCCTCGCGGCCCACCACCTTCACGCCCACGCCGGAGCGCACCATGAGGGCGAGCTCGTACTCGGCCAGCACGTCCTTGATCTGGCGCACGTAGTTCTGCAGGGTGTTCTCGCCCACGTACACGGCCTCGGCGAGCTCGGCGTAGCTCGTGAAGTCGGCGGCGGTGAGCAGGCGGCACAGCAGGAACCGCACGCGGTCCTCGGCGCTGGAAAGGTCCACCTCGCCGCGGCGCTCGTGCTGGCAAGCGGCGGAAAACTCCTGGTAGGCAGTATCGTCGTCGACCACCAGATGGTAGCCGGCCTCGCGCTTCATGGCGATGCGCGCCCCGTGTGCGGAGAGCGCCTCGTTGATCTTGGAGATGTCGCTGCGCACCGTGCGGGCGGTCACGCCCAGGCGATGGGCGAGCTTGTCGGCGGGCATGTAGCTCGCGCTGCGGACGTCCTCGTAGATCTTGTCGAGTCGCTTGTAGGCGAACACGCGCGCCCCCTGTCCCTTACAGCTGTATCCGAAAATTGGAAAGATTATCCTATCGAGACCCTCCCGGGGCTCCTCTCATGCGTCCCATCAGATTTCCGCGAGCTTCCGGAAACGGCGAAGAGGAAATCCGCGCGGCTTCCACTTGGAACCGGAAACGGAAAAGGTTGAGCGAGCGCCGTCCCCGGCCGCACTATGGATGCCGAGGAGGTTCGCCAATGAACGAGATGAACGAGATCTTTACCCCCGCCCACGTGCTGCTGGACGCCGACGTCGCCACCCGCGAGGACGCCTTCCGCGCCGTGGCCGCCCGCGCCGAGGCCGAGGGCGTGACGGATTCCGCCGACGCGCTCTTCGAGGGCCTGGTGCAGCGCGAGACCGAGGTGACCACCGGCCTTATGGACGGCTACGCCATCCCGCACACCAAGACCGATGCCGCCAACCGCGTGGCCATGTTCTTCATGCGCAGTGCCAGCCCGCTTTCCTGGGAGACCATGGACGGCTCCGACGTGAGCTACATGTTCTTCCTGATCGCGCCGGCCGGCGACCAGAACAACACGCACCTGATGATGCTGTCCTCCCTCGCCTCCAGCCTTCTGGAGGACGAGTTCAAGGACGCGGTGGCCAACGTGGCGACCGCCGAGGAGTTGGTAACGCTCGTGAACGAGCAGATCGAAAAGGAGAACGCGTAATGAAGGTTGTCGGAGTTTCCGCTTGCCCCGCCGGGCTCGCCCACACCCCCATGGCCGCCAAGGCCCTCATGAAGGCCGGCGACAAGATGGGCTGGGACGTGAAGATGGAGCAGCAGGGCTCCATGGGCCAGGTCAACGCCATCACCAAGGAGGAGGCGCAGGCCGCCGACTTCGTGCTGATCGCTTCCGACCAGAAGATCGAGGGCATGGACCGCTTCGAGGGCAAGCCCGTGATCCGCATCGACATCAACATGTGCATCAAGGCCCCCGAGGCCGTGCTCAAGAAGTGCGGTTCGGCCGTGGAGGCCAAGAAGGCCTAAGGGCCTAGCCGCCCGCACCGCGCATCGCGAACGCGCTGTCAATGCGCCCGAGAGGGCGTGAGATAAGGAAAGGGGAAAGGAATGAAGAAATTCCTGTCCGAGCTCAAGGGTCACCTGATGACCGGCATCGGCTACATGCTGCCGCTCATCATCGGCTCTTCGCTGGTGGTTGCGATTCCGCAGCTCATCGGTCTGGCCTGCGGCGTCACGTCGCTGACCGACGACCTCACCGGCTTCTGGGGCTTCATGTACGACGTCCAGCAGGTCGGCTGGACGGGCATCGGCCTGGTGAACACGGTCCTCGCCGCGTTTATCGCCTACTCCATCGCCGATAAGCCCGCCATCGGCGCCGGCTTCGTCGGTGGCGCCATCGCCACCAGCACCTACGCCGGCTTCCTGGGTGCCGTGCTGTACGCCTGCATCGCCGGTTACCTGGTGAAGTGGGCCAAGGAGCACATCCACCTGCCCGAGGTGGCCCAGTCCACCATGCCGCTGGTCATCCTGCCGCTTATGTCCACCGTCGTGGTGGCCATCGTCGGCACCCTGCTGGCCGAGCCCCTGGGCTTCATCAACACCTCCATCGTGGAGTGGCTGAAGGCCATGTGCCAGGAGGACGGCTCCCGTATCGTGATGGCCGCCATCCTGGGCGCCATGATCGGCTCCGACATGGGCGGCCCGGTCAACAAGGCCGCCTGGATGGCCACCAACGTGCTGGTCACCGAGGGCATCTTCACCCCCTGCGTGTACACCAACTGCGCCATCGTGATCCCGCCGCTGGGCTACGCCCTGGCCTCCCTGATCCACAAGTCCAAGATGTCCTCCAGCTGGCGTGAGAGCGCCAAGGGCAACTGGGCCATGGCCTTCGTGGGCATCACCGAGGGCGCCATCCCCTTCACGCTGTCCAACCCGCTGAAGCTCGTCCCGGTCAACGTGATCGGCTCCGGCCTGGGCGCCGCCGTGGCCGCCGCCTTCGGCACCATGGCCAACATCTCCCCGCTGGGCGGTATGTACGGCTTCATCACCATGACCAACCCCTGGGGCTACATCCTGGGCTTCCTGGTCGGTGGCCTGTTCATCGGCTTCCTCGCGCCGCTCGTGGCCGACTTCAAGACCGAGGCCGAGGACTCCGACGGCTCCGATGTGGATATCGACGAGATCGAGATCTCCTTCGAATAAGCCATAGCTATCCGGACCCGTTTCCTTTGCACGGGCCGGACCCGGCCCGGCGGCGCGACACCGCCGGGCCCTCGTTTGCCGCAGGGGAGCGCCGACTCGCATCCCGCGCCCGCGTCTTTTCCAGGCGGGCCCGCTGGCTCCCAGCGGTCCCGCCCGGCAAAGCCGACCAGAAAAAGGAGAGGTAATGGGCAAGACCATCCACGTTATTCCGCATTCCCACTGGGACCGCGAGTGGTACTTCACCACGTCGCGCTCCAAGGTCTACCTCATGAAGGACCTGGCCGACGTCATGGACACCCTCGAGGCCGACCCCTCGTTCAAGACCTGGATGCTCGACGGCCAGGCCTCGCTCATCGACGACTACCTGGCCTGGCGCCCAGGCGACGCCGAGCGCCTGCGCCGCCTGGTGCGCGAGGGGCGCCTGATCATCGGGCCGTGGTACACCCAGACCGACCAGATGATCATCTCGGGCGAGAGCATCGCCCGTAACCTGTTCTACGGCATGCGCCGCTGCGAGGAGTTCGGCCCCTACATGAACGTGGGCTACATGCCCGACTCCTTCGGCCAGGCCGGCAACATGCCGCAGATCTACCGCCAGGCGGGTATCACCGACACGCTATTCTGGCGCGGCGTCTCCAACGACATGGCCGACGGCAAGCTCAACTACACCTGGGTGGGCGACGACGGCTCCACCGTGTTCGCCACGCAGATGCCCACCGGCTACTACATCGGCGGCAACATGCCCGAGGACGCCGAGATGAACGACGCCTTCTGGCATGAGCAGTGCCTGGACAAGCTCGCCCCGCGCCACGTGACGGAGAACGTGTACTTCCCGTGCGGCTTCGATCAGGCACCGGTGCGCAGGAACCTTCCGGCGCTCATCGCCCAGCGCGACGAGGCCGACGCCGAGAACAGCTACAAGATGAGCTCGCTGCCCGAGTACCTGGCCGACACCCGCGCCGCCATCGAGCGCGACGGCATCGAGCTACCCCAGGTCTCGGGCGAGCTGCTGGTGGCCAAGCACATGCGCATCCACCGCACCATCTGGTCCTCGCGCTCCGACCTGAAGAAGCTCAACACCCAGATCCAGAACTACGTGGCGAACGTGATGGAGCCGCTGTTGCAGCTCTCCGCCAGCATGGGCAACCCCTACCCGCACGGCGCCGTGGAGCACATCTGGAAGCTCCTGTTCGAGAACGCCGCGCACGACTCCATCGGCAGCTGCATCTCCGACCCGGTGAACGAGGACGTCTACCTGCGCTACAAGCAGGCGAGCGACATCGCCACGAGCCTGGTGGAGCTCAACAGCCGCCTGATCGCCACGAGCGTGGACTCCGGCGACGCCGGCATGACCGTGACCGTGTTCAACGGCTACCCCAAGCGCCGCAGCGGCATCATCGTCAAGAAGATGTACATCCCGGGCGGGGACTTCTCGCTCACCGACGCCGAGGGCAAGCCGGTGGCCTACAGCGTGCTGGAGAGCCGCGACCTCACCGACTACGTGCTCTCCCAGACCATCAAGCTGGACCCGTCCGCTAAGTTCTACGTGCCCGAGCAGGTGCTCGAGGCCACCGTGGCCATCGAGGCGCGCGACGTGCCGGCCATGGGCTACGCGCAGTACGCGCTGGTGCCGGGCGGCGACTCCCGCGAGGGCTTCGGGCCGCTGGCGGAGGGCACCGCGCTGGAGAACGAGTTCTACCGCGTGGACGTGAACGCCGACGGCTCCCTGCGCGTCGAGGACAAGGCCACCGGCTTTGTGTACGACCACCAGGCCGTGCTGGAGGAGAACGGCGCCGATGGCGACTCCTTCAACTACTCGCCCGCCCAGCCAGACCTGGTGCTGCGCAGCGACGCCTTTGAGGCATCCGTGGAGCTCGAGGGCTCCGCGGTGTACCAGCGCGCCCGCATCTCCTGGACCATGCTGGTGCCGGCCGACCTTGAGGAGCGCGCCGCGGGCACCTGCTCCACCGAGCTGCCCGTGACCATGACGGTGGGGCTGCGCCGCGGCTCCCGCGTGATCGACGTGGACGTGCACGTGGAGAACACCGCGCGCTCGCATCGCCTGTGCATCCTGTTCGACGCGCAGATGGCCACGGCGTTCAACTTCGCCGACCAGCAGTTCGGCGCCATCAAGCGCGAGAACGTGCACGCCGACCAGATGGCCCTGTACGAGGCGTCCCTGGCCGCGAGCGCGGGCGAGGACGTGGCCGACGACGCCGAGAGCGCGCTGCCCGCCAACTGGCGCCAGAACATGGAGGCCTGGCAGGAGATGCCCATCGCCATCGAGCCCACCCAGAGCTACGTGGCGCTGGCGAACGAGGAGCGCGGCCTGGCCGTGCTGCCGCTGGGCGTGCGCGAGTACGAGATCGTGGGCGAGGACAAGAACGTCATCCGCCTCACGCTGTTCCGCACCTACGGCTTTATGGGTCGCGAGAACCTGCTGTACCGCCCGGGCCGCGCCTCGGGCGAGCGCACCATCGAGACGCCGGACGCGCAGCTCATGGGCCCGATTGACTTCTCGCTGGGCTTCATGGCCTTTGCCGGCGGCGTGGACGCCGCGGGCGTGGCCGAGCAGGCGCGCCTGTACGACGGCCAGATGGTCGCCTACGAGTACGGCGAGTTCCTGAACGGCCGCCTGATCTTTAGCGAGCCCGCTGTCAAGGAGCCCGCCGGTGCGCGCGAGGGGTCGCTGTTCGAGATGGAGGGCACCGCCGTGGTGTCCGCCGTCAAGGCCGTGGAGGACGAGGAGCGCGCGAGCCGCGGCGGCATGGTGATCCGTGTGTTCAACGGCCTGCACGAGGGCGACGCCAGCTGCACGCTGCGCTTTAGCCGCCCGGTGCGCGAGGCCTACCTGTGCGACCTGCGCGAGCGTCGCAGCGGCAAGGTGGCCGTGATGGGCGACACCGTCTCCCTGGAGCCGCTCGCGCACTGCAAGTTCGCCACGCTCTACGTGGAGCTGGCCGACTAGCGCGCTTTCGCTGCCGGGGCCGCGGCGGTGGCGGGGCCGCGGCGGTGGCGGGGCTTTGCCGCCTTGCCGCCTGCTCAGCCCCGGTTGCCAGGGGACGGGTCCGCGTCGGGACGGACCGGCTTGTGGGCCGGGACGCGCTCGCGCGGGGCCGTCCCCCTTTTTTGCGCGGCGGGGCCGTGGGCGGGTCGCGGGGCTGCGGGGCTGCGGCGGGACGCTGGGCTGCGGGCGGTTCCGTCGCACCCGGTAGGCGTTTTTTCAAGTAGTGAATCGATTTTGGTGGCACCGCGAAACCTC
>Cebus_capucinus_imitator_PRJNA485217_SSR098__coassemble_2272_pt1 | contig 11106 bp, 9 predicted proteins | sample Cebus_capucinus_imitator_PRJNA485217_SSR098__metabat2_high_PE_001 | metagenome-assembled genome bin Cebus_capucinus_imitator_PRJNA485217_SSR098
GGGGGGGCGTCATGGAAATCCGCTCGCTATTCGGAGGTGCCGAGGCGACTGAAGGCGAGCTTGCACGTCTCGGCACCCGCCAAGGTCGACTCGATACCCTTTACGTGTTTGCATCTCGCATTGAGGCCGAAAAGGACATTGAGCCGGTATGGGAAGAGGCGATTTCAGGCTGGGAGCTTTTGGCGGAGGTGCGGGCGGGCCGCTGGGGATAGCGTGCTTTATCCTATATCTCTTTCGCTCAGAAAATCTAATATGAAGACACTTAGATTCTGTATAACCCGGCTGCGTGCGGGCTACAATACACCTCGAACGAACGAAGCTGCCCCGTAGGGCGGCCCACCCAAGAGAGGTGACCCGTATGAGAATCGACAAGCTGGCCATGACCTCCAAGCAGGCCCTCCAGGCCGCCATCGGCATCGCGCAGGACGTGCAGGCCGGCGCGGTGGAGCCCATCCACCTGCTGTCCGCGCTACTCACCGGTGAGGAGCGCAACATCTCCGTCATCATCGAGCATATCGGCGCCGACCCCAAGCAGCTCGCCGCCGCGACGCAGCGTGCCATCGAGTCCGCGCCCAAGGTCTCCGGCGCGAGCCAGATCGGCCTGTCCAACGACCTCACGCGCGTGCTCGACCGCGCGGAGAAGCGCGCCGCCAAGATGGAGGACTCCTTCGTGGTGACCGAGCACCTGCTCATGAGCCTCGCCGAGGACCGCGGCCAGGCTGGTAAAATCCTGAACGGCTCGGGCGTCACCCGTGAGCGCGTCGAGCAGACCTATCAGGAGCTCCGCGGCGATGACCGCGTGACCAGCGAGGACGACAAGATGCAATTCGAGGCGCTCAAGCAGTACGGCCGCAACATCTGCGACCTGGCGCGGGCCGGCAAGCTCGACCCGGTGATCGGCCGTACCGACGAGATCCGCCGCACCATCCAGGTGCTCTCCCGCCGCACCAAGAACAACCCCGTGCTCATCGGCGAGCCGGGCGTGGGCAAGACCGCCATCGTGGAGGGCATCGCCCAGCGCATCGTGGCAGGCGACGTGCCCAGCACCCTGCGCGACCGCGACCTCATCGAGCTCGACATGAGCGCGCTCGTGGCGGGCGCCAAGTACCGCGGCGAGTTCGAGGACCGCCTGAAGGCCGTGCTCAAGGAGGTCGAGAAGTCCGAGGGGCGTGTGATCCTGTTCATCGACGAGCTCCACACCATCGTGGGCGCGGGCGCCACCGAGGGCTCCATGGACGCCGGCAACATCTTGAAGCCGGCGCTCGCCCGCGGCGACCTGCATGCCATCGGCGCCACCACGCTCGACGAGTACCGCAAGTACATCGAGAAGGACGCGGCGCTCGCCCGCCGTTTCCAGCAGGTGCTGGTGAGCGAGCCCACGGTGGAGGACACCATCTCCATCCTGCGCGGACTCAAGGAGAAGTACGAGATCTTCCACGGCGTGCACATCACCGACGGCGCACTGGTCTCGGCGGCGGACCTCTCCGACCGCTACATCGCCGACCGCTTCCTGCCCGACAAAGCCATCGACCTGGTGGACGAGGCGGCGAGCCGCCTGCGCATGGAGCTCGACTCCATGCCGGTCGAGATCGACCAGACCACGCGCCAGCTCACCCAGATGCAGATCGAGGAGCAGGCCCTCAAGAAGGAGACGGATGCCGCCTCGCGCGAGCGCCTGGTGACGCTTCAGGCCGAGATCGCCGAGATGCAGGAGAAGCTGACCGTGCAGAAGGCCGGCTGGCTCAATCAGAAGAACGCCATCGACCACGTGCAGCTGCTCAAGACCCAGCTGGACGAGAGCAGAAGCGAGCTCGACCGCGTGACGCGCGAGGGCGACCTTGGCCGTGCCGGCGAGCTGCGCTACAGCGTGATCCCCAGCTTGGAGCAGCAGATCCGCGAGGGCGAGGCCGAGATCGAGGCGGCCAAGGACGAGGGCGGCGAGGACCTGAACGAGCAGGTGACCTCCGATGAGATCGCCGAGGTCGTGTCCGCCTGGACGGGCGTGCCCGTGGCCAAGATGATGCAGGGCGAGCTGGAGAGGCTGCGCGACCTGGAGAGCGAGCTGCATCGCCGCGTCATCGGCCAGGATGAGGCCGTGCGCGCGGTGGCCTCCGCCGTGCGCCGCAGCCGCGCGGGCCTCTCCGACCCCGACCGCCCCATCGGCAGCTTCTTCTTCCTGGGCCCCACCGGCGTGGGCAAGACCGAGCTCGCCAAGGCGCTCGCCGAGTGCTTGTTCGACGACGAGCGAGCCCTGGTGCGTATCGACATGTCCGAGTACATGGAGAAGTTCAGCGTACAGCGCCTCATCGGCGCCCCTCCGGGATACGTGGGCTACGACGAGGGCGGCCAGCTCACCGAGGCTGTGCGCCGGCGCCCGTACAGCGTGATCTTGCTGGATGAGATGGAGAAGGCGCACCCGGACGTGTTCAACGTGCTGCTCCAGGTGCTCGACGACGGCCGCCTGACCGACGGCCAGGGACGCCAGGTGAGCTTCAAGAACACCATCATCATCATGACGAGCAACGTGGGGTCCAAGGCTATCGCCGACAACGCGGGCAAGGACGCCGAGAAGCTGCGCCATGAGGTGGACGAGGCGATGAACAAGACGTTCCGCCCCGAGTTCTTGAACCGCATCGATGACATCGTGGTGTTCCAGCCGCTCGGCATGAACGAGATCGAGCAGATCGTGGACATCCAGCTCGCCGATGTGCGTGCGCGTCTGGCCAAGGAACGTATGGTGCTCGAGGTCTCGCCGGCTGCCAAGCAGATGCTCGCGGTGGGCGGTCTGGACCCGGTGTTCGGCGCTCGCCCGCTCAAGCGCGTGATCCAGCGCGAGGTGGTGGACGCCATCGCACGCGCCATCATCGACGGCGAGGTGCACGAGGGCGACACCATCTCGCTGGGCGTGAATGCCGACAACGAGTTCACAGTGGAGTGCGGCGGGCCGACGGGCCGCCGCGAGCCCGCTGCGGATGACACCCCTACTTACGAGGTGCCTGTCGAGTAGCTGGGAAAGCGTTTTTGCGCAAGGTGGCGGGGACATGCGCCCCGCCACCTTTTCTATAATGGTTCGCAATGCAGATGCCATGGAAAGAGGAGGGCCTATGCCGTGCGTTGAGCACCCAACCACCGAGAAGGACCGTAGGCCAAAGCCCGAAGATCCCTATATCCGTGCTGAGAACGAGGACGACGACGGCTACGACCCGTATTCGGATCGCCGCCCTGAGCCGGAGCCGCTCTTCGAGCGCGATCCGTGGGGGTAGGAGTCCTTTCCGGTTCCTGCGTGTCATGTAAAGGACCTTGTGGATTCACTTTTGTGGGTTGGAGGTCCCTATAGAGCGCTAAAGAAAACCCGTAGGACTTCGACCTGCGGGTTTTCTGTTCGAGTAATTCTGTCTGCTTCGCCGTACATCAAAAAGTGAGTTCACGGGCTGACTTTTGTACTTTAGCGGACCTTGCTACCTCAAGTTCACCGTTTCGCCGGCGATGGTGACGCTCGCGATGTCGTCCATGGAGACGATACGGTCGAACATGCCGCCCTTCTGCACCGTGGTGGTCCCGTCTCCGTTGCCGTGCGAGGTGTAACCCGTGCCGGACAGGTCGCAGACGCTGCCGTCGGTAAACGTCACGCTCATGGGAAGGCCGCTCACGCTGGCGAGCTCGACCTCATCGGCATCGGAAAGCTTGCCGCCCTTGCCCGACGGCTCGACGGTATCATCTACGTCGTAGCGTACCGTGAGGCCCAGCGGCGACACGTTCACCATGCTCATGCGCACAGCGTTGCTGCCAAGCGCCAGCTTCTTGCTCGTAAACTCATCCAGCTCGCGGCTCTCGTCAGCGTAGTTGATCTTGAACTTGAAATCCCAGGTGCCGCTCGAGAGCTGGGCCTTGTTGCCGTCGGTCGGTACGACCGAGAGCCCGGAGAGATGCGCGCGCGCCGTGCGCCCGATGATGCTGCCCGCATCGTCGGTGGCGACGCTTAGCTGCTGCACAAACTGGATGGCGTTGTCGGTAGGGTCGGCGTCGTAGAAGTACGAGCCGCCGTGAGCGCTCATGATCCCGTCGATTGACAGCGAGCCGCCGTCGTCGATCATGGCGTCGAGCAGGCCGCCTTTCAACGTATGGATTCCCTCGAAGGCCTTGCCGTCCTCGCGCTCTATCTTGTAGACCACTTCGTAGTTGTAGCGATCTCCGTAGATCGCCTCGACCGTCACGCGCACGCCGTCCGAGGTCGCGCTCGCGCCGATGGGCATTCCCACGCGCTGTACCACCTCGGTGTTGGCCGGGGTTCCGGTGAAGAGGTCGTACGCGTAGCCCAACGCCACTAGGGGATTGCCCTCGGCGTAGGCGAGCGTTCCGCCGCAGGCGAGCGCGAGGCCCAGACCGCCCACGATGGCGGCGCGTGCGAGGATGGAGCGGGCGTGCAGACGGGGGAGGGCGCGGGAGCACCTGGCTTCGCGCTCAGGAGCGCTTGCAGCCGCAGTGTGCTCGGGCATGCGCAGGACCTTGCCGGTCTCGCTGCCGTCCGCGGTTGCGGCGAGGTGCGCGGCCATGCGCGCCTTGGCCTCATCGCTAAAGGAGAGATCGTCGAGTTCGCGGCGGTACGCGTCATGCATCGAAGTCATCGTATTCCCCTTTCAGGATCTCGCGGAGCTTGGCGCGTCCGCGGCTCAAGTTGGTGCTCACGGCCGATTCGCTGCGGCCGGTCTCGAGTGCGACCTCGCGAATGGAGTGGCCTTCGTAGTAGCGCAGGTAGATGGCCTCGCGATACATCACGGGCAGGCTCATCACCGCGGCGAGTACACGTTTGCCGCGCACCTCCTCGTCCGCTTCCGACCGCTGCTGCGCGGCCATGGGCTCCGCCACCTCCTCGAGCGCGACGGTTCTGTGCGCCTTTTGCCGGCGCAGCAGGTCGCGGCAGGCGTTTGCCGTCACGCGAACCACCCAGGCCCGCTCGTGCTCGACACTCTCAAAGCCGCGCTGCCGGTTGATCACCTTGAGCAGCACCTCCTGGCAGATGTCCTCCGCGTCGTGTGTGGAGTGCAGGTAGGTGTAGCTCAGGCGCAAGATGAGGTCGGCGTATGTGTTGACCAGCTGCTCGGCGCGTTGCCGCGTGCTTAGTGCTTGGCCATGGCGTCGCCGTGCATCTGTTCTGCAGCCTTGCCGCGCGTCGACCGTGGCGTATGCTCGTGCCGTCATCTTGTCACCTCGCTTTCTTGTTTGCGTATGGACCGAGGGCCCGCGAGCTTTGATATCGCCCTCTGCCAACGATACGCACGCCGAGCGAAAACCTTGCAGGCTATTTCTTAATTTCTTGCCGAGGATTCTGAGATGTATCCCTCCAGTAAAGAAGACACCCGGTTGCCGAGGTTTGGCAACCGGGTGTCTCATGTTCAGCGGTGCGTGTCGCTTTTAGTGATCTAGCTCGGCGTGGACCTTGCGGTCGAGTACGGCGGCGGCAAGGTCGAACACGGCGACTGCGGCGCAGACCCAGCTGGTGCCCAGACTGCTCGCGGCGACGGGCAACGCGAAGGCCGCGAGCGCCACCACAACGGCGACGACGCTCACGGGCAGATGGTTCCCCAGGTTGCGGGGCCTGTTGGCGCCTTTGATGCCGCCGGCGGCCGATGCGATGGCCAGTGCGCCCGAGACCATCTTAAGCACGGCGGATACCACGGCGATCGTGTCGGCGTCCAGGCCCAGCGCGGGCTGCAACCCCTCGGCGCCGGCCCAAACGCTGATGCCCAGCACGCCCAGCACGATGGAGACAAGACCCAAGAGCGCCTGGGCGAAACTCACGAGCTTGAGGTTCTTACGGTTTTGCGACATACATCCTCCAAAAAAGCGGGGCCGCGGCGGCCCGGTCCGCACGGAAAAAGGAGGCCCGGACACCCCCCGGACCTCCTCAAATGATACCCGTATGCAAGGACGCCAGGCCTCACAACAAACAGGGGAGTTGCCGCGAACGTCAAACACGGCTGGCAAGCTGCCCGCAGCGAGCCCGTAAGCGCACCGCGCAAGGTGAGCCGCCGCAGCCCCTACTTCTCCGCGCGGGCCATGGCCGCGTCGTAGTCGCGCGTGCCCACGAAGACCTCGCTCTTGTAGGGGTTCACGCCCAGCTTCTTGGCGCGGTACACGATGTAGATGAGCGCCGCGATGTTGGCCACCAGCGCCACCACGGACACCGCCAGATTCACGCCAGTGTTGTTCACGGAGTTGGTGGAGAACACGGAGTAGTCCTGGAACATGGGGAACACCTGCGCGAACATGCACCACAGCGCCAGCGTGTTGGCGCGGTTTTGGATCCAGCCGCCCTTGTTCCAGAGGAAGTTCGCCACCGTGGGGGCGAGCAGCAGCGCCAGGCCGCAATACCAGGCGTGCGTGGGCAGGCAGTTGTAGGTGTAGCAGAAGTTCCACAGGTCGTAGGCCACGATGTAGACCCAGGTCATGTCGGGCCAAAGCATGTCCTGCTTGTCCTTGGAGGAGTAGATGCCCCACCAGCCGGTCATGCAGAAGATGTTGACGAGGCCGGCCAGGCCGTTGAACACGTTGTGCCAGCCGCCGTACAGGGTGACGCCCTCGGTGGAGACCCAGGTGGTGCCGAACGCGCGCACGGCGCTCTCGAAGTCGGAGACCACGGCGATGAGGATGTTGATGGCCACGATCACGAAGGGGAAGGCCTTGAACGCGTGGCTGCGGCCCAGGCCCGTCCAGCCGTACTTGAGCATCATGAAGCCGATGCAGCCGGCGGTGGCCGCGTAGAGCTTGGCGTAGTGGAACCAGCTGTTCATGTGCACGTAGGTGGGGTTCTCGAGCGCCCATTCGGCGCCCATGGCGGCGCCGGCGTAGATGGCGATGAAGTACACGGTGAGGATCGCCGGCAGCACGAGGAAGCAGAAGATGCCGCCCTTCTTGCTGCGGCGCGCCACCTCGTTGGCGCCGATCAGGCAGATGAACACCGCGATCCACCCGATCCATTGCATGGGGGCGTTGGCCCCGTAAACGTCGAATAACATATCCAGTCTCCCTTCCTGGAGGTTGCAAACGGTGAGGTGGGCGAGGGCGAGCGCCCCGGGCGCATCCGTGCCGCGGGCCGGCTCCTAGCTCGCGGGTCGGCGGTCGGCGTACTTGGCCGTGTAGCCCTCGATGTGCAGCGTGCTGGCGATGATGTCCTTCAGCACGGCGTCCGAGGCGTCCGAGTGCGCGCGCACGAAGGTGATGAGTCCGGTAATGAGCACGTAGAAGGTCTCGTACACGTGGTCTATGCGCACCGAGTGGAACCGGGCGAAGTCCGCCACCGTGGAGTCCACGATGTACGTGGCCAGGCGGTCGGCCACCTTGTGCACGAAGCCGGTGTAGAGCGCCGCGGTGCCGCCGCTCGAGAAGGAGCGCGGCAGGCCCTGGTCCTCGAGCACGAGCGAGCGCATGAGCGCCACCACGGAGTCCAGCGCGCCCTCGATGTCCCCGCGGACGCGCGCGGCGTTCCAGGCGGCGAGTCTCTCCACGAAGCCGTCGATGATGCCGTCCAGCGCGGCGTCGATGGCGGCCTCGCGGTTGGGGAAGTAATGGTAGAACAGCGAGCGCGTGCAGCCCACCCGATCCGTGATACGGGAAATGGACAGGCGCCCCACGCCCTCCTCGGCGGCGAGCTGGCGCACGGCGGCGAGGATCTCCTCGCGGCGGTCGTCCGCAGCATGGCGCTCGCGGTGCTGCTTCTCGGCTTCCGCCATGGCGCGCATCCCCTCTCATCCGCGTAAACGGGCCGTCTGGCCGATTCAAGTCTTGAAGAGTGTTGACAATATGTCAATATCGTTTTTGACGAAGCGTCAATAAACGTCGGTGGATGGCCGGGCCCGCGCCTGGGGCCCTACCCGCCGGACAGAGGGGAGAAACCATGGTCCTGAACGGCCCCGGCATCAGCTACACCGAGCCCGACATCGGCTCGGAGTTCGTGCCGCCCATCCCGGAGAACCCGCGCGCGAGCATCGTGGCGCTCTGCAAGCACTGCACCAACCGCCTGCTGGGCCGCGACAACCTGTTGCCCTATGAGTACTGGAGCTTCGCCGAGGCGGCCACCGACGAGCAAGCAGACATGCTCTGCCGCCTCAAGATGCGCCACCCCTACACGCTCGCCGCCGCGGTCAAGGCCACGGGCATCCCCGCCGAGCAGCTCGAGCCCATGCTCGACGACCTCTCCTACACGGGCCTGCTCGAGTACAACTGGGAGAACCCCGCCCACGACAAGCAGTGGGTCCTGCCCATGCTGGTGCCGGGCTCGGCAGAGTTCCTCAACATGCGCTGGGGCCAGCTGCAGGAGCACCCGGTCTACGCCAAGTTCTTCGAGCAGGCGAGCAAAGGTCCGCTCTCGCGCGCCACGCCCATGGTGCCGCCGGGAGGCGCGGGCATCGGCATGCACGTGATCCCGGTGGAGAAGGCCATCGAGCAGGAGAACCAGTCCATCTCCATCGAGCATATCGAGCATTGGTTGGACAAGTACGAGGGCAAGTACGCCGCGAGTGCGTGCTCGTGCCGCATGAGCCGCAAGGTCCTGGGCGAGGCGTGCGGCGACGACTTCAACGACTGGTGCATCGCCGTGGGCGACATGGCCGACTACGTGGTGGAGACCGACCGCGGCCGCTACATCACGCGCGAGGAGGCCTACGAGATCTTCCGCCGCGCCGAGGACAACGGCTTCGTGCACCAGATCACCAACATCGACGGCGAGAACAAGATCTTCGCCATCTGCAACTGCAACGTCAACGTCTGCTACGCCCTGCGTACGAGCCAGCTGTTCAACACGCCCAACCTCTCCCGCTCCGCCTACGTGGCGCGCACCGAGACGGACAAGTGCGTGGCCTGCGGTCGCTGCGTGGAGGTGTGCCCGGCCGGCGCCGTGAAGCTCGGCCAGAAGCTCTGCGCCAAGAAGACCGGCCTGGTGCCCGAGTATCCCAAGCAGGAGCTGCCCGACGCCGTGAAGTGGGGCCCCGAGAAGTGGAGCCCAGACTACCGCAACAAGAACCGCATCGAGACCTACGACACCGGCACCGCGCCGTGCAAGACGGCCTGCCCCGCGCACATCGCCGTGCAGGGCTACCTCAAGTTCGCCGCGCAGGGCCGCTACCGCGACGCGCTGGCACTCATCAAGCGCGAGAACCCGCTGCCCGCCGTGTGCGGCCGCGTGTGCAACCGCCGCTGCGAGGACGCCTGCACCCGCGGCGCGGTCGATCAGGCCATCGCCATCGACGAGGTGAAGAAGTTCATCGCCGACCAGGACCTGAACGCCGAGACCCGCTACATCCCGCCGCAGGTGCGCCCCAAGGTGGACGGCGACTTCGAGGAGAAGGTCGCCATCATCGGCGCCGGCCCCGCGGGCCTCTCCTGCGCCTTCTACCTGGCGGAAAAGGGCTACAAGCCCACGGTGTTCGAGAAGAACGAGCGCCCGGGCGGCATGCTCACCTACGGAATCCCCAGCTACAAGCTGGGCAAGGACGTGGTCCAGGCCGAGGTGGACGTGATCCGCGCCATGGGTGCCGAGTTCCGCTACGGCGTGGAGGTCGGCCGCGACGTGACCCTCGACGAGCTGCGCGCGCAGGGCTTTAAGGCCTTCTACGTAGCGATCGGTTGCCAGGGCGGGCGCCGCGCGGGCATCCCCGGCGAGGACGCCGCGGGGGTGAGCGTGGCCGTTGACTTCCTGCGCGAGGTCTCGATCGCGCAGGCCGCCGACGGCGAGGCCGCGCAGCTGCCGGGCCGCACCATCGTGGTGGGCGGCGGGAACGTGGCCATCGACGTGGCCCGCACCGCCGCGCGCCTGGGCAGCGAGCACGTGGAGATGCTCTGCCTGGAGAGCGAGGCCCAGATGCCCGCCAGCGCCGAGGAGCGCGCCGAGGCTACCGAGGACGGCGTGGCCATCACCTGCGGCTGGGGTCCCAAGGAGATTCACGTGGGCGAGGACGGCCGTGTGCGCGGCATCACCTTCAAGCGCTGCACACGGGTCTTCGACGACGAGGGCCGCTTCGCGCCGGTCTACGACGAGGCAGACACCCGCTACTACGAGGCCGACCGCGTGGTGCTCTCCATCGGCCAGTCCATCGTGTGGGGCGACCTGCTGGCCGGCTCTCGCGTGGAACTGGGCCGCGGCCAGGGCGCCGTTGCCGACCCTGTGACCTACCAGACCGCCGAGCCCGACATCTTCGTGGGCGGCGACGTGCACACCGGCCCCAAGTTCGCCATCGACGCCATCGCCGCCGGCCACGAGGCCGCCGTGTCCATCCATCGCTTCGTGCAGGAGGGCACGCTCGCCATCGGTCGCAACCCGCGCGCCTACCGCATGTTCGACCGCGAGCAGGTGGACCCGGGCAGCTACGACACCGCGCAGCGCAACGCTCCGGCGGTGGACCACGCCTGCGAGCACGAGCATCCCTTTGCCGAGTACGTGCGGACCTTCACCGAGGAGCAGGTGCGCTCCGAGACCGCGCGTTGCCTGGGCTGCGGCGCCTCGGTGGTGGACGAGAACAAGTGCATCGGCTGCGGCCTGTGCACCACCAAGTGCGCCTTCGACGCCATCCACCTGCATCGTGAGCGGCCCGAGTGCTCCACGATGGTGAAGTACGAGAAGAAGGTCCCGAGCCTGCTCAAGTACGCCGCCAAGCGCGAGATCAAGATCCGTTTCGGCAAGAGGTAGGCAGGCGGCATGGGCGGCCCTTCGTGCCGTCCCGGCGTCATCATGGTAAGGAGCGACGTGTGCACGAACTCGGCATCGTCTTCAACATACTCGACAGCGTGGCCGAGGTCGCGCGGGAGAACGGCATCCGCCGCGTGTCCGCGGTGACCCTGCAGCTCGGCGAGGTCTCGGGCATCGTGCCCGAGTACCTTACCGACTGCTGGAACTGGGCATGCGCCAAGCGGCCGCTCATGGAGGGCTGCGAGCTCGTGCTGGAGGACGTGCCGGCCGTCACCTATTGCGAGGGCTGCGGGCGGACCTATCCCACGGTGGCGCACGGCAAGACCTGCCCGCATTGCGGCAGCGGCGACACCTACCTCGTCCAGGGCCAGGAGACGGTGATCCGCGAGATCGCCGTCCCCGAGGGCTGACGGGCGGCAGTGTGG
>Cebus_capucinus_imitator_PRJNA485217_SSR098__coassemble_2378_pt1 | contig 10079 bp, 6 predicted proteins | sample Cebus_capucinus_imitator_PRJNA485217_SSR098__metabat2_high_PE_001 | metagenome-assembled genome bin Cebus_capucinus_imitator_PRJNA485217_SSR098
TTGCCAGACCCCGCCCGCCCCGGGGGCGGGGATCTGGGTCTCCACGGTTCCTACATAACTCGATCTGGAAACTTGGGTGACGCTTCGCTCCTGCTCCATGGCTCAGCTATCCTTCCCCTATTCGCCGTGACCCTATATAGGAGGAGGAAACCGCTTATGGTCCGCCCCATCATCAGGTCCAAGCTCATCTTCGCCAAGCCCGCCGCCGACGCCACCGTGGCAGACGCACCGATCGCGCGGGACCTGCTCGACACGCTCGCCGCGCACGCCCATGAATGCGTGGGGCTCGCCGCCAACATGGTCGGCGCCTCCAAACGAATCATCGCCTTCGACGGCGACGGCACGCCGCGCGTCATGTTCAACCCCGCCATCGTCGCCACGTCCGGACCCTACCGCGCCGAGGAATCATGCCTCTCCCTCACCGGGGCGCGCATCGCCCAACGCTTCGATCGCATCGTCGTCGAATACCAGCTCATCGAGGACGGCGAGCTCGTCGCCAAGCGCGAAAGGTTCTCAGGCTTCACCGCCCAGATCATCCAGCACGAGGTCGACCACACCAACGGCATCTGCATATAACGGAAAGGGGCGGCCTCACGGCACGCCCCTTTCAGCATCTCTATGTATATAGTCAAGCCGGCTTAGTAGTCAGCCGCCGCCTCGCTCTCCATCCAGGCGTTCAGGAACTCTGCGTAGCGACCCTCGATGATGGTCTCGCGCGCCTCGCGCATGAGGTTCAGCAGGAAGTAGATGTTGTGCTGCGAGAGCAGGATGCCGCCGAGCATCTCCCTTTGCGTCACCAGGTGGCGGATCAGCGCGCGGGAGTAGCCGCCGGTGCAGACCGGGCAGGTGCACTGCGGGTCCACCGAACCGTCCTCGCGGGCGAAGCGCGCATGGCGGAAGTTCAGCTTGCCCTCATGCGAGAAGGCGGTGCCCATGCGGCCCGTGCGCGTGGGCAGCACGCAGTCGAACATGTCGACGCCGCAGGCCACCGCGCGCACGAGCGTCGTGGGGTTGCCCACACCCATCAGGTAGCGCGGCTTGGTGCGTGGCATGTGCTCGGAGACGAGCGGCGCCAAGGTCTCGAACATCATCTCGTGACTCTCGCCCACCGAATAGCCGCCGATACCGTAACCCGGGAAGTCGCCCACCTCCTCGAGGTGCTTGAGCGAGCGCAGGCGCAAGTCCAGGTGCATGCCGCCCTGCACGATACCGAACAGGGCCTGGTCGGGGCGGGTATGGGCCGCATAGCAGCGCTCGGCCCACATGCTAGAGAGCTCCACGGCGCGGGCCACGTAGCTCTTCTCGGCCGGGTAGCCGGGGCACTGGTCGAGCTGCATGCAGATGTCGCTGCCGAGCTTCTGGGCGATGGCCATGTTGTCCTCGGGCGTCCAGAACACGTGGCTGCCGTCGTAGTCCGTGGCGATGAAGCGCACGCCGTCGTCCGTGAGCTTCACTGCGTCGCCGTGGGAGAAGACCTGGAAGCCGCCGGAATCGGTGAGGATGGGACCGTGCCAGTTCATGAACTCGTGGAGGCCGCCCAGCTCGTCGATGAGGTCGGCGCCGGGGCGCATGGCCAGGTGGTAGGTGTTGGCGAGCACGATCTTGGCGCCGAGGTCGCGCACCGTCTCGGTGGGGATGCCCTTCACGCTCGCCTTGGTGCCCACGGGCATGAAGATGGGCGTGGGGATGTCGCCGTGCGGGGTGTGGAGCACGCCCGCACGCGCATGCGTCTTGGGGTCCTCGGCGATCACGTCGTACTTGAAGAGCTTCTGGTCCATGGGGCCTCCCGTTCGGAATCTCGCTGCGCCCCATCTTGCCACAGCGGGGCCCGCGCGGCCCCGCACGCGGGCAACCACCACGCACGGAGCAGATAATCTAGCTGCAGGCGTTAAGCGACGAAGCTGGTGTCGGGGAGGGAGCCGTCGGGCATGAGGAGCTCGAGGGACGAGGAGTAGCGTCCGTCTTCCCCCATCACATCGCGCATGAGGCGCAGGTAGAAGCCGACCTCCTCCCAATAGGGGGCGTCGTCGGCGTCCTCGGGATGGATCGCCCCGGGGCCGTCGGGCGCGGTGAGCTCGTCGGGCGCGCGGTCGTAGAGGCGCACCTGGCCCACCATCTGCCACAGGCCGTCGACGCAGGCGATGCGCTCGGCGATCACGCCGTCGCGCCAGCGGTCGACCTCGCAGATACGCCGGTCCAGGACCTCGCGGACCTCTCCCGTCCGCGTGTCCTGCAGGGTCGCCGTCCCGTGGCGCACGTCCTTGCCCAGGATGGAGAAGCGCGAGAAGAGGTGGGTGTCGGCCACCTGGCGCAAGCGGGCCAGCGACGAGCGGCGCGCGGTCTTGGGCGGGTCCGCGATGAAGCGCTCGAGCGGGGTGCCCGCGTTGCCGTAGGTGCGCTCGAATAGGAACCATTCGGTCATGGCCATGTTCATCATGTCGACATCGCAGCGGCGCACCCGCGTGCGGAACGCCGCCACCGGCCTCACGACGTCGATGAACTCGTCGGCCACCTGTTCCAAGAACCGGTATTTCCGCAGCCTCCAGTAGTTCGCCACCTGCATCATGTCGCGCTCGACGGCCGTCGTCCCCTCCATCGGGTACCTCCCTCGCACTCGGGTCCACCATGGGACAAGCGTAGGAGCGCGCAAAGACACGGCGGGCGCGGCGGCGGGATCGCCGAAATGGCACCTTTCACGGATATATGGTCGAGCTGCCCGAAACCTTACCGGGATGCCGGTCCGCTCTTTCCGCCGCAGGTAACAGGGCATGGCGGTTCGGCGCGAAGGCTCCACGGGCACGCCCCCTCCACGGAATCACCGCACGGGACGGAGGGATCCGCGCAAGGCGACGCCGCCCACCGGCGGGAATCGGCCGGTGGGCGGCGTCGGGCACGCGGTTGGTTGACGGGGGCGGAGCCTACAGCCCCAGCTCGCCGGCAACCTCCTCGGCGCAGGCGAGGGCGTCCGCCATGGCGGAGACCACGAGCGAGGACCCGCCGCGGGCGTCGCCGCAGGCGAAGACGGGCACGGCGGGCGCCTCCCCGGGCGCGGCGTCGCGGACGAGACGATGCGAGCCGGGGCCCTCCGTCACGGGCAGGGGGCGTCCCTGCCCGGCGATGCTCACGTCCAGGGCCGCGAAGGCGCCCTGCTCCGGCCCCGTGAAGCCGCAGGCGATGAGCACGAGCTGGGCGGGCAGCTCCCGCTCGGAGCCCGCGACGCGGACCGGCTTGCCGCAGGACCAATCGAGGTCGGCGACGCGCAATCCGCGCGCCGAACCTTCCTCGGCGAGCAGGACCTCGAGCGTGTCGACCGCCCAGGAGCGCATCTCGCCGCCCATCAGCGCGATGGCCTCCTGCTGGCCGTAATCGGTCTTGCGGACGGCCGGCCACTCGGGCCAGGGATTGCCGGCCGCGCGTGCCTCGGGCGGGGCGGGCAGGAACTCGATCTGGCGCACGCTCGCGGCGCCCTGGCGCACGGCGGTGGCCAGACAGTCGTTGCCCGTGTCGCCGCCGCCGACGACCACCACGTCCAGGCCCTCGGCGCTCACCGCGGGCTCGCCGCCCGAGAGCAGCGCCCGCGTGGAAGCCGAGAGGTAGTCCACGGCCATGACGACGCCCGGCGCCTCGCCGCCCGGCACGCCCAGGCGACGCGGGGAGCGGGCGCCCACGGCGAGAACCACGGCGTCGGACTCGGAGAGCAGCGCACGCGCCACGGCGGGGTCGGCCGCGTCGGAGCCCAGGCGAAACTCGATTCCGAGCTCGCGCATGAGGGCCACGCGGCGCTCCACCACCGACTTCTCCAGCTTCATGTTGGGGATGCCGTACATGAGCAGTCCGCCCGCGCGGTCGTCGCGCTCGTGGACCGTGACGCGCGCCCCGCGGCGGGCGAGCTCCCAGGCCGCCGCGAGCCCCGCCGGGCCGGAGCCCACCACCGACACGCGCGGCGCGCCCGGGACCGCCGGCTCGAAGCGGCGCGGCCCGCCATGGGCCCACTCCCAGTCGGAGATGAACCGCTCGTTGTCGTGGATGGTGGTGGGCCGCCCCTCCACGCGGCCCAGGTTGCAGGCCGCCTCGCACAGGGCCGGGCACACGCGGCTCGTGAACTCCGGCATGGGCGAGGTGAGCGCCAGGCGGTCCGCCGCGTCGCGGTAGCGACCGCGCCACAGCAGCTCGTTCCACTCGGGGATGAGGTTGTGCAGCGGGCAGCCGCTCGGGCGCGCCGAGCCGAAGGCCTCGCCCACCTGGCAGAAGGCCACGCCGCACATCATGCAGCGGCTCGCCTGCACGCGGCGCGCCTCCTCGCCCGGCTCCACGTAGAGCGGGTCGTGATCGCGCATGCGCTCATCCACCGGGCGCAGCTCGTGCGCCATACGGTCATGCTCCAGAAATGCCCCAGGACGTCCCACGGCTACTCATCCCCCTTCTCGTCGCCGGCACCCGCCGCGCCCGCGGTCAGCGCCCGCTCGTACTCGACCGGTATGACCTTCACGAAATCGCGCGCGACCTCGTCGAATCGGTAGAGCAGCTTGATGCCGCGCGGGCTGCCCGTAGCGCGCACGTGGTCCTCGATGAGCCCGCGGATCCGCGCGAGGTCGTCGGCGGACGGCTCGCGCAGGGCCACGGTCTCCCCGTTCACGCGCGCCGCGAGCGTGCGCAGCTCGTCGTAGACGTAGGCCACGCCGCCCGTCATGCCGGCGGCGAAGTTCTGCCCCACCTCGCCCAGGATGAGCGCGGTGCCGCCCGTCATGTACTCGCAGCCGTGCGCGCCCACGCCCTCGGCCACCACCACGGCGCCGGAATTGCGCACCGCGAAGCGCTGCCCCACCAGGCCGTTCACGTAGCCGCGCCCGGCCGTGGCGCCGAAGAACGCCACGTTGCCCACGATCACGTTCTCGTCGAACTTGAACGTGGCGCCCTCGGGCGGGCGCACGGAGACGGTGCCTCCCGAGAGCCCCTTGCCGAAGTAGTCGTTGGCGTCGCCGCGCACGGAGAGCTCGATCCCCGCGGGCAGCCAGGCGCCGAAGCTCTGCCCGGCCGAGCCGTCGCAGTCGATGGCGATGAAGCCGGCGGGCAGGCCGTCCGGGTGCGCGCGCGTGACCTCGCCGCCCAGCAGCGTGCCCACGCAGCGGTTGACGTTGGCGATGTCCGCGTGCAACCGGATCGGCTCCATGTGCTCTCGCGCGGCGGCGGTGTAGGGCACGAAGAGCGTGGCGTCCAGCGTGCTGCCCACGCCCGCGTCCGCGGCCATCTCGGGCAGGTGGTGGGGTGCCTCGGCGCCCGGGATGTGCCCGCCGAAGGCGCAGGTACCGGCCTCGAGCACGGGCGCGAGGTCGAGCGCGTTGGCGCCGGCGTTGCCCGGCACCTCGACCTGGCGCAGGCACTCGGGGTGGCCCACCATCTCCTCGACGGTACGGAAGCCCAAGCGCGCCATGACCTCGCGCAGCTGCTCGGCCACGAAGAGCATGAAGCGCTCCACGTGCTCGGGCTTGCCGGTAAAGCCCGCGCGCAGGCGGCAGTCCTGCGTGGCGATTCCCGCCGGGCAGGTGTCCTGCTGGCAGTCGCGCTGCATGAGGCAGCCCATGGCCACGAGCGGCATGGTGGCGAAGCCGAACTCCTCGGCGCCCAGCAGGCACGCCAGCGCCACGTCGTAGCCGTCCATGAGCTTGCCGTCGGCCTCCAGCACCACGCGGGAGCGCAGGCCGTTGCGCAGCAGGGTCTGCTGCGCCTCGGCGAGGCCCAGCTCGAGCGGTAGGCCGGCGTGCCAGATGCTGTCGCGCGCCGCGGCGCCCGAGCCGCCGTTATGGCCCGAGATGAGGATCTTGTCGGCGCTCGCCTTGGCCACGCCCGTGGCGATGGTGCCCACGCCCGCCTCGCTCACGAGCTTCACGCTCACGCGGGCGCGCGGGTTGGCGCATTTGAGGTCGAAGATGAGCTCGGCCAGATCCTCGATGGAGTAGATGTCGTGGTGCGGCGGCGGGGAGATGAGCCCGATGCCCGGCGTGGAGCGACGCACCTCGGCGATCCAGGGGTAGACCTTCTTGCCGGGCAGGTGGCCGCCCTCGCCCGGCTTGGCGCCCTGGGCCATCTTGATCTGGATCTCGGTGGCCGAGGCCAGGTAGCGGCTCGTCACGCCGAAGCGCGCCGAGGCCACCTGCTTGATGGCCGAGTTGGCGGAGTCGCCGTTCGCGAGCGGAACCTCGCGGGCAGGGCCCTCGCCGCCCTCGCCCGAGTTGGAGCGGCCGTGCAGGCGGTTCATGGCGATGGCCATGCAGGTGTGGGCCTCGCGGCTGATGGAGCCGTAGCTCATGGCGCCGGTGTTGAAGCGGCGGGCGATGGAGCGGGAGTCCTCCACCTCGGCGAGCGGGACCGGGGCGCGGCCGGTATCGTCGAAGTCGAGCAGGTCGCGCAGGCGGATGGGCCGGCCGGGTACGTGCACGCGCGCCGAGTACTCGCCGAACAGTTCGTAGCTGTCCTCGCGCACCGCGCGCTGCAGCGTGTAGATGACCTGGGGGTTCAGCAGATGGCTCTCGCCGCCGAGCGGGCGCCACTTGGTGAGGCCCAGGCTCGGCAGCTGGCCGGGGGCGCGGCCGCCCGCGAGCGCCGCGGCGCGGTCGTGGCGGGCGTCCAGGCGTTCCTGCAGGGCGGCCGTATCGAGCCCCTCCACGCGGCTCACCGTGCCGGTGAGGTAGCGCTCCACCAGGCTCGATGCCAGGCCCACGGCCTCGAAGACCTGCGCCGAGTGGTAGCTCTGCACCGTGGAGATGCCCATCTTGGACATGATGGAGACGATGCCCGCCGTGGCGGCACGGTCGTAAGCCTCGATGCCCTCCTCGGCGCCGCGCCCCTCAAGGTCACCCTTCTCGGCGAGGTCGCGGATCGTGTCGTGCGCCATGTAGGGGTAGATGCCGCTCGCCGAATAGGCCACGAGCGCCGCGCAGTCGTGGGCGGAGACGACGTCGCCCGCCTCCACGACGATGTCCGCGCAGGTGCGCAGGCCCGCGCGGATGAGGTGGTTGTGCACGCAGCCCAGGGCGAGCAGGCTCGGGATGCCCACCTCGCCGGGGGCGGCGCGGTCGGAGAGCGCCACGATGTTGGCGCCCGCGCGCACGGCCTCCTCGACCTCGACGGCGAGCCGCTCGAGCGCGGCTTCCAGCGCCCCCGCGCCGGCGTCGCGGCGATACACGGCGCGGAAGGAGCGGGCCTTGAACCCCACGCGGTCCACCTGCACCACGGCGCGGAACTCCTCCTCGGTGAGCAGGGGCCGCTCCAGGCGGATGAGGCGGCAGGAGGCGCGCGTGTCCTCGAGCAGGTTGCCGTGGTTTCCCAGGTAGAGCACCGTGGAGGTCACGAGCTCCTCGCGCAGGGCGTCGATGGGAGGGTTCGTCACCTGGGCGAACAGCTGGTAGAAGTAGTCGAAGAACGAGCGGTCCTTGGTGGAGAGACACGCCAGCGGGGTGTCGATGCCCATGGAGGCGAGCGGGTTCTTGCCGGTGGTCGCCATGGGGCGCACCACCTCGTCGATGTCGTCCCAGTGGTAGCCCGCGCGGGCCTGGCGCTGCACGAGGGGCAGCTCGGCGTCGGGCCGCTCGGGCGCGTCGACGGCGCCGCGGCCGCGCGCCTCCAGCAAGTCGCGGACGTCCAGGGTCTCCTCGGCCACCCAGTCCCGATAAGGCTTCTCGCTCGCGAGCTCGCAGCGAATCTCGTCGTTGTAGACGACGCGCCCCTGGGCGAAGTCGACGGCGAGCATCTCGCCCGGCCCCAGGCAGCCCGCGGAGACCACGTTGGCGGGGTCGACCTCGATGGCGCCCACCTCGCTCGCCAGCAGCAGGCGGTCGTCGCGCGTCACGTAGTAGCGCGCCGGGCGCAGGCCGTTGCGGTCGAGCGCGGCGCCCAGGCCGCGGCCGTCGGTGAACGCGATCGCCGCGGGGCCGTCCCAGGGCTCCATGAGCATGGACTGGTAGCAGTCGTGGGCGCGGCGCGGCTCGGGCAGGGCGGCGTTCTTGTCCCAGGGCTCGGGCAGCAGCATCGAGACGGCGCGCGGCAGGCTGCGGCCGTTCATCACCAGGAACTCGAGCACGTTGTCCAGGATGGCGGAGTCGGAGCCCTCGCGGTCGATGATCGGCAGCGCGCGCTCAAGGTCGCGGCCGAGCACGGGGCTGTAGAGGCGCGGCTCGCGGGCGCGGATCCAGTTGACGTTGCCGCGCAGGGTGTTGATCTCGCCGTTGTGGATCATGAGGCGGTTGGGGTGCGCACGCTCCCAGCTGGGCGTGGTGTTGGTGGAGTAGCGCGAGTGGACGAGCGCCACGGCCGTCTTGACGGCGGCGTCGGACAGGTCGGTGAAGAAGCGGCGCATCTGCGTGGCCACGAGCATGCCCTTGTAGACGACGGTGCGGCTGGACATGCTGCACGCGTAGAAGATCTTGCCCTCCAAGCCGGGCTCGGCCACGGCGCGCTTCTCGATGCCGCGGCGCGCGAGGTAGAGCAGCCGCTCGAAGGCGTCGCCGCGCGGCGTGGCCTCGGGGCGCCCCACGAAGCACTGCAGGATCGTCGGCATGCAGGCGCGGGCGGTCTCGCCCAGGTCGTGCGCGTCCACGGGCACCTCGCGCCAGAAGAGCACGGGCACGCCGGCCTCGGCGCAGCCCTCCTCGAAGACACGGCGCGCCACGGCCACGCCGAGCGCGTCTTGCGGGAAGAACAGCATGGCCACGCCATAGTCGCCCTCGTCGGGCAGGATGCTGCCGCAGCGCTGCGCCTCCTTGCGGAAGAAGTGGTGCGGGACCTGGAACAGGATGCCGGCGCCGTCGCCGGTGTTGCGCTCGAGCCCCACGCCGCCGCGGTGCTCGAGGTTCACGAGGACGGAGAGGGCGTCGTCCAGGATCTGGTGGCTCTTCCTGCCGTGGAGGTCGGCGAGCGCGCCGATGCCGCACGCGTCGTGCTCGAACTCAGGTCTGTAGAGGCCCATCGGTCATCTCCCCTATACGTTCGGTGGGCATTTCCAGCGGACGATGGTAGGACCGCGGCCTGGCGGGCGTGTTACGCGCCGGTTTCGAAACGCGCGCGCAACGAGATGGGCACCTCGCCGAAACATGCGACAAGGGGCGCCCGGCTGGTTGCCGGGCGCCCCTTGGGAAAGGCGATGCGCGTGGGCGCGGCTAGTCGCGTTCGCCCAGGATGGACAGGATGCGGATGAACACGTTCACCAAGTCGAGCCAGATCTGGACGGCGTTGAAGATGGCCATCTTGACCGTGGGCTCGCACTGCTGGGCGCGGTAGGTGTCCCAGCCGATGAAGCCGCAGAACACCAAGATCACGGCGTAGTCGAGCCAACCCATGTCCATGCCCATGAGGGCCGTGACCGTGCTCACCACGAGCAGCGCGAGCATGGCGAACAGGATGGTGCTCTGGATCCGGGCGAAGAAGGCCGGGAACGTGGAGCCGAGCAGGGTGAAGAGCGCGGCGATGAGCATGGTGCCCACAAAGGCGTTGGCGATGGTGGGCAGGTCGTAGAACGGCAGGATGAGGCCGGTGGTGAAGCCCATGGAGCAGACCACGAGCGCGTAGCCGGCGAGCGCCATGCCGAAGCCCTCGCGCTTCATGCCCGCCGAGAGCACGCCGATACCGACGAACGAGGCCACCACGGAACCGAGCATGACGGCCAGGTAGTTATCGTAGACGGCCATGAGGAAGCCCGGGGTGGTCGCGATGAGGCCGCTGGCGCCCACGACGGCGAAGCCGAGTGTCACGAGGCCGCCCATGATCAGGTTGTAGGCGCGGCGCGAGAGGCGCGCGCTGCGGTCGCGCGCGGGGTCGAAGGGGTTGATGGCGCCCTCGGCACCATGGTCGGAAAAACTCGCGGACATGGGTTCTCCTCCTTAGGGAGCGGTCAGGTTGGCGGGATTGTACCCCGGCGGGCCCGGTTACATGCGCGGGTGCACGGCGCCCTTGCCGTTGGGCACGCGGCGCCCCGCCTTGCCCTGGATATGCTCGAGGTCGATGGCCCATACCGCGGTGACGGGCAGCTCGCGGTCGATGGCGCCGCCGATCTCGTGCTTGAACTCGGGCGAGTACTTGAGGCAGAG
>Cebus_capucinus_imitator_PRJNA485217_SSR098__coassemble_2529_pt1 | contig 8716 bp, 6 predicted proteins | sample Cebus_capucinus_imitator_PRJNA485217_SSR098__metabat2_high_PE_001 | metagenome-assembled genome bin Cebus_capucinus_imitator_PRJNA485217_SSR098
CTCCTTTCTCATCCCGCCTCCCCTACTTTTGACCGCTTGCGGGCTGGCGGGTGCGCCCGTGCGGCTTTATATACGGTGGTTCGCGATGCGCGAGGCTAGTCGTCGTAATCGCTGGGGCTGGACTCAAGCAGGGCCAGCATCTCGGCGGTGGACTTGACCGCGTGCAGCTTCTCGACGAAGCTCTCGTGGGCCAGCAGCATGGCGACGTGCTGGAGGAGCTTGAGGTGCACCACGTCGGAGTCTCCCTCGGTCACGGCGAAGAGAATCACCACGGAGACGGGCTGGTCGTCGAGCGACTCCCACTCGACGGGCTGCTTGGAGGTGCCGATGGCGAGCGAGGTGACGTTGACGCCCTTGGACTTGCCGTGCGGGATGGCGACGCCCATGCCGATGCCGGTCTGGCCCTCGCCCTCACGCCACATCACGTCCTTGAAGAACGCCTCGCGGTCGTTCAGCTTGCCCTGCTCGTCGAACAGGTCGGTGAGGCGATTGAGCATCTCCTCCTTGTTGGCGACGTCCAGGTCGAGCGCGATGAGCTTCTCGTCGATGACGTTGGCGATGTTAAACTCCGCCATTCCGGCTCCCTTCCTAAGGTGTACTGCCTCTGTGTTTCATGACTATAGCGATGCATGAAACAGCCACAAATAGCCAAGAAAGAGTTCGCCGGTAAACGGTCGATATTTCCGGGTGAACGGTATTTTCGTTGCATGAGCGGCACCTGCCGTGAAACGAGTTGGGAGAATTTTGGATAGTACTCGCATTTATGCAGCTAGACCGCCTTTTTTATTTCGGCTCCTTGCCCCTCACGGTAAAACCGCACGTCGGTGAAGGTGTCCGGCAATAGGCGCCGAGCACGTGGACGGCGGTGTTCCCGACCTTGGGATTTAACCGTCACGCTGCCGTTCTCGTTTCAGCCTTGCTCTATACTTTGAAACATCCTGAAACAATGGGCTCGAAAGGAACAGATTATGGAGCGTCAACTGCTGGGCGCGCTTGAGGCCGGCGGCACCAAGATGGTGTGCGCCACCGGCTACGCGGACGGCACCGTGCTGGAGCGCGAGGAGATCCCCACCACCACGCCTGAGGAGACCATGGCCGCCGTGGTCAAGTGGTTCGAGTGCAAGGGCGTCGCCGCCCTGGGCGTGGGCGCCTTCGGCCCCACCGCCGTGGACCCCGCCTCACCGCGCTTCGGCCAGATCTTGGAGACCCCCAAGACGGCTTGGCGCTACTTCGACCTGCTCGGTAGCCTGGCCGGCCCGCTCGGCGTGCCCTGCGGCTACGACACCGACGTCAACGTCGCCTGCCTGGGCGAGGCCACCTTCGGCGTGGCACGCGGCCTCTCCGACGTGGTCTACCTCACCATCGGCACCGGTGTGGGCGCGGGCGTGATGGTCAACGGCCAGCTGCTCCACGGCATGCTGCACCCCGAGGCCGGCCACATCCTGGTGACGCGCGACGAGCGCGACACCATCGGCGAGCACAGCGGCTGCCCCTACCACGACAACTGCCTCGAGGGCCTCATCGCCGGCCCGGGCGTCAAGCTGCGCTGGGGCGGCAAGCGCGCGAGCGAACTGGCCGAGGACGAGTTCGCCATGGACCTGCTGGCCGGCTACCTGGCGCAGGCCCTCGTGACCTACACCCTGTGCTACTCGCCCAAGAAGATCATCATCGGCGGCGGCGTGGCCGACCACACGCCCATCGTGCAGCTGGCCCGCAAAAAGGCCGCCGAGCTGCTGAACGGCTACATCGCCACCCCCGAGGTCGCCGACATCGACACCTACGTGGTGAACAACAGCCTCGACGGTAAGCAGGGCGTCATGGGATGCCTGGAGCTTGCCCGCCAGGCGCTCGAGGCGTAAAGGCCCCTGTTCGTCGCCCGCAAGGCCCTGGAGATGGTCATCGTCTCCAGGGCCTTTTCCTATAGGTTGTTAGTAGGAACAAAGCGGCAGCGCTGTGATCGAACGAACCAGACACATTCGATAGCACTGGTTGAATTACCGCCCCAGCGCTTGCTTAGCTGCGGCTACCACGTGCGCCACGTCGGCCTCCGTTGGGTGGCCGGCCGCGGCGTCGTACGTCGCCAGCATCATCTTGGCGCGTTTGTCCTCCGGGTCCTTGGCGAGCGCCGCCTCCCAACGCCCACGGGAGGCCGGGGCAATCTGACCCTGGCACATGGCCGTACCCAGCAGCTCCGCGTCATCGGGTAGGTGCTTCTCCACGGCGCCGAGCACGTGGTCGAAGTACTCCGCCGAGCCGCCGAAGCCCGCCGTCCCGAACAGGAACACCTGCTTGCCGGAAAGCCTCGCCAGCACCCTCGCCGCGGCCGGAGAGCAGTCGCCCTTGTCGCACCAAAAGCCCGCCAGCACGGTGCCGGCCGCATCGATGGTGGCGTCCACCTGCAAATCGTCCGCGGCCACGACCTCGCTACCCAGCTCCCGCGCCAGCGCATCCGCCAGTTTCCGCGTGTTGCCCGTCTTGCTCTCGACCACGATTGCGTACGTCATGATGATCCCTTCCTGCACAAACGAGCCAGGTTCGCTCTTTCGCGTATATTAACCCGTCCGCCGCGGTGAACGATGGAAGGAGACAATCCTTCCATCGTTCACCGCGCGGCGTGGTTAGCAAACTGGCTGTTGTAGAGCCCCGCGTACATGCCGCCCGCCTTAAGCAGCTCGGCATGGGTGCCGCGCTCCACGATCTGGCCGTCGCGCATCACCAGGATGCAGTCGGCGCCCACGATGGTGCTCAGCCGGTGCGCAACCACGAAGCTCGTACGCCCGCGCATCAGTTCGTCGAACGCGGCCTGTACCTGCAGCTCAGTGCGGGTATCGATGCTGGAGGTCGCTTCGTCCAGCAGCAAGATGGCCGGGTCCGTGAGCATCACGCGCGCGATGCACAGCAGCTGCTTCTGCCCCTGCGAGAACGAGCCGCCATCCTCGGCGATCACCGTGTCGTAGCCGGCGGGCAGGGCCTCGATGAACCCGTCGGCATGCGCCCGTCGTGCAGCATCGACAATCTGCTCGCGTGTGGCATCGGGGCGACCGTACGCGATGTTCTCCGCGATGGTCCCCTCGAAGAGCCAGCTGTCCTGCAGCACCATCCCGAAGCTGTGGCGCAGGCTGGCACGTGTTAGCTCGCGGATATCGGTCCCGTCAAGCTCCACCGCGCCGGCGTCCACATCGTAGAAGCGCAGCAGTAGATTGATGAGCGTGGTCTTGCCGCAGCCGGTTGGGCCCACCAGGGCGAGGCGCCGGCCCGGCGCCGCGTCCAAGCAGATATCCTGCAGGAGTTTCCGGTCCGGCACGTAGGAGAAGTCCACGTGCTCCAGCGCCACGGCACCCTGCGGAGCCGTCAGCACCAGGGCGTCCGGCGCATCCGGTTCCTCTTCCTCCGCATCCAACAGCGCAAAGACGCGCCGCGCGCTCGCATATGCGGTCTGAATCTGCGTGATCACACTCGTGACCTCGTTGAACGGCTTGGTGTACTGGTTCGCGTACGAGAGGAACACCTGCACGCCGCCAACCGTGAGCGGTGCCGGCCAACCCGCGATCACGCACGCGCAGCCGATTACGCCGACGACCGCATAGATGACGTTGTTGATGAAACGCGTGCCCGGGTTGGACAGCGAGCTCAGGAACTGAGCGCGCTCTCCGCACGTGTAGAGCTCGCGGTTGATGGCGTCGAAGTCGTTCTGCGCGCGCGGGCCAAAGGCAAAGGCCGAGACGAGCCGCTGGTTGCCCACGTACTCCTCGATGTGCCCCGTCAGCTGACCCAGAATACGCTGCTGCGCGGAAAAACTCTTGTTGGACACCCTGGCGATGGCACCGGCGGCAAAAATGGAGAGCGGAGTCACGAGCACCACCACGATGGCCATGGGCACCGAGATGGTCAGCATGAAGACGAGTGTTCCCACGATGGTGAAGACACCGGTGAAGAGCTGGGTGAATCCCTGGAGCAGGCCATCCCCCACCAGGTCGACGTCGTTCACCACGCGCGAGATGAGGTCGCCGTGCGGGTGCGCGTCGATGAACGAGATGGGCATGCGGCTGATCTTATCGCTCGCCTGGACGCGCAGGTCACGCACCGTCTCGTACGACAGGCGGCTGATGCAGTATCCCTGCAGCCACTGCGTGGCCGATGCCCCGATCACCACCAGGGCGAGGCACAGGACCAAGGGAGCCAGCACGGCGAGGTCCACCCGCCCGGCGCCGATGATGAGGTCGATGCCCTGTCCGATGAGAATGGGCACGTACAGTTGCAGCGTCACGGAGACCGCAGCGGCCACGAACGAGAGCGCGAACGAGCCGGCATGCGGGCGCACGTAGGAAAGCAGGCGCTTGGTCACCTCGGACGCCGGCATCGTCGGCGCATCGGACGCGCCACCGTCGAGCCGCGGGCCGCCGCCCGTCACGCTGGCGGTGACCGTTGAAATCGACCCGACTGCGGAATACGAATTCGGCATCAGTTCTCACCCCCTTCATCCGCACCCGGACGCGCGGAACGGGCATTCTCCTCCAAAGCGGGGTGACCGGCACGGTCATCAACCCCCTGAGAGGCGCAGATCTCCTGGTACACGGCGCAAGCGCGCAGCAACTCATCGTGGGTGCCCAGGCCCACGGCCTTGCCGCGGCGCATGACGAGAATCTGGTCCGCACCGCGCACGGAGCTCACGCGCTGCGACACGACGATGCGCGTCACGCTCATGCCGGCAAGTGCGCGCCGCAGCGCGGCGTCCGTCTTGAGGTCGAGCGCGGAGGCGGAGTCGTCAAGGATCACGATGCGCGGCGAGCCCACGAGCGCGCGGGCGATGGTCAGGCGCTGGCGCTGGCCGCCGGAGAAGTTCTTGCCGCCCGCCTCGACCGGGGCATCCAGGCCCTGCGGCAGACGCCGCACGAACTCGCTGGCCTGCGCGGTGTCGAGCGCGGCCCAAAGCTCCTGGTCGTCCGCGTCGGCATTGCGCCAGCGCAGGTTATCGCGGATGGTGCCGGAGACGAGCGAGGCCTGCTGGGGCACGAGCCCCACCGCATGGCGCAGGTCATCGAGCGCCCACGCGCGCACGTTCCGGCCGAGCACCTCAACGAAACCCGATGTGGTGTCGTACAGGCGCGGCACCAAGCTCACCAGCGTGGACTTGCCCGAACCGGTACCGCCGATGATGCCGAGCGTTCCGCCAACCGGTAGCTCGAGCGAGATGTCGTCCACCGCGTTTGCCGCGCCTGCACCAAACGAGAAGCAGGCATGGTCAAAGCGCAGGGCGGACGTCTCGAGGTTCGCGGCCTGCGGAGACGGGGCCGCCGCGTCGTCCTCGATGCTGGGCTCCGTATGCAGTACCTCGTTGATGCGCGCCGCGCTCGCGCTCGCCTTGGTGAACACCACCACCAGGTTGGCCACGTAGACAATGGAGAGCAGCGTCTGCGTCATGTAGTTGACGAACGCCATGACCTCGCCCTGGGTCAGCTCGCCAACGTTCACCTCAACGCCGCCTTGCCACAGAATGGCACAGATGGCGAGGTTCATCACCAGGAACGTCACCGGGTTCAGCGTAGAGGAGAGCCGGCCCACGGCGATGGCTATATCCGCCTGCTCCGCCGCCGCCCGGTGGAACCGCTCGCGCTCATGGTCCTCGCGCACGAAGGCGCGAATCACGCGAACTCCGGAGAGCCCCTCGCGCTGGATAAGGCCGATGGTATCCAACTTGGCCTGCAGGTTCTTGAAGTACGGGATGCAGTGCGCCATGACCAGCCAGAACACGATGCCGATGAGCGGCGTGGACACCAAGACGACCATGCCGAGGCGCACGTCGATGAGCAGGGCGGCGACCACGGACCCCGCCGCCAGGAACGGCCAGCGGATCAGCTGGCGCACGCCGAGCGCCACGGCGAGCTGCACCTGATTGACGTCGTTGGTGATGCGCGTGATCAGCGAGGGCGTGCCAAAACGGTCCAGCTCGGCATAGGCGAACTGGTTGACCCGCGCGTACAGGTCGTGACGGATGTCCGTGCCCATGCCCTGCGAGGCAAGCGCGGCCATCTTCTGGCATACCAGTGTGAAGCAAAGTCCCACAGCCGCCATGACCAGCAAGAGCACGCCGTACTTGAGCACGATTCCCAGGTTATGCGAGCCGACGCCTTCGTCGATCATGCGCGCGATGACCATGGGCGTCAGCAAATCGAAGAACACCTCGAGCAGTTTGCACGCCGGTCCGATTACGAAATACCAGCGATACCTGCCCGCAAATCGTCTCAACAGCTCGATCATGCGACCCAATCTTTCGCGTACACCCGGCGGCAAAGGGCCTCGCCCGCGATGCCGCCCACAATTCCGTGCATCATGATAGGCCCGCCATGGTGCAGAAATGTCAATAAACGGTAAATGTCCCGATAGGCAAAAACGGAGAACGAGAACCATCCCGCTTATGAAAAAAGCCCCGTGCTCTCGATGGGAACGGATGCCCGGCAGAGGCTCCTTATGGCTGCTTCCTTCCGGACCTGACCAGATTCGGAACATATCGTCATCCGAACCCATCGAACGCGCGGGGCGTTCCGGCTAATGATAACCGACCGCGGGCGCGCTGTCGAGTCCTTGGGAGAGGGACGGAGGCCGAGGGGCGGCGCGATCGGCGAGGGGCAGGCGGCGTCCCTTGGCGGATAGGTTACCCGGCATCCGGTGCTCCAGGTCCCCGGCGCCCGCCTAGCGACCCAGCAGGAACGCGCGGGCCGCGGCCTCGCCGGCGCAGACCAGGTTGGCCCGGGCCTCCTCGGGAGCAAGCGCCCGGGCGAGGTCCATGGGCTCGCGCGGCACGGGGATCACCAGGTCGATGCCCTTGGCATATACGGCGTCCAAGTCATCCGCGCGGCCGCCGACGATCGCCACCACCGGCTTGCGGGCGCGCTTGGCGCGGGCCGCCACGCCCACAGGGGCCTTGCCCTCGGCTGACTGGGCGTCCATGTGGCCCTCCCCCGTGACGACCAGGTCCGCGCCGGCCAGGACGGCGTCGATGCCCGTCAGGTCCAAGATGGCGTCGACACCGCCCGTGAGCTCGGCACCCACGGAGAGCATCGCCGCGCCCAGGCCGCCGGCGGCCCCGGCACCCGGCACCCCCGCCACCGAGCGGAACGCCCTGCCCGCGGGCGCGATACCGGCCCGTTCGCGGGCTTCGTCCAGCAGCACGGCGTAACGGGCCATCGCCGCATGGTGCGCCGAGGGGTCCGCGAGGCCCTTTTGCGGGCCGAAGATCGCGAGCGCACCCCGGGCGCCCAGGAGCGGGTTGCCCACATCGGAAAGCGCCACGAGCTCCACGCCGGCCAGGGCCGCGGCTGCGGGGCCGAGGTCGATGGAGGCCAGCGCTGCGAGACCCGCCAGGCCCGGGGCGATCGGCGCGCCGTCCGCGTCGAGCAGACGCGCTCCCAGGGCCTGGAGAAATCCCGCGCCGCCATCGTTCGTGCAGCTACCGCCCAGGCCCACGAGCACACGGCGCGCGCCGTCGCGCACGGCCGCGAGCACGAGCTCGCCCACGCCGCGCGTCGAGGCCGCCGTTGCCGCGGCGTCCGAGCGGTCGCTCAGGTGCAGGCCGGCGGCGGAGGCCATCTCGAGCACCGCCGTCTCGCCCACCAGCACGTAGCGCGCGCGGACCGCACGGCCGAGAGGACCCGCGACCTCGACCGCGCGCGGCTCGGCACCGCATGCCGCGGCCACGGCGTCCACCGTGCCCTCGCCGCCGTCGGCCACGGGAATGCAGGTCAGGTCAGCGCTCGGCACCACGCGCCGGATACCCTCGGCGATCCAGCCCTCCACCTGGGCGGATGAGGCGCAGCCTTTGAAGGAGTCCACGGCGAGCAAGACGTTGAGCTGATGGTGCACGGCGGCATCCGTGGCGGCGGAAATCGGGGTCTCCAGGACGCCCGTCGCCTGCGCGAGCGCGGCCTCGTGGGCATCGTCGGCGGCAAGGCCCGCGGCGCGCCCCATCCGGCGCACGGCGAAGAAGCCTCGCAGCAGCTCGGAGCACTCGTCCGCGAGCACGCCCGCCTCCACCGGGAAGGCGTGGTTGAGGCGATGGTCGCCGTTCAGCCGATACAGGGAACCGAGCGCGCCCGCCTTGGCGTCGGCAGCGCCGTAGACGCAGCGACCCACACGCGCGTTGACCATGAGGCCCGCGCACATGGTGCAGGGCTCAAGGGTCACGTACACGGTGCAATCGGGCAGGCGCCAGCGGCCGAGCTCGCGCGCGGCGGCCGTCAGCGCCGAGAACTCGGCGTGGGCGGAGGGGTCGTGGTCGAGCTCGCGCCGGTTATGCGCGCGCGCCACAATCGCGCCGTCGCGAACCACCACGGCGCCGATGGGAACCTCGCCCAGCGCCTCGGCCGCACGGGCCTCGGCGAGGGCCTCGCGCATGAAGCGCTCGTCGATGTGCCGCTGGGTTTCCGGAGCGGTCATGGCGACCTCCTCGAGATACGGAAAACGGGCCGCGCGGGCCCGCCGTCTATCGTGCTCAGTATAAGTGTCGTGCGGTGTCCGGAGGAGAGAGGGATTCCCCGTGCGGCTGGCGCCGCCCGGGTCCGCCGCGGCCGCTCCGCGGCCTTGCGGGCTGCGCTGGCAAAAGGCTCACGCCTTTTGGCTCAGCTCCGCCCCCTCGCGGGTTCGAATCCATGCGGGGCACACGGAACGCGAGCCGTCGGGCCCGCACCACATGGCCGACATGGCGGAGAGAGAGGGATTC
>Cebus_capucinus_imitator_PRJNA485217_SSR098__coassemble_3235_pt1 | contig 5340 bp, 3 predicted proteins | sample Cebus_capucinus_imitator_PRJNA485217_SSR098__metabat2_high_PE_001 | metagenome-assembled genome bin Cebus_capucinus_imitator_PRJNA485217_SSR098
AGTAACGTGGCAAAGACCGCAAACGAGCCCGAGCTCCGCTTCGCCGGTTTCACTGACCCTTGGGAACAGCGTAAGTTGGGGGAGGTGGCCGAGAAGATCACGACGAAGAACCTCGCCGGCGCCGTCAGGGAGGTATTCACCAACTCGGCGGAATACGGCGTGATCAGTCAGTCCGACTTCTTCGACCATGAAGTCGCAAAACAGTCGAGCATCGTCGGATACTACGTCGTGGAGCCTGGAGACTTCGTCTACAACCCTCGCATCTCGACGACGGCGCCGGTCGGGCCGATTCGCAGGAACACGCTGGGCAGGCGCGGTGTTATGTCGCCGCTTTACACGGTGTTTCGCTTGACGGCCGACGTTGACGGGACATATCTCAGCCACTACTTCAAGACCGACGGCTGGCACCCGTTCATGCGCCTCGAGGGGAACTCAGGGGCGCGCTCGGACAGGTTCTCGATCGGTGACTCCGCCTTCTTCGAGATGCCCATACCCCTCCCGAGCGAAACCGAGCAGGCCGAAATCGGGAGGTTTCTCGACTTCCTCGACTCCCTCATCACCCTTCATCAGCGTAAGTATGACAAGCTGTGCACGGTGAAGAAGTCGATGCTCGAAAAGATGTTCCCGAAGGACGGTGCCACCGAGCCCGAGCTCCGCTTCGCCGGCTTCGCTGACCCTTGGGAACAGCGTAAGTTGGGGGGACTGTACGCTCGCGCCTCGGAAAAGAATGACGGCAGCTTCGGAGTCGATAGCGTTATCTCGGTAGCAAACATGCGCTATAACCCAGCTGTAAACATTACAGATGAGAGCTATCTGCGTACATATAACATCATGAGGCTTGGCGATATTGCCTTCGAAGGCAACCGAAGCGGTAATTATGCACACGGCAGATTTGTTGAAAATGACATTGGTGATGGCGTCGTTTCCCACGTATTTGAAGTGCTTCGTCCTAAAGAACGCCGCGACCTCTCTTTTTGGAAGTACTACATTCACGACGAGGGTGTCATGGGAGACATTCTAATGCGTTCAACTAAGGCGACGACTATGATGCACAACGTCGTGGTTAATGATTTCCTCCAAGAAAGCCTCCCCGTACCCCCATCGATCGAGGAGGAGAGCGAAATCGGCCGGTTCTTCTCCCGCCTCGACTCCCTCATCACCCTTCATCAGCGTAAGCTTGATCTGCTCAAGAGCGTTAAGAGGTCGCTCCTTGATAAGATGTTCGTCTGAGGATTGGAGGCATCATGGACCGCAAGCGTGCTATGGAAGAGGCGATTCACTCTGGCGAAATGGAGGGGGCGTACGTCTCCGCCGAATTTCGCCGCGACGCCGAGCAATATGTTGAGGGCGACTTCAGCATCGAGGAGCTCATGACCAGGACGAAGCGTCGCTGGTCCGCTCGCGCTCAGAAGAAGTCCGAGGCCGTTCATGGCTGAGGAGTTCCGCGACCCCTACATTGACCCCGGCACCGGCACGCTTCGCAACCTGGTGGGGGCGACGACGTACGATGAGCTTCAGAATGCTGAGGGAGAATTCGTCGCGCTCCGGATGAGTGAATTCTTCGCATCTCCGCTGCCGAGCGTGGCAGGCTCTCTCGATGACTTTCGCCTGCTCCATAGGATTCTCTTCCAAGACATCTACGATTGGGCGGGAGAGGTGCGTACTGTCGAGATACGCAAGAATGTCGAGGGTTCCGAATACTTCCTGCCTTCGCCAAATATTCCCATGGGCATTGCCTGGGCGCAGGGCGAGCTTGAGAAGGATGGCATGCTCAGGGGCCTCGATGGTGGACTCTTCGTTGAGAGGCTGGCATACCACTACGACAGCTACAACTTCGTGCATCCCTTCCGCGAGGGGAACGGGCGCGTGCAGCGACTCTTTTGGTCGCTGCTCTGCCACGGCGCAGGATATGACCTCGATTGGCGACTCGTGACAGGAGAAGAAAACGACGAGGCAAGCAGGTTGGCCGCTGAAGACCGCGAGTTTGCGATGCTTCGAGCAATCTTTGCGAGGATAAGCTCGCCATGCGACCCTGGGAGGGCGCTCAATGCCGAGCTTCTGGGCTCAGGGCATTTGGGTTAGGAGCCGTGTTATGGTGTTCGACAGCGAAGCAGACTTCGAGGAGGCCGTCATCGGCGTGCTCAAGCAGCACGGCTGGACCGACGGCGTGCTGCGCTATCCCACTGAGGCGGACCTTCTGGAGAACTGGAAGGCCATCCTTCTCAAGAACAACCCCGGGCGAGACCGCCTGAACGGCAAGCCCCTCACAGACGGCGAGATGGCGCAGGTCCTCGAGCAGATCGAGACGCTCCGCACGCCCCTCGCTCTCAACGGCTTCATAAACGGCAAGACCGTGGCCATTACGCGCGACAACCCAGACGACCCCGCCCACATGGGCAAGGAGGTTAGCCTCAAGATCTACGACCGCAAGGAGATCGCGGGCGGCCAGAGCGTCTACCAGATCGCCCAGCAGCCGGTGTACCCGGCCAAGAACAAGATCTTGAACTCGCGTCGCGGCGACCTGGTGCTCCTCATCAACGGCATGCCGCTCATACACATCGAGCTCAAGAAGAGCGGTGTGCCGGTGAGCCAGGCTGTTGCCCAGATAGAGAAGTACGCCCACGAGGGCGTGTTCACGGGGCTCTTCCGCCTGGCGCAGATCTTTGTGGGGATGAACCCCGACGACGCCGTCTACTTCGCGAACCCCGGCTCGGGTGCGTTCAACCCAAGCTATTGCTTCCACTGGGCCGACTACAACAACGAGCCCATCTGCGCCGGCGGCGCGGGAGGCGGCTGGAGGCAGTTCTGCGCGAAGCTCCTCTCGATTCCCATGGCCCATCAGCTCATCGGCTTCTACACCGTCGCCGACAGCGCGGACGGCGCGCTCAAGGTGTTGCGCAGCTACCAGTACTACGCGGCGAGCGCCATCTCGGATGTCGTGCGCAAGTGCGACTGGAACACGCCCCCCGCGACGGCGGGTCGGCCGGGCGGCTACGTGTGGCACACGACCGGCTCGGGCAAGACCATGACGAGCTTCAAGAGCGCGCAGCTCGTTGCCGACTCGCACGACGCCGACAAGGTCGTGTTCCTCATGGACCGGATCGAGCTGGGCACGCAGTCGCTCAAGGAGTACCAGAGCTTCGCCGACAGCGAGGACGACGTCCAGGGCACCGAGAACACCCACATGCTCAAGGCCAAGCTCGCGAGCTCCGACCCCAAGGACACCCTCATCGTCACATCCATCCAGAAGATGAGCAACGTGAAGGCTGGCGAGGGCGGCACGAGCACGGGCGAGCTGAGCCGGCTCGCCGCCAAGCGCATCGTCTTCATCGTCGACGAGTGCCACCGCTCAACCTTTGGCGACATGCTCCACGACATCCGCGAGTCGTTCCCGAACGCGCTCTTCTTCGGGTTCACGGGTACGCCCATCCTGGACGAGAACCAGAAGAAGGGCTCGACGACCTCGATGGTCTTTGGGGACTGCCTGCACCGCTACAGCATCGCCGACGGCATCCGCGACGGCAACGTCCTTGGCTTTGACCCCTACATGGTCTGCACCTACAGGGATTCTGACCTGCGCCTTCTCGTGGCGCTCGAGAAGGCCAAGGCGGCCAGCGTCGAGGAGGCGCTGGCCGATCACGCCAAGGCCAAGGTCTACGAGCACTACATGGACAAGTCAAAGGTTCCCATGGGTCCCATGGAGGATGCCTCGGGGAAGCGCATCCCCGGCATCGAGGACTTCGTGCCCCGTTCTCAGTACGGGAGCGGCACCCCGCACCAGGGCACGGTGGTCTCGGACATCCTCGGGCACCTCGGCGTGCTCAGCCACGGCAGCAAGTTTCACGCCATGCTCGCCACGAGCTCCATCCCCGAGGCCATCGACTACTACCGGCTCTTCAAGGCGCGCGCTCCCCACATGCACGTGGCCGCGCTCTTCGACCCGAACATCGAGAACAAACCGGGTGCATCCGTGAAGGAGGACGCCCTCGTCGAGATCATCGAGGACTACAACGCCCTCTTCGGCAAGGACTTCGCCATTCCCACGTGGCCGGCAATGAAGAAGGACATCTCTTCGCGCCTTTCGCACAAGAGGCCCTACGGCAACGTGGACGCGAACCGCGCCGAGCGCCTCGACCTGCTCATTGTGGTGGACCAGATGCTCACCGGCTTCGATTCCAAGTGGGTGAACACGCTCTACCTCGACAAGGTTATAGACTACGAGAGCATAATCCAGGCTTTCAGTCGCACAAACAGGCTTTTTGGCCCCGACAAGCCCTTTGGGACCATCCGCTGGTACCGGAGGCCCCATACCATGCAGGGCTACGTCGAGGCGGCCGTAAGGCTCTACTCGGGCGACCGGCCGCTTGACCTCTTTGTGCAGAAACTGCCCTACAACATACGCATGATGGACGCCCGCTACATCGAGATCGGAGAGGTGTTCCGAGCTTCAGGGGTGGGGGACCTCATGTGCCTCCCGGCCAGCGTGGAGGCCAGGCGCAAGTTTGCCAAGGAGTTCATAGAGCTGAACGAGTTCCTCGAGGCGGCCAGGGTTCAGGGCTTCGACTGGGGGAAGGGCGAGTACGAGTTCGTGGGCGACGACGGCCATGTCGAGGTCGTGCGCCCCGTGCTCGACGAGAGAACGTACCTCATACTCGTCCAGCGCTACAAGGAGCTCTTTGACGGTGGGGCAGGCTCGGGACTTGCGCCTGAGGCCCCCTATGAGCTGGACGGCCACATCACCGAGATCGACACCGGTCTCATAGACACCGACTACATGAACGCGAACTTCCGGAAGTGGCTGAAGGCGTTGGGCGACGACTCTCCCGAGCTCACCGCCGCCTCGGAAGAGCTCCATCGCTCTTTTGCCACGCTTTCCCAGGACGAGCAGAGGCTCGCGGAGCTCTTCCTGCACGACGTTGAGCGCGGCGACGTTGCCGTCGAGGAGGGGATGACGCTTCGCGACTATATCACCCGTTACGGCAGGCGCGAGAAGGATGAGCAGGTCGACAGGTTGGTGGACGCCCTTGGGTGCGATCGGTCGCTTTTGGTCAAGCTCATGGACAGCGACGTCTCGGAGGCGAACATCAATGAGTTTGGGCGCTTTGACGCGCTCAAGGCTAGCGTAGACGTTGAGCGGGCAAAAGCATCGCTCGAGGCTCGCAAGGGCGTGGTCATGTCCAAGTTCAAGGCGAACATGGTCGTGTCGAACCTCTTGAAGAGATTTGTGCTCGCGGGTGGTTTTGACATCGACTCCGATCCCGAGCTTGATGCCTAGTGGGGCGGCCCGCATCGAGAGGTGCGGGCCGCCCGCTTGGTAGTGCTTACTGTGATGCCTGCTCC
>Cebus_capucinus_imitator_PRJNA485217_SSR098__coassemble_3269_pt1 | contig 5246 bp, 5 predicted proteins | sample Cebus_capucinus_imitator_PRJNA485217_SSR098__metabat2_high_PE_001 | metagenome-assembled genome bin Cebus_capucinus_imitator_PRJNA485217_SSR098
TTCCGAACACCTCTCACCCCTAACTCGGTGTCCAGAAAATCATATCCTCTCCACCCAGCCTCGCCCTCCTGCCGTCTATCGTATCGTAGCCCGAGCCGAACCCCTTGAGCCTCCCCGAGTTGTACCAGTCGATGTAGGACCCCAGCTTCGCCACGAACCCCTCCACGGCCCAGCCCTCCCAGTCGGCGAGGTGGAAGAGCTCCACCTTGAGCCTGCCGAAGAACGCCTCGCAGGCCGCGTTGTCCGGGGAGCGCCCCAGGCGCGACATCGAGCGGACCACCCCCATGGCCTCGCAGGCGGCGACCCAGTCGGGGGTGCGGTAGCGCCGGCCGCGGTCGGAGTGGACGACGCAGCCGGGCGCGACCCGGCCCTCAAGCTGGGAGAGCATGCCCTGGACCAGCGCCTTCGAGGGGCTGGGGCCGGCCGCCCAGGCCGCCACCCGCCCGTCGAACAGGTCGGCGGGCGCGGACAGGTAGCACTTCGGCCCGCCCGGCCCGAGCCTGAACTCGGTGACGTCGGTGGCGAGGCGCTCGCCGGGGCGGGCCGCCGCGAAGTCGTGCGAGCCGCGCGTGCCCTCCCCGAGCGGCAGGTTCGGCGCCACGCCGCGGCCGTCCTCCCCGGCGTGGGAGCTGTAGCGGTGCGGGCTGCGGGCCGTCGAGCGGGCCTCCAGCCCCTCCTCGCGCATCACGCGCCGGACCCGCTTCTCCGAGACGCGGACGCCGCGGGCGGCGAGCCCGGCGTGGAGGCGGCGGTACCCGTAGGCCCCGCCGGACGCCTCGAAGGCCTCGACGACCAGCGGCCTTATGGCCGCTTCGCGGTCAAGGCCGGCCCTGGCCCTCTGGTACTCGTAGGAGCTCTTGGATATCCCCAAGAAACGGGCGGTCTCGCGGAGGGGCAGGCCGGTCGCCCGCCGAGATCTCCCGCCGGGCTCGGCCCTTCTCCCGCTCGAGATCGAAGCCGGGGCCCAGCCTCCCGCTTTCAGGTCGGCCAACACCGCCCTGAGCAGCTGGTTCTCCAGGATCGCGGCCTCGTAGGCCGCCCTCTCCGACTCGTCCACGGGCTCCTCCTCGCGTCGGGTGCGCGAGGCCATTGCACCGCGTCGCCGCGCCCCCGTGCAGGAGTGCGGGAGGCTCCCGGAGCCCCACCTCCTCCCCGTCGCGGGCGAGACCCCGGCGAGCTCGGCCGCCTCCCTGACCGTCATCCCGTCCTCCCTGCCGAGGAGGAACAGCTCGACCCGCTCCCTGTCGTACATGCGGGCCTCCCTCCGGGCCGGCGGCGCCGGTCCAAGTTTTTGTCCGCATCCTCGGCCGTGGTGGCGGTGGTGGCCGAGATGCACGCCACGGGCACCAGCACCCGGAAGGTGCAGAAGGTCGCCGAGAAGATGGGCATCGCCGGCATGCCCGAGGACCACGCGGGCACGATCGCCGCCTCGCCCGGCTCCGAGGTCGCCGAGCCGCCCTCCCGCGACCTCTCCGGGCTCGACCTGCCCTACCTCTGGCTCGACGCCGCCTATGCGAGGTGCAGCCGCGACGGCCGAGTGGCCTGTGAGATGCTCGAGGCGTGCTGCCCGAAGGCCGCCGAGGTGCTCGGGGAGGCCGAGCCCGACGCCCTGGCCTACCTCGACCTCCCCGCGAGCCACTGGAAGCGCCTGCGCACCAACGACGTGCGGGAGCGGGCCAACCGCGAGATCAAGCGCCGCACCCGGGTCGTTCAGGTGTTCCCGTCCGCCGCCTCGCTCGAGCGGCTCGCGGGCGCGGTCATGTGCGACGAGGACGAGGGGTGGTCTCGGGCGAGGTGCTTCTCCGAGAGGAGGATGGCCGAACTCTACGTGCCCAGGGCGGCGCCGGAGCCGGAGGCGCAGACCCCCGGGCGGGCCGAGGAGCTTCGGCCCGTGGCGGAGCGCGCGATCGACGCCAGCCTCGGGCTTGCGGACATGCTGGAGGCGGCGTAGGATGGCGATGTGATTCCGGGGCGCAGGCCGCTCCTCGAAAGAAGCCTTACACCAACTTTCCCGACACTACCCGTTGCGTCATTGCTTCGAGAAAACCATTCCAACCAGGATTGAAGCAATCAAGACGACAATCAGAATACTTATCCTAATGAGGATCCTTGGGATGGGGCCTAGGTTCGGAACCATCGCCATGAGCGCTAAATCGATAGCGATACAGCATAGAATTCCAATCGCGACTCCTATGCCGACATATAGGAGCAGCTTAGATTTTTTCATGATGGATGACTTTCACTAATTAATTGGCATTCCCCAAAGACAGTTGAAATAGAAGGCTCCGTTGGTGATGTACATGCCGCAGTTAATGCGAGTTGTCCTGTCAGGTGACAGCGCTTTGCGTAAGGTGTTGTTCATGGCTTGGGCGAACCAATATGCCGTCGATTCTCCTGTTGCTGAGATTACGATTCCGTCGACCACGACACTGAAAAGATATCCAAGTAGGACTCCCCCCAGAACCGATATGGCTGCCGAGAGTGAGGCCGAACGTGGGCCGCTGTACTCGGGAACCATCTTGGCAATATCAATTCCCGAACTCTCAATCGAGTTAATGATGTTTTCCGCGTTCATCCACTCGATAGACTCATCAACGGATTCATGAGTTTTCAATATGACCATGTTCCCAGATTCATCCAGGGTGCACGTCTGCCACAGACGGACCTTGTCTGGGAATTGCTCATTTCGTGCCTTCACGGAGTTGATATACTCGATAGGCGTTAATATTGGGTGCTCATCATCGACTTGGATTGAAAGGGATTCCAAATCGGGACCGACCCATCCATTCTCGATGATTTCGCTTCCGTATGCCTTTTTATTTGGAGTGATAAGTCCCGAGGCTCCTAGCGCGGCTGCGGTGATGGCTGCTCGGCGTGTAATTGAACTCCCGTTGTTCATCCCTGCTCCCATCAGCGATGGAAAGGTACAAGCTTGATGGGGGCTGCGGCGCTTTCGCGCCGCTTTATTGGGATGCTTTTCCGCAAGGATGGCAGATAAGTGCGTATGTGGTTCTCTCGGGATTGTTCATTGCCGCCACCTCATCTTCTGCCGAGGTTTGATATTCCATACCCGAATCGAGCTCATACTTTCACTGCGTGGTGATTTCCTTGTCCTATAAGCCCCGTGCTATGGCCCGGTCCGGCCCGTAGCCGCGCACGACGCCGGATTGGTTACCTTTGCACGAGCCTGCCGTGCACCGCACCCGCCGCGGCGGCGAGCACCGCCGGGACCACCCAGTTGAAGCCCAGGCCCGCGAGCGGCAGCGCGTCGAAGGGTAGCCACATGCCGGCCGCGAGCGTGTCGCGCAGGCTCGTGGCCACGCTCACCACGGCCACCACCCAACCGACCCACTTCCACACGGGGATGACGCGGTCGCACAGCCTATGCACCATGCCCATGAGCACCAGCACGATCGCCACGGGGTACAGGGCGTTCAGCAGCGGCACGGAGAACGCCAGGATGGCATCGAGACCGGCGTTGGAGGCCACGCAGCTGAACACGGCGAACCCGACCACCCACGCGCGGTACGACACGCGGGCAAAGCGCTCGTGGAAGAACTCCCCGCAGCAGCTCAGAAGACCAGTGCAGACGTTCAGGCAGGCCAGCAGGAAGATCGCCGCGATGATGATCGTGCCCGCCACGCCGAAGTGCGCCGAGGCGGAGAGCGTGAGCACCGTCGCGCCGTTGGTGACCGCGCCGGCGTCCGCGCCCAACGTGGTGCCCACGTAAGCCGTGCCGCAGTACACGAGCGCCATCAGCACGCCCATGAACACACCGGCGCGCATGACCTCGCGCGCCACCGAGCCGCCCTCGGTCACGCCCAGGTCGCGGATGTTCTTGGCGATGATGATGCCGAAGGTGAGGGAGGCCAGAAGGTCCATGGTCTGGTAGCCGGTGATGAAGCCCTGCACCGCGGGCGCCGCGTCATAAGGGGCCTGCACCGCGCCGGGAGCCGACAGCGGCGCCGCGATGGAGGCACCCACCACCAGCACGATCAGCGCGATGAGCGCGGGACCGGTCACCGAGCCCAAGAGCTTGGTCAGCTTGCTGGGGCGCAGCGCCATGAGCGTGGCCAGGGCGAAGAACGCCACCGAGAAGACGCCGCGCACCATGGCGAGCGAGCCGGCGTCGCCGCCGAGCGCGCCGGAGAGCAGCGGCACGAGCATCTCGAAGGAGGTGGACGAGGTGCGCGGAATGGCCAGGCACGGCCCGATGGACAGGTAGATCAGAATGGCGAACACCGCGGCGAAGCGCGGATGCACGCGACCGGCGAGACGGTCGAGGTCGCCCACGAGGGCGCAGGCCATGACGCCCATCACGGGCAGGCCGATGGCGGTCACGAGGAATCCCGCGATGGCGGGGACGCTCTCGGCGCCCGCCTGGAAACCGAGCAGCGGGGGCAAGATCAGGTTGCCCGCGCCGAAGAACATCGAGAACAGCGTGACGCCCACCATCACGGATTGACGCGCCGAGAGACCCTTGGCCATATGCACTCCCCTAAACGATATGGACTGCCCACAGTACCAGAGTCGATGCGGATGCGGGTCGGGAGCGCGGTACACCCGCGATTCTGCAGACTTTACCGAGCATGGACGGCCCGAGCGGTGCCACAATGGAACGATGCCGACATGCCCCGCCGCGGGCGCATGACGACGCTCCGACCCCTCCGAGAAAGGCATCCCATGACCGACGAGCTGCAGACCTTCATCATCTTCTTCGTGGCGATCGCGGCAATCGTCGGCATCTCGGTGGGCATCACCCTCTACAGCCGCCGCGATGCGTGCCGCCGCCTTGAGAGCATGCGCCGCCGCTACACCGGCGAGACCCAGGGCACCGTGGTCGAGATAGCCAGGCCCCGCAACACGAGCGCGCCCACCATCATCACCGTCTCCTACGAGGTGGAGGGCCGCAGCTACACCATCCGCGAACGTCTGAAGATGACGGCACCCGGCACGGAGACGGGCGGGTTCTTCATCACCGTCAAGAAGGTCCCCGCCATCCAGCTGGACGGTCCGGGCACCCCCGTGCGCGTGGTCTTCCAGCCGAGCGACCCCAAATACGCCATGATCGCCGGCAACGAGGGCGTCATGGAGTACTAGCCGAAGGCGGCACGGCTCGGGCCCGGGCGGCTTCGGGCGGGCCGGGCGGCGCGGGACGGTTCGGGGCGAGGCAGACGGCGCGGGGGCGGGCCTCTCCGCTCGCCGCCGAAAGCCTTCCGCCCGATTCGTCGGGGCCCGCCCGATTC